>ENA-ORXT01000722-ORXT01000722.1-marine-metagenome-genome-assembly--contig:-NODE-722-length-50317-cov-6.451075_pt1 | contig 50317 bp, 37 predicted proteins | sample MGYA00237868_ERZ511482 | MGnify/ENA metagenome assembly ERZ511482
ACAAGGTGACCCTCGACAAGCTGGCCCGGCATTTTGCGAGCATGAAGAATCGCAAGCCGCAGATCATCGGCCTTCATGCCAAGAGCGAGGAGCACACCAGTCGTTGGCTGGCGATCGACATTGATCTGCATGATCCCGACGATCCGGCAGCCGAGGATCAGGCTCGCCGGAATCTGCTGGCCGGGATGAGCTGGTGGAAGGAGTTTCAGAAACGGGGCTACGATCCTCTGCTGACGTCTTCGAACGGGGCGGGAGGCTACCATCTCATGGTGCTTTTTGCCGAGCCCGCGCCGACGCGAGATGCCTACGCGCTCGGGCAGGAGATTGTCAGCGACTGGGAGTCGCAGGGTTTGGTGGCGGAGCCGGAGACGTTTCCGAAGAGCGCCGGAAAAGAGGGCAGCCTTGGCTCATGGCTGCGCCTGCCGGGGATGCACCATTCCCGCGAGCACTACACGACGGTGTGGAGCGGGGACGAGTGGCTCGATGATCCGTGGTTGATCGGACATGCCGCCATCGACGCGCTGCTGGGCGTGATGCCGGGTCCGCCGCCGCCGCCGGCCGGCGACATCGAGAGCGACGAGGCTGCCGAGGCCCGAGAGGCGCGGCAGAAGAAGAACGCCGCACGGGCAGCGGGCGAGGCACCTGTCGCCACCAAAGCTGCGCGCAAGAAGAGCGGGGGCTCGTCGTTTCCACGGACCGGGAAGCCCGTCGTCTGTGTCGATCTCGACGGTGTGTTGGCTCGGCACGAGGGATTTCAGGGGGCGCTTGCGCTGGGCGAGCCGATCGCGGGCGCGGTCGAGTTCACCCGTGAGCTGGCTGAATGGGCTGAGGTGGTGATTCTCACCGCGCGTCTTGGCGGCGAGGAAGTGGAGGGCCTCACCGAAAAGAAGAAGCGCGAACGTGCCGAACTGGTCGAAGCGATCGCCGGCTGGCTCACCGAGCACGGCTTCGCCTTCGACTGCATTCACGAGGGCTCCGGCAAGCCCGCGGCCTCCGCCTACGTCGATGATCGCGGGGTCAGCTGTCGACCCCAGGTCTTTGGCGGGCGTGCATTCGAGGATGCGCTCAAGGACGTCGAGGAATTGTGCGGCGGGAACCCGAAGAAGTGCTGAGACGCGGCCTGGGTTCACGATTTTCAGGGACGCTGCGGGATGACTTGCGGACAGGGAGGGCTTAAACATAGAGATGAGCCAGGACGTCCAGCCCGTAGATCCCGTCGGTCATCTCTACCTCGCCCTCGGGGAAGAAAAGATCCGCGCCATGGTGGCCGCCTTCTACGAACAGGTGCCGGGGGATGATCTGCTCGGGCCGATGTATCCGAGCACCGACATGGTGGGCGCGCGGGAGCGGCTTGCGGATTTCATCGTCTTTCGGCTGGGCGGACCGCGCGACTACCTCGAGAAGCGTGGGCATCCGAGGCTGCGGATGCGGCACGTTCCCTTTTCGATCGGAGTGCCCGAACGGGATCGCTGGATGGAGCTCATGACCACGGCGGCGGAGCGGGTGGAGATTCCTGCGGAGCATGCGAAGCCGCTTTTGGATTTCTTCTCGGGGATCGCCGACATGCTCGTCAACCGGCCTGCGGAGTAGAGTGCGGGGTGGGACGGAAGGGGAGCGAAAGAGGAATTTTCTTTCCGAATGCTTGCTCGCCATGCGGAGATTGAGAGTCGGGGTCGTTCCCGATTCTCATGGCAGCCAATCCCTCAGCTCAATTTGCCCGTCTCTGGACGGGGCATCAGAATGAGGTTCGGCGGTACGTCCGAATGATGATCCCCAGGAGAGTGGACGCCGATGAGGTGGTTCAGGACGTCTGCGTGCTGCTCTGGGAAAAATGGGATCGCTACGACCCGGAGCGTGCGTTCGCTCCCTGGGCGATTCGTTTCGCGCATTTGGAAGTGTTGAAGTGGCGCCAGCGGCAGGCTCGGGAGAAACTGGTTTTTTCCGATGCGCTTCTCGAGCAGTTCCGCGAGACCCACGACCGCGAGCTGCCTCTGATGGAGGCGCGCCGTCGGGCTCTGGACGGCTGCCTTGAAAAGCTGAACGAGCGGGAGCGTGGATTCGTCGAGCTTCGCTATGGCAAGTACGGCGAAGTGAAGAAAGAAGCAGAGCGCAGTGGAACCACCATGCACAAGCTTTACTACGCCCTCGAAAAGATCCGCGCCCAGCTGCTGGATTGCGTCGAGCGGACGATGAGAAAGGAGGGCTGGAGCGATGCCTGAAAATCCGCAGCCCAAACTCGACGCACTTCTGGCCCGACTCGCCGAGGAGCAGATCAGCGAGGCCGAACTCGGCGAACTGGAGACCTTGCTGCTCGACGACCCTGAGGCGCAGGCCCGCTACCTGCGCTACGTCGATCTCCACCAGACGCTCGAGGAGCGTTCGCTGGAAACAACCGCCGAAGGTGGTCTTGTGCCTCGGCGAGGCCTGCTCAGACTGGCCCTGCTGGCGACCTGCCTCGGTGCCGCCTTGCTCGCCGCTCTTTTTCTTTGGCCACGAGGAGGCGCGGAACCGATCGCAATCCTGGTGGCGTCCGAAGGGCCCGTGCGCTGGACCGGCGACGGGGGGAAGATTCTGCACAATCTGGATGCCGAGGCCCCACTCGAGGGCGGGACGCTCGAGGCCTTGGCCGCCGATGGCTGGGCGGAGATCCGATTCCCGGACGGATCGAAGGTCGCGCTCTCCGGCCCCACCTCGCTGACGATCTCGAAGTCGGCAGGGCAGAAGCTGTTCACCTTGAATCACGGCAACCTCTCGATTGACGCCCAGCCACAGCCCGCGGGCAAGCCGCTCCTGCTGACCACGCCTTCCGCAGAAGCGGAAGTTCTGGGGACGCAGTTCAACGTCAGCAGTGACTCGTTTCGCACCGAGCTGACCGTCAACGAGGGGCTCGTCCGCGTGACCCGTCGCGCCGATGGCAGCCGGGAGGAAGTATCGGCTGATCATCTGGTGGTCGCCGCCCTCGAGGATGTCACTCCATTCCGGGCCGTCGCGCGCAAAGAGGTCGCCCGAGACTGGCACTCGGAGTTTCCCCGCGATCTGCTGAAGGGAAACTGGAACTCGGCGTCTCGGGGTGTCGAAGCGACCACCCATCTTTGGCGGGGAGACCAGCACACCCCCTCACAGCCGATTCTGCTGCACAGCATCGTGGCCGACCCCTCGGCAGGAACCCGTCCGGCGCTGCTCCTCGAGGCGACGGCGACCGTGAATGTCCGAGGCCGGCTCGAGCAAAACCACGCGGTCAACGTCGGCATCACGACCAACCGCCTGCGTGGCGGGTTCTCGGGAAAATTCGACACCACCCGCAGGGTAACGCCGGACGCCGACGGTCACTTCACTCTGCAGATCCCGCTCGCGGAACTCACGCCGACCCACCTGCGATTCCCGGCCTCGGCGGCTGGACACGAGGTCGCGTATCTGTGGATCCAGACCGTCCGCTCCTCCGCCGGCCTTCAGCTTCAATCCGTTTCCATCGAGCCATGAACCGAATCCTCCTGCTTACCCTCGTCGCCGTGCTCACCTCGCCCTTGTCGGCGCAGCAGATCGCGGACCAATGGCATCAGTGGCGCGGGCCGATGAACAACGGCGTCTCCGAGACCGCCAACCCGCCACTCGAATGGAGCGAGCAGAACAACCTCGGGTGGAAGGCGGAGATCGGCGGCCACGGCACCTCGAGCCCGATTATCTGGGGCGACAAAGTGTTCCTCACGGCAACGCGGGACACGGGCGCGGTCGACTCTTCCAAGCCGCGCCCGGAAGACCAGCCGGAGCGCATCTTCGGTATTAAGCACCCCAACACCAGCCACGAGATGCTGGCGCTCTGCTATCATCGCCAGACCGGCAAGGTGCTGTGGCGCAAGGTCGCCCGCACGCTGGTGCCTCACGAGGGTCATCACCGCGATGCCAGCTTTGCCTCTGCCTCGCCCTTCTGCGATGGCGAGCGGGTTTATTTCTGGTTCGGTTCGGCGGGGATCTATGCCTACAGCCTCGACGGCAGGAAGCTCTGGGAACGACAGCTGCCTCCGGCCAAGGTCGGCGCCAGCCTCGGCGAGGGCTCGTCACCGGTGGTCCATGACGGGAAGATCGTGATGGTTCGCGATCACCAGGGGCAATCGACGATCGAGGTGCTCGACGCCGCCAACGGCAAGACGGTCTGGAAGAAGAATCGCGAGGAGGGCAACGCCTGGGCGACCCCCGCCATCGCGGAGCGGGACGGCGTCGTGCAGGTCATCACCTGCGCTTCCAATCAGATCCGCGCCTACGACCTGGCGACGGGCGAGATCATCTGGCACGCGAGCGGGCTCACCGGCAACTGCACGCCTTGCCCGATCGTCGATGACGACTTGGTCTATTGCATGAGCGGCTACGAAGGGCACGCGCTGCTCGCGGTTCCGATCACGGGGCAAGGAGACGTCAGCGACCAGATTCGCTGGCGCCGGGACAAGGCCACGCCCTACGTGCCATCTCCCCTTCTGTACGGTGGGCAACTCTACTTTACCCAGTCGAACCAGGGCATCCTCACTTCGGTGAAGGCGGTCGACGGAACGGAGGTCTTTGAGCGGGTCCGCGTTCCCGAACTCGGCGACGTCTACGCCTCGCCGGTGGCGGCAAAGGGTCGCATCTATCTTTCCGGGCGCCGGGGACGGATCGCCGTGCTCGCGCATGGCGAGGAGTTCAAGGTTCTCGCCAACAACGATCTCGACGACGACTTCCACTCCTCCCCGGCGCTCGCGGGCGACCAGCTGTTCCTGCGCGGCATGCGTTTTCTCTACTGCCTGCAGGAAGGCGGATCCGCCTCGGGTTCCTCGACCTCCTCCAGAGACACGAAGGCCGACCCGCTGCGCGCCCTGCTCGAGAAGATCGCGCGACGCCCCATCCCTGCCGACTACCCCGGAGGCGACGGGCACCAGCCCTTCGTCGACCGCGAAATCCAAGCGATCCCGGCCGCGAACCGAGGCGAGGTTGCGCGCCTGTGGAAGGCTCAGGAGCGGCTCTTTCCCGAGATGGAGAATCGCGGTGCCTCGTTCATGCGCATCCTCGACTACGTCCGCTCTCTGGGAAATTCAGTCGCGCCGCAAGCACAGCGAAACCCGCTGATCAAGAAGCAGCAGAAAGCGGCGATCACCGTCGAGCCGGGCAAGGCGCCCGGCGTCCTTGGTGCACTCCGTGGCGTAGTCACCAACCGCGAGGGCGAAGCGATGAGCGGCGTGATGATTTCGGCCTTCGACGACACCCGCCGGATGAACGTCTCGGTGTTCTCGCAGAGCGACGGTCGGTTCCATGTCGATGGACTCCCCCAAGCCAGCTACCGGCTGCGCGCCCGACTCGCCGGGCAGGAAGATCAGTGGCTTGAGGGCGTGAAGCTCGGCGCTTCCGATCTGGCGATCTCCTTGAAGCCGGCCGTCGGCGAGAAGCTCGAGGACCAGCGCCCCGCCACCAGCGCCTTTGCCCAGCTCAAGTTCGACAGCCCACGCGACAAGCTCAACTTCAAGATGATGTGCACTTACTGCCATCAGATCGGCACCGCACCCTTTCGCAGTCCGGAAAAACCGGTGGACTGGGAGACGATGATCACCCGCATGGACGGCTTTGGCGGTCTCTACCCGCACGTCCGCGAGACCATCGTCGAGCGCATCATCGACACCTACAAGGACGACGCCGTCGATTCCTGGCCCGAGTACGTTCCGCCCGCAGCGCCGACCGGCCTTGCCACGCAGGCGAAGATCACCTCCTGGGAACTCGGCGAACCTTACGTCGCCTCGTTCCATGATCTGGAGATTGGCGCCGACGGGCTCGCTTACGTGGTACACATCGGCAAGCAATACACCGCCACCCTCGATCCGGAGACCACGGAACGGATCTACTACCGGCTCCCAAGAGGATCCTACGGCCCGCATTCCATTGAGCCCGACAACCACGGCGACATGTGGCTCACCCTCTGTGTCTCGGGCGAGATGGCGAAGTTCGACCTCGAGACCAAGGAGTACACGATCCTATCCAGCGCAGAGCCACCAGCCGAGCGGGGATCCTGGCCGCACACGCTGCGCACCGACCCGAAAGACCCCGAGAGCCTGGTCTGGTACACCGACGCCGGGCGCAACTCGGTGTTCTCGCTGCACCCGAAGACGCTGAAGGTGAAGGAGTACCACCTGCTTTCGTCCGACCAGGTCAAAGCCGGCGGCAAGGGCGAGTCGCGTGGCATCACTCCCTACGGCCTCGACTTCTCCCCGGTCGATGGGTCGATCTGGTACAGCAAGCTGAACGGCAACCGTATTGGCCGGATCGACCCGAAGGCGCCCGACGGGAACGTCACCGAGTGGAACCCACCCTTCCGCGGACCGCGCCGCCTGCACGTCGCGCAGGATGGCATGGTCTGGGTGCCGGGCTTCGGCTCCGGGGTGTTCGCCAAGTTTGATCCGACCACCGAGCAGTGGACCACCTACGCGCTGCCGAATCACCTCGAGCAGATTCCCTATGCGCTGAACGTCGCTCCGAACGGGATGATCTGGATCTGCGGCACCGGCAACGACACGCTCTACCGGTTCAACCCGGAGACCGAGTATCTCGTCGAGTTCCAGCTGCCCTTCCGAGGCAGTTACACCCGCGAGATCGAGTTCGATGCCGAGGGCAGCGTCTGGACCAGTACCAGCGGTCCGGCGCGCCACATGGAGAACGCCTGCGGCACCGTCATCAAGCTGGAGATCCTCGACAAGGATGAGCAGGAACTCGGCGGCACCAAGCTTGTCGCGGTCACCCTGAGCGAAGAAGAGCAGGGCATCGAGACCGAGGAAATCCGTCTCGCCATCGCCGCCCAGCTTGGATCGCTTCTGGCCAAGATCGAGGCCCGTGCCCTGCCAAAAGAGTACACGGCCCAGACCCACCAGCAGTTCGTCGACAAGGTCATGCCGACCTTGAGCAAGGCGCAGCTGGGACGGTTCCATCATCTGTGGAAACAGCGCCGCGAATCCGAGGTGCCCATGGACCGGAAAGGTGAGTCTTACGTACGCATTCTCGACTATGTCGCCAGCGGCGGGCGAGCCGTCTCGGAACCCGCCGAGCCCGGACCGGGTACCGCGATCCACCGGCTTGACACCGATCGACGCTCTCCCTTCGACGCCTTTGCCTACGTCAACCGCATCCCCGTGAAGCAGGAGCAAGGTGAGAGCGCCCAGCAGTTCGCGGGGCGCATCCACGGACGACTCGCCAACCAGGAAGGGCGGGTACAGCTCAAGCTGCCGGAAGGCATGGATCGCAGCGCCTATGTCGGCTTCAAGACCTTCCTCGGCTCCGAGGGCAATCCGAAGATCACCAACTGCAACGCCTGTCATCAAGTCGGTCGCTTCGGAATCGACGGCGGCTCCTCCCTGCGTGGATGGAAACCCGATGTCGACATTCTGCGTCGGCATGTCGCCGAGGTGAAGAAGAGTGGTCATCAGGGACTGGCGATCCGCGAAGAGGACTTGTCCACGTTGACTGCCTTTCTCGGGTCACTTCGAGAAGTGCCCGTCGAGCAGTTCCGCAAGATCATCGTCGAAGCCGAGGTCACCGACGTTGCGAACGGAGCCGCATTGCCGCCGTCGATCCAGGGCCGCGTCCGATTTCAGGGATCGCTCCCCAAGCGACAGCCAATCCCGATGGATGAAGCCAGCCGCAAGCTCTACCCGGCGGACGCCCAGCCCATGGACGAGAGTCTCCTCGTGGGGAAGGAACGCGGTCTCGCCAACGTCTTCGTCTTCCTCAAGGAGACTCCGGCCGGCGAATGGCCGAGCCCTCGAGGACCCGCGGTGATCGATCAGCAGAAGTCGGTTTTCCGACCTCGCGTTCAAGGGATCCGCGTCGGCCAGAAGGTGGTCATGAAAAACGGCGACCCCTTCATCCACAATATCCGCTCGCTGTCGAAGAAGAACCGTCCCTTCAACATCGCGCAGCCCCCAGGAACTCCTGACCGCGAGAAGACCTTCGACGTCGCGGAAGGCCCCGTGTCGATCAAGTGCGACTTCCACCCTTGGATGATCGCGCACTTCTGGGTCGTTGATCATCCCTTCTTCGCGGTCACGGACCAGGACGGCGCCTTCGCCCTACCGGGCGGCCTTCCTCCCGGCAGCTATCAGCTCACCGCCTGGCACGAAAAGTTGGGCACGCGAGAACTCAGCGTGGAGGTCGGACCGCAACAGGGCGCGGGCCCCGAGTTCATATTTTCATTCGAGGGACAGGTTCCGTAGATGATCATCCTCTCTTCCATCCCGAGAACTTTTTGCAGAGTCGTCACGGCGCTGGCATTTTTCGGTGGCCCGTCGGCACCCTTCGATACCGTGGCGGCCGATCAAGGAACCTCGGCTGTCGACGTTCGCACCTGGTTAGCGGCAGCCGATGCGGCGCTTGATGATGCCATTCAGCTCGGGGCCAGGCCGGACGAGAAGCCCCATCTCTTCGACTTTCGCACTAACCCCTACTTCCGCATGTGGCTGGAGCGATCGCTTCGCATGGGCGGCAATACCGTGAAACTCGACGGCGACGCCATGGTCACCTTCGATGGCCGCCCGCATACGGCGCGCACCGATCACCTCGGGTTCAAAGTGACTCGACCCGGCATCTACCGCGTCTCCGCCACCACCTCTGCCTACCAGGCCAAGACGCCCGTCACCTTCGCCCTCTACCGAAGCAATGACGAAGCCTGCAGCTCGGAGATGATCGGCGTCTGGCAACGAGACCCGGGCAAGCCGCGCGCCATCGTCCTCGAGCACCCGCTCCGGCCGGGCGACTACCTGTATCCAGTCCTCTTCGACTGCGACACCGATCCGCAAGGTAGAACCGTCGTGAGTGGCGGAGCGAAAGTCTATCAGGGTGAAGGGGGCGTCGGCGCCGAGCACCACAATCTCAGCCACCACGGCCGTGACCCCGGGAAGATCCTTCAGCTGATGAAGATCGAGCGCGAAATCTTGAGCTCCTTCGCCGACCTGCTCGGCGAAATGAAGGCCCGCCCGGAAGGCAACGGCACCCTCCTTGATCACACCCTCACCCTGTTTGGCAGCAACCTCGGCAGCGCCGCCGCTCACGATCCGCGCAACAATCCCATCGTCCTCGCCGGCGGCGGTCTCCGGCACGGAAGCTATGAGGCCTACGATTCGACCGACAACGTCCCCCTTGCCAATCTGTTCGTGAGGATGCTCCAGGAGATGGGCCTCGAAACCGACCGCTTCGCCTCCAGCACGGGGGTTCACCAATGGAACGCATGAAGAAGACAACGCCGATCGTGATCATTCTCGCTTTCGCAGTTGCGAACTGTTCGCGGACTGAAAAGCAGAAGCCCGACGGGTCGGATGCCGGAGCGCCCTCCAAGGCGGCAATGGAGCGAAACTTCGCCGACGGAGATTTTCCCGGCAACGGTCTTGCTTTCAGCGATGACGACGCGAAAAAAGACGGGGGCCCGGCATCTTCCTCCAGGGACTTGGATGAACGCTCCGAGGAGTGGAGGCAGAGCGGCGATCCACCGCCTGACGAAGCCATGTTGAAAGCCGTCGTGAGGGGCGACCTCGAAGCGCTGGCCGACTACATCGAGGCGGGAGGTAATCTCAACGCACGCAGCCCTTCTGGGTCCACGATTCTCAATACCTCGGTTGTCTACGGTCACCCCGATGCCTTTCACGCTCTCGTCGAGGCGGGGGCCGACGTTCACCTGACCGATCACAAGGGCTACACCGCGCTCCACACGGCCGTGTTCTTTGGTCAGACGGAGATGGTCAAGGGGCTCCTCGACGCGGGGATCAATCCCTACCAGCAGTCGAACGAGGGCCACCGGCCGTTTGGCGCAGTCAGGGCCACTTTCGAGCAGATGCGACCACACTACGACCGGATCGGCGGACAGCTCGAAGCGAACAACGGCATCCTCCTCGACTACGACAAGATCCGCGCCTCGCGCGAACCGATCAAGCGGTTGCTCGAAGAGTCGGGTGCTCCGTGAGGCCTTCAACATGCCGGCTTGGCCGGATGTCTTGAGGGTGGAGCGTAACGTCCTCTGATCGGACCGGGGACAGGGGTGACAGATGTACGAGGACATGGCCTTCTTTCCTTAGGTCGCCCCTACAAGGCTCTGGCCGCGTGGGTGCGGAGTTCCCGGGGCGTTGCCCCTGGCTAGGATCAGGCGCCCCTTCAGGGATCAGGCACATAGGCGACCCAGCAAGTCGGTAACGCCCAACTGTCGCCCCTTGATCTGGGGGTGCCGACATTTGCGGTGTTTCTACCGAAAATAGCCCGTAACGAAGCGCCATTGCCCCTAGCGGAAGACGCTGCATCCCGGAGGTCGCCCAGGCTGGGATCGAGGCCCGCGGCCAACCGGCTTCCCCTTTCGCATTTGCGACAGGAATCTACACACCCGCTACGTCGCCTGATCACCGCGGGCCATCACCACCTTGCCCGTGCGAATGGTCTCGATGACGTCGAACTTGCCGAGCAGACTCACGGCGGAGTCGAGCTTGGAACTCTCGCCTTGAAGCATGGCGATGATCGATTTTTCCGTGAGGTCGAGCGTCTTGCCGCCAAAGTGCTCGACGATCTGAAGGGCCTCGGTGCGTTCGTCGGGGCCGACGTGAAGTTTCACGAGAGCGAGTTCCTTGACCACGGCGTCGAGCGAGGTGTGCTCGATGCAGGTGATCACGTCGATGAGCTTCTCGACCTGAAAAACGATCTGATCGAGACCCTCGGGATCCCCGCTGAGCCCGATGGTCATGCGCGAGAACTCGGGGTCACGCCCCTTCGACACGACAAGCGAGTCGATGTTGTAGCCGCGCCGCGCGAAGATCTGCGTGATCCTCATCAGGACGCCGGGCTTGTTGTTCACGTGCACGCTCAGGGTGTGCACGTTTTGAATGTCGGCGGAGGGATCCGGCTCGACGTCGGTCGTAGTAATGTTTCGGGCCATGGTGGTCGGCTTGGAAGTGGATGAAATCGTTCGGGAACGCTGGGTGGCGGGCGGCTGCTCGGCTTAGGTGGAGCCGACAGGCTTGGCCATCTTGTGCTTGGGCGGCTCGATGAGCATGTCTTCGAGGGCGGCGCCCGCAGGGATCATCGGGAAGACGTTCTCGCGCTTGATGCACTCGGCATTGATGAGCACGGGGCGATCATTGATCTCCATTGCCTTCTCAAGGATCTTCCGCGTGTCGGCCGGCCGCTTGATGTTGAATCCAACCGCGCCATAGGCTTCGGCCAGCTTCACGAAGTCGGGGTTGCCCTCGAGGTCGACCCCGCTCTCGCGATCGTCGAAGAACAGCTCCTGCCACTGGCGGACCATGCCGAGGTAGTGGTTGTTGAGGACGAGTATCTTGATGGGAAGCTTTTCAAGCACCGCCGTAGCGAGCTCGCAGAGCGTCATCTGGAATCCACCATCGCCGACCACCGCGATCACCGTCTCGCCGGGCCGGGCCAGCGCCGCGCCGATGGCGGCGGGGAATCCGAAGCCCATCGTGCCGGCACCACCGGAGGTAATCCAGTCGTAGCAGCTGTCGGTCAGGTAGAACTGCGCGGCCCACATCTGGTGCTGGCCCACGTCGGTGGTGACGACGGCCTTGCCTTCCGTGACCTCGTAGATCTCCTGAAGCACGTGCTGCATCCGAAGACCACCCTGCTTCTTGTAGCTGAGGGGGTACTTCTTCTTGTAACCGTCGAGAGTGTCGCGCCAGTCCTGAGTATCGAGAGGCTCGCTGATCTTTTCGTTGAGCGCCTGAAGAGCGGCCTTGGCGTCGGCCACGATGGTGACGTCCGGAACGATCATCTTGCCCATCTCGGAGGGATCAATGTCGATGTGGATGATCTTGGCGTTCTTGCCGAACTCAGCCGCCTGACCGATGATGCGGTCGTCAAAACGCGAGCCGACGTTGAAGATCAGGTCACACTCGCACATCGCCTTGTTGGCGTAGGCGGTGCCGTGCATCCCGAGCATGCCGAGAGCCAGCTTGTGGGTCTCGGGGAAGACACCCTTTCCGAGCAGCGTCGCCGTCGTCGGAATCTGCAGGTTCTCTGCAAACTGCAGGAGCTCCTTTTCCGCCCCGGCGATCATCGCACCGTGACCGGCGAGAATGACGGGCCGCTTCGAGGCCTTCAACATCTCCACGGCGACGTCGATCTGCGTGGCATCCACGTTGAAGGCGGTCTTGGGGTGGTAACCGGGAAGATCGATGTCGATCTCCGCGTCGATGTCGCCGGTGAAAGGACTCTGCGAGATGTCCTTCGGCACGTCGACGAGCACGGGACCCGGACGACCTGTCGTAGCAATGTGATAGGCCTCGCTGACAATCCTCGGGAGATCGTTCGTGTTCCGCACCAGATAGTTGTGCTTCACCACTGGCATCGTGATGCCAAAGATGTCCGCCTCCTGGAAGGCATCCTTGCCGAGCATCCAGGTCACCTGCTGGCCGGAAATGAGAAGCATCGGCACCGAGTCCATGTGCGCCGTCATCAGACCGGTAATCGTGTTGCCCGCACCGGGGCCACTGGTCACGAGGACGCCGGCCGGCCGGCCGGTGGCGCGGGCGTAGCCGTCCGCCATGTGCGTGGCGCCCTGCTCGTGGCGGGTCAGCACGAACTTGATGTTCGACTCCACCGTCTCAAGCGCGTCGAAAATGGGTAGAGCGGCCCCGCCCGAGTATCCGAAGATGTACTCGATGCCGAGTCGGTCGAGGGTGGTAATCAGAGCTTGGGCTCCGTCCATTGGTTCTTGGCTCATAGTCAAAAGTAGGGTGCGGGCGGACAAACTGGGTTATTTTTAAAGAATCGCAAGTCGAAAAGGGCGAATTTTTAGCGATGCGTCGAAAAAAACTGCTCAACCCTGATCGAAAATAGCCTTTTAGCGCCCAATGTTCGCCACTTCGACAGGGATCGCGTTCGAAAACAGTGTGATTCCTTCAATACCTCCACCTCGAATCGCTGTGCACTCAGGCGGAAAAAAGAGCGCCTCAGACCTTTCGGTCCGAGGCGCCCCGGTGATCTTCCCACCTGTGCCGTGCCGTGGAAGAAGCTCCCGTTCCAAGGGTAAGCTTCAAGTGGGTGGCACGCCGGTCGATTTCTGCCTTCCAACTAAGGCCTGGCATCCACCATCCGACGAAGCCTCCCGGTGCTATTAATTTAACGGAGCGGGACTGTGTTCCACGCGGGTTGCGAACACCGCAGGAAGGATCTGTGGCACCGGTTGCTCTTCCAGCTAAGGGAGTACGTCCGGCACGTGAGAAGCGTTCCCCATGAGAGCCGGGAAGTCAACGGTCCTGACCGTCGGGCTTTCTCCCACTCGCCGAATCAACGATGGCAGATGCCTTGCGGGGCGCGTGACGGGGCGGGGCGCGTTTGAACCGTCACGGAAGCTCTTCCAGGCTTCCCATCCTCTGGCTTTCGGACGTTGTGCCTTGTGCCTGTGCCCTTGCAATGGAGGTGGTCAGCCGATCCCTGCCAAAGATCGCTTTGATCCCCCCGCTGCGATAGTCTGGGCTCATGAGAAAGACCGCCCGTCCCCTCGTACTCTGCGTTTTACTTCTCGCGTTCACCGCCTTCCCGGCCCGCGCCCAAGAACCGATCGCCGAAGTCCCTCCTCTCGGGTTCACCGATCTCTTCAACGGCAAGGACCTCACCAACTGGGTCGACGTGAACACTTCCCCCGATACCTGGTCCGTCGAAGACGGTCTTCTCGTCTGCAAGGGACAACCCATCGGGGTGATGCGCTCGGAGCGGATGTACGAGAACTTTATCCTCGTCGTCGAGTGGCGCCACATGGAGGCAGGGGGCAACTCCGGCGTCTTCCTCTGGAGCGATGCCAAGCCTGAAGGCAACCGCCTTCCCCGCGGGATGGAGGTGCAGATGCTCGAACTCGAGTGGCCGCATCTCAACGCCGGGAAGGACGGCACGCCCCGGCACCTCGGCTATGTGAGCGGTGAGCTCTTTGGCGCCGGCGGCATAAAGGCCGTTCCCGAGAACCCGCGGGGTAGGCGGAGCATGTCCTACGAGATGCGGTGCAAGGGCAGGGGCGAGTGGAACCGCTACGTCGTCGTCGCGGTCGACGGCACCGTGAAGCTCTCGATCAACGGCAAATTCGTCAACGGCATCCGCGAGTCCGAACTGCGCAAAGGCTACCTCTGTCTCGAATCCGAGGGCGCACTCATCCACTTTCGAAAAGTCCGGATCATGGAACTGCCCGCAGGTCGTGCCGAGGAGCTGGGGGCGGTCGTCGAACCGGTCTCGGCCAGATAACGACCCCTTTGCAAGGAGACATCAGTTCCAACAGGGCGAGGGCGTTTTCTTTGCGAAGTTCTTCGCATTGGGCGTTCCAGAAGCGGCGACAGGCAGGCCGGGGCTTACGAGGGTGTGCCTGGATGCGTTCGCCGGCGCTGGTGCCGCTTTCGTGAGAAGGTGGAAGCGTAGGCTTATCTCCGCACTGGCTCAGGCAACTCCTCCACGCTTCACGAGCGCGGCTACCTCCGGCCATTTACTCTCCCCCCCTAGGCGGACTGGAGGCGTCGGCGAGTGGGGTCTCCTAAACTTTATCCGCCGGAAGAGGATCGAAGGTCTCGGAGCTGGTACTGGAGGCTGGCGCTGCCCCGGTACTCGTTGCGTTCGATGGTGAAGGCGATGTCCCAGGGGGGAGGAGGGAGCGGGGTGACGGCATTGAACCAGATCGCGTCGCGGCGATGTCCGTTCTGGCTGAGGAGGAGCTTTAGGTGTTTCATTTCCTGCCCGAGATAGCGGGGCTCGGCGGCGGGATAGACCCGGCCTGCGGCAAACACGGGGACGGAATTTCCCGAGCCGAAAGGTTCGAGGAATTCATGGTGGTCGAGGAATTCATAGGGGATGTCGGCGAACTCGATGACCTGGTCGATCTTGATTTCGGGGATCATGGATTCCGCAGAGTTCTCCACCTTGATGGCTTCTTCGAAGGCGGTTCGGAATTGATCGAAGCACTCGCGGCGGACGGTCACCCCCACGGCCTGTTCGTGGCCGCCGCCGCTGACGAGATATTCGCGGCAGCGTTCGAGGGCGGCGACCAGGTTGACCCCGGGCACGCTCCTGCCGCTCCCTTTGCCGAGTCCGCTCTTGTCGAAACCGATGACGATGGCGGGCCGGTGCCAGGCCTTCATGATGCGCGATGCGACGATGCCGACGACGCCGGGGTGCCATCCGTCGGAGCCGAGGACGATGGAAGCGCGGCCGTCGGAGTCCTCGTGGACGAGCTGCTGTTCGGCCTCGGCGACGATTCGGCGCTCGAGGTCCTGGCGGTTCCGGTTGTGGACGTCGAGGACCTGGGCTCTCTGGAAAGCCTTCACGTTGTCGCCCTCGAGCATGAGCTTGAGAGAGTGAAGGGCGTTGTCGATGCGCCCGGCCGCGTTGATGCGGGGTCCGAGGCGGAAGCTGATGTGGGAGGAAAGGACACGGGCGGGTACACCGGCGACCTTCATGAGAGCGGTGAGGCCGGGGTGTCCGCGACGGCTGAGGCAGCCGAGGCCCTTGCGGACAAGGATGCGGTTTTCGTCGATGAGCGGCACGATGTCCGAGATGGTGCCGACGGCAACGAGGTCGAGGTAGTTCTTCAGGTCGAATCCTTCCTCGGGGAGGCGAGTCTTGAGGAGGGCGTGGATGACCTTGAACACGATCCCAGCGGAGCAGAAGTAGGTGAACTCGGTGCCGCGCTTGGCGTTGACGACGCCGCAGCATTCGGCGGGACCGTCTGGGCCGACCTCATGGTGGTCGAGAACGAGGGCATCGACGCCGCGCTCCTTGAGCCAGGCGGTCTCGGCGTGGTTGTTGGTGCCGCAGTCGATGGCGATGACAAGATCCGGCGACCATTTCTCGAGACAGATTTCGAGAGCCGAGATGCTGAGCCCGTATCCTTCGGTGATCCGGTGGGGAACGAAGGCGTCGACATGGAGCCCGTAGGCTCCGAGAGCCGAGCGGGCGAGAGTGGTGGAGGTGACGCCGTCGACGTCGTAGTCGCCGAAGATGAGGACTTTCTCCTGCCGGTCGACGGCCTGGAAGATGCGCTCGACGGTCTCGGTCATCCCGGGAAGGAGAAACGGGTCGCTGAGGTCGGCGAGCTTGGGGAACAGGTAGCGCCGGGCTTCGGCTTCGTCTGCTCCACCGCGCTGGGCGATCAGCCGGAGCAGCAAGTCCGGATGCTCGGCGGCCAGCGGAGAATCACGGAGCTTCGCGAGCGAGTCTTCCTGCTGGGGAAGAATGCGCCAGCGTGCTTCCGGACACCCGGTGTCCGCCGCTTTACTGGTTCCCGCGGGGGGCATCAGCCCTCCTCCCTCTCGAGGAATCGGATAATCGGTCCGCGGACGGTGTCGCCGGGTACTTTTGTCCTTCCCGTGCGATCAACGACCGCAAAGTAGGGCATCTGCTTGACGACGTGCTTCCCGAGAAGAGGGAGTTTCTCTCTCTTGTCCTTCACCGAGGCAGTGCGGACGGCGGCGAAGGGAAATTTTCCGTGGGCGATGAGGCCTCCCATGGCTGCGTCGTTGCTGTCGTAGCTGAACAGAACCATGTCGACCTTGGGATTGTTGGCGACGTGCTCATTGTAGAACTCCAGAACCTCTGGAGCTTCTTGGCGGCAGGCAGCTCACGTGCTGCTCGCGAAGTAGAGGATATAGTACTCGGCTCCTCCGGCGACAGTTCCGCGGCTGAGGTTGGCGCGGAGTTCGTCGGCCACGGCGTTGGCGACCCTTGGCGGCAGCTTCGAGCCGTTGGCCGCGACCCAGTCCTGGTCGGCCTTGCTGAGAACGGAGAGGTCGAAGGTTTTCTCGGAGCCGTCCTTCATGGTCACCGTGACGGTGCTGCCGGAAACGGCGACGAGTTCGCCCTCGAAGGTGCGGGAGGCGTCGCTGGCGCTGGTCCAGGTGCGGGGCTCGGCCCGGGCTTCGGGCGCGAGGATCCCAGTCGTGATCGCCGCGGCAGCAGCGATCGCGGCAGTGACGGCTCGGCATTGCTTGGAGTTCATGTCCCCATCTTGCGGATGCCTGCCCGACTTGGCAAGAAGTTGCTGTCTTCAGGCTGAAACCAAGTGGTCCGTCCAGTCGACGCGCCAGTTCCTAACCTGCGAGTTTGACACCGCAGAGAATCATCAGCGCGGCGAGAAGCATGCCGAAGGTGGCGATGCCGAGGTTGGTGAAGTTCGAGTAGCTGGCAGAGCCGAGGGCGGTGTTGAGATCGGGGCTCCGCAGGAGACGGAAGTTCGCGATCGCGACGGTTAGTTCGGGGAGCGAGGTGATCAGTGCTCCGGCAAAATAGTGCAGACCGGTGAAGACGCCGGCTCCGAGGACAGCGGAGAGGGAAGTACGGTAGGCTTCGGTCCAGGCGAGGAAGACGACGTTCATGGCGAGCGAGCAGGCGATGAGCCCGGCCGTCGAGGAAAGGAAGACCAGCCAGCTGGGGTTCTCGTCGGAGGAGTCGATGCAGGCGAACAGTTCGGGCCGGCCTCGCTTGAGGCGCCGGTCGAAGAAGACCATCACGAGGATGGCGACCAGGCAGATGCCGGCGGCGGCAAGAATGAAGCCGAGTCCGCGCACGGCGGGTTCTCCTCCAGAGGGGTCGCTGCCCCCTCCGATCGGCATTTTTCCGGTGAGAAGATAAAAGGCCGTCGCGGAGGTGGCAAAGAGTCCGGCAGCCGCGACGAAGTGCCAGGCGACGAGTCGTTTCTCGCTGCGCAGGAGGGCGACGAATTTTCTTCGGTCGTCTTTCCTGGCCTTGAAGTACCAGACGGTCACAACCCAGACGGGGGCCACGAGAAACATGAGGTAGAGGTTGGCAAAGTTCGATCCGAGGGGCGTCGCGACTCCGCCCACGTTGAGGATGGCGAGCGAGACCAGCATGAGGAAGAGCTCGGGGCTGTTGGTGCTCGCGTTGATCGCGAGGGTGCGATGCTTGGGGCCGAGGTGCTTCCCGGCGAGACCGGCCACGGAGTCGACCATGTGGTCGGTGACCCAGGGGATCACGAAGAGGCAGAGGACCAGCGAGAACAGGAGAGTGCCTCCAAGAAAGGCGCCGCCTCCGAGGGATTCCCGCAAGGAGAGAAGGAAATGGACAAGAGGGTCGAGCATGCTGGGAAAGGGAGACGGGGTGGCGCGGATACTCGGCGCGAGGGAAGCCGAGTCAAGAGAAGCGGAGTTTCAGATCACGCCTTGTCGGCACTTTGTTGCCGTTGCCTTGCGGTAGGAGCGGGGTCGCGTCTTCATCCGAGCTGAGCAGAGCCGAGGGTGCGGGTACAACAGCTCCCTACCTTCCGCCAGGCGGCGGGGGTGGGAAAACGAGATCGACGATCACGGGAAGATGATCGGACCCGAGGTCAGGCCCGATCGCGCGATGACGCACCATTACCGCGGGCCCAACGAGGATATGATCGATCGGGGTTTTGAGGAGCGGATTACCGGCGGGCCAGGAGGCGTGGATTCCGAAGCCGCGTCGCGTGTCGTGGAGGCCGGCCTCGGCTGTCAGGATGCGGAAATTGGGTGACCAGGGTGGGGTGTTGAGGTCGCCCATGACGATCCTCCGCGGTTCTTCTGAGTGGATCGCGGCGACTCCGCGGAGAACGTCGTTGCGGTCCTTCCAGCGTTCTTTTCCCATCGGCGGGATCGGGTGCGTGAGCACGAAGGGAACGGGCCCGATCAGTGGATGCTCGATGGTTCCTGCGAGGGTGGGCACGCTGGTTTCGCTCATGACGTAGACCTCCGAGGTGAAGGGTGAGCGGGAGATCATGGCGAGCCCGAAATTATCGCTGCGGGGGATGGTCACCTGATGAGGGAAGACGTCCTTCAGTTGCTCGAGGGAGCGCGACCAGCGTCCGTCGGTCTCGATGAGACCCACCACGTCGGCATTCTGGGAGCGGATCCAGTCGAGGACGTCTTCGTGCCTCGAGTTGGATGTCAGGACGTTGAAGAGGACGATGCGGCAGGCGGGGTCGTCGCCTGGCAGAGCGACCCGGGACCGGTCGATCCAGGCGGGCGAGAGGGGGATGAGATTGAGTAGCAGGGTGATGAATAGAACGACCGAGGTCTTCCAGCGCCGACCGACCAAAAAGACCACGAGCAGGGCGAGGAGGCCGAGCGCGAGCTGGACTCGGAAGGGGCTGAACAGATCGGCGGTCGCGGAGAGCCCGCCGAAAAACCCGAGCAGGGTGGCCACCAGGCCGCCGATCACGCCGGAGCGGAGGAGGGCCCAAAGTGGCGAAAACGGGGTGAGCTGGGATGGATCCATAAAACGACGGCGGATGGTCAGGGATGCGCAGGCAGATGCCGGGGAGCAACAAGCCGGTGTGCGTCGATGGGCTGAGGGAAGCCCTTCAGAGAAACGCTGTCGAGCGATTCGGTCGTGATTTCCTCGAGGAGTGAGGGAGCCGTTGCTCCATCCACGACACATTCCATGGGCCCGGCTGCGGAGCAGAGACGCGCGCCCAGGTTCACCCGGTCGCCGAGGACGGTGTAGTTGAGTCGTTCGACGGAGGCCATGCATCCGGCGACGACTTCTGGTGTAATGACCAGACGCTCGCGTTTCCGGAAGTTGTCGTCTTTCTGTTCCATCGCAACCTGGTAGCCCGCACAATTCCAAACGATCATTCAGGTTCCCACCGTCAAATATGGCCAGAGGACGGGCCATAGAGAGGTTTCCCGTGGACTGTGAGTAGGAGAAGGAGAGGTGAAATCGTCCAACGATTCATCGGCCGAACCTCAGCGGGCCGAGAGAAGGGCGGGAACGAAAATAGGCAAGTAATTTTCCAGCTACCGCCCAAACGGGTTCTCCGCGCTGGAGTCGGGGTCGGGATCGACTCCCCACTGAATTCTTTCCTCTGGAGTAATCCTCCGAGTCCTTGAGTTGATGACTCCTCCGCTGGGTAGGAGCATGACCGAGTCCCAGCGGCCATCGTCTTTGATCATGACACCCTCACGCTTGCTCTGGTCGATGTGGGTCACGAAGTGGAACTCCCAGTACCAGAGTCCGAACCCCTCAGCATTGAAAAACTTTCGTAAATCAGCCCCGCGAAGCTCAGATTCTTTGTAGGGGGAGGTGTCCTTCCGAGCTGGGTGGACCAGCTGCTTTCGTGCGATCTGCAACAACGCCCGGTACGCGAGGAGGGGATCAGAAGTCTCAGGATGCCAGTCGTAGGAAGCGTGCACCTCTTCTGAGGGCGCAAAGCGCTCCTCCACTTCACCCGTCTTGGTGTAATGGCGAGTGGAGATCCTTTGCTCAGTGGCATCGACTGGCTCCCGAGCACCAACGGTCGAGCCATCGGCCAGGAGGCCGGCAAGAAGGAGCAGGGCAAAATTTCCCATCGTGCGATATTATGGAAAAGGGTCGGGTCTGGCCAATAAATTAGCGTTTCCTTCTTCCAGGAAACCACCGCATCGAGAACCCAAAGTCCGACAGCCGCCTAGAGCCAATGGCGCTTGGATAAGAGACTCCTCGCGGTTCGGGTATGGGGTTGGCGACAGGTAGAGAGGTGCGTCCCTGCGCCTCCGCAGGGAGCCCAAGGCGACCAACGACGCCCTCATCATTCCCGACACCATCGACCTACTTGCTACGGGCAGCCTTGGGCTTCGGCGGTCCGTCGCTTCGCTCCTCCCCGGACGAGGAGGGACCCTCGTCCCTACCTCAAGGCAAGCCGTTTTGCGATCGCTCCAAACGGCAAGGCAGGGTCGATCCGGTTCAATCCCAGAGGAAGAAATCCCGCCCAGAATCCTCGATACCCCCCACTAACCAAGCGCCATTCGTCCTAGAGCCAACGGCGCTTGGATAAGGAGACTCCTCGCGGGTTCACGGCCAGGACGGGAATCCGGAACCAAGGGAAAAGGTAGGGCTGGGGCGTCCTCGACCCGCCGTCGCGGCTGCAGGCAACGCGAGGCGGTCGCTGGGCGCTCCCTTCGGCGGGTCCGGAGGCCCACGCCCTACCACGGACGCGGAATCCTCGGCCTGCTTCCATGAAAAAAGGCCATTTCTGTCTTAACCAAGCGCCATTGCTTCTAAGGCCGAAGGGGATATGTCGCTTCCCGGGAAGGTATGGGCTTTTGCGGAGGCTGGCGAGGGTCATGCCTGCCACCGAAGTCTTGCAGCCCTGAGATTGTGCTGATAGTAGGCAGTACTAGTATCTCGATCTCCATCTGCGAATACCATGAGTCCAGAACAACCCACCGTTTCCCTCTCCCTCACGGTCAAGGACGGCAATGCCGCTCTCGACTTCTACCAGGCGGCCTTCGGCGCCGAAGTCACCATGCGGATGCAGGATCCGGGTGGCGGCGTGGCCCACGCGGAAATGATGATCGGCAACTCCAAGATCTGTCTCTCCGACGAGGCCCCCGAGTGGCACGCCGTCGCGATGGCGGACGGAGCTCAGGCCTCCTGCCTGATCTCGATCGCCACCGAAGATTGCGACGCTGCCTTCCAGCGTGCCGTCAAAGCCGGGGGGACTCCGCTCCGCGAGCCCGAGGATCAGTTCTGGGGCATTCGGGACGCGATGATCCGCGACCCTTTCGGCTACCGCTGGGGCGTCGCCCAGATGGTGGAAGAAGTGTCGCCTGAGGAGTTCCAGCGGCGCGCCGATGAACTGTTCGGCGCGTAGAGTGGCTCATCAGGATCGGCCATCGGACGATTCCCACCCGCACCTTGCAAGCTGCGCAGCCTGTGGGGAGGGTGCGCGATGACAACCGCCGCCTTCAAGGAATGGTCCCGTATCTGCCTCGCGCTCGGCGCGGGGCAGCAGAGCATCATTCTGCGCAAGGGAGGGATCCACGAGCGGAGCGGTGGGTTCCAGTGGGACCACGACGAGTTCTGGCTCTTCCCGACCCGATTCCACGAGGAAGGCGATGCCCTCACGGCGGGCGCTCCCGGCACAGGCGACGCCACGGCACCCCGTCACGAAGAAGGCACGCCGGAGTCCGTCGAGATCCGCCACTTCGCCCGTATCGTCGAGAAGCATCAGCTCCCCAAGCTTGATCAGTGCCACGCGCTCGAGGGACTTCATTTCTGGAAACCCGGGGTGCTCGAAGACCGCTTCGAATGGTCCGACGAACGCTGCCTCTGGCTCGCCGTTCTGCGCATCTACGAAGCTCCCGAGGCAGTTGTCCTTCCCTGGCAGAAGAACTTCGGCGGCTGTCGTTCCTGGCTCGATCTGCCCGCTGTCCCGGAAGGCGAGCTCCGCCCCGTGCTCGATGACGAGGCGCACCAGCAGCTCGTCAGCGAAGTCGCTGCACGCCTCGGAGCGACCGCGAAGACCTAGCCTCTCAGAAAGACCGCGCCTCGAGTCAGTCTATCCCTCACTTCATGCACGCCGCCGACCGAGCCTGGGCCGAGATTGATCCCGGAGCCCTGCAGCGAAACGCCCGCCATCTGGCCGGCGTCGCGGGCGGCGCCGACGTCTTCGCCATCATCAAGGCGAACGGCTACGGCCATGATCTGCTCAAGGTCGCCCAGGCTCTCGACAGCAAGGTCGACCGTCTCGGCGTGGCGAGCCTGTCGGAAGCGCTCGAGCTTGAGCAGGCCGGCATCCACACTACGCCGTATCTGCTCGGCACTAGCCTCCCCGAAGACCGCGACCTCATCGTCGAACTCGGTTTCGAACCGACGGTCTCATCGCTCGTCGAGGCGCAGGCCTGGTCCGAACTCGCCGTTCGGAAGAAAAAGACCATCTCCGTTCACTACCACGTCGATACCGGGATGGGCCGGACCGGCTTTCCCGAGGCTGCCTGGTCCACCGATCTGGCTGCCGACCTCGCCGGACTGCCCGCGGTCCGAGTCGAGGCGATCGCGAGTCACTTCCCCTCGGCCGACGAAGACCCCGCCTTCACCGAGGACCAGATCCTACGCTTCGAAGCGGCCGTGGAGAAAGCGCAACAGGGAGGACTCCGCCCCGCACGAATCCATCTCGCCAACAGCGCCGGGATCCTCGCTTTCCCCGCTTCGCATCACGACGCAGTCCGGCCCGGGCTCGCCTTGTACGGGGTCTCGCCGCTACCCGGGCACGCCGAGGGCAAAGCTCTCGAGCCAACGCTCTCACTGAAAAGCCGAGTCCTCGACGTGCGATCCCTGCCCAAGGGCCATGGGATCAGCTACGGGCGCTCGCACGTTCTCCTGCGCGACAGCGACGTCGCCTCGGTCGGCATCGGCTACGGCGACGGGCTGCCCCGCTCGCTCGGTGACTCGCCGGATGCCGCGCTGCTCATCGGCGGGCAGCGGCGCCCCATTCTCGGGCGGATCACGATGGATCAGATCCTGGTCGACGTCACCGGGTCGCAAGTTCGATCCGGAGACGAGGTCGTCGTGATCGGAACTCAGGGAGAGCAGGCCGTCACTATCCGGGAGATCGCGGATCAATCTGGCACGATCCCGTGGGAAATCCTCACTGGCATCACGCCGCGAGTTGTACGCCGAGTAACGAAATAAAAGCATGGAAAGAAGTTCTTTTTCGGCGCGTTGTACCTTTGTAGCACTCGTTGACTTTAGAATTCCTATGAAATTTTTCCGCCCAACACTTCTTGCTGGAACGCTTGCACTTGGGACCGCCTTGGTTCCGACCGAGTCGGCCGCCGTCCTTAGCGCCCTTCTCAACGTCGAGTTCGACGAGCAGCAGGTGAACGGCAGCACCGCCGACTTTGTTCTCGTCAACTCGTCGACCTATCAAGGCGGCGATCGTGGCGTGATCGCCAGTATTGGAGCCAACTACGTCAACACCATCACCGGCAGCCCGGGTGTCCTCGGAGTCATCACCGCAGCCAGCGGGACGGCGACCGCGACTCCGGCGATCGGTCGCCTGCTCAATGGGGGTGGTCCGGGCCTTGGGGTGCGCACGGGAAACGGCGGGGACATCGAAATCGGGGGCGCCGAAGTCCTGACCGTTTCCTTCGACCAGTCCGTGATCATCCCGACGATCGCCAACTCGATCGACACCGCATGGTGGGATCAGAACGACAACTACACACTCACGGTCAAGGGCGTCAGCTTCACCACCAATACGCCGAACACAGGATTTCCCGGCAACGCGAACCTTGCTACGGACTTCGCCTCGCTGGTCGGTGTCAATCAAGGCATCACGGGAATCGTTCTTCATCCGGGTGAAACGATCACGCTGACGGCTGCTCCGGAAACGCCCGACGTCAACGGCGTGTCGAACGGCGGCCTCGAAGGCATCCAGCTCTACGTCATTCCCGAGCCCTCTCGAGTCGCACTTCTTGCACTCGGACTAGCAGGGTTGGTGATGCGCCGCCGGCGCTGGCAGGCTGCGGATTGAGTCGCCTCCACCCTGAGTTCCGCCGGTTGAGGTCGGGCTCAAAGCGACGCCATCCGAGCTTGCGGGTTTCTTCGGGATTCCGTAGTATCTGCCATGGCGAAGAAGGCAGCAGCCGGGGCCGGCGACTACAACGAGGACAGCATCAAGTCCCTCAACTGGAGGGAGCACATCCGGCTTCGTCCCGGCATGTACATCGGCAAGCTCGGCGACGGCGCTTCCTCGGATGACGGCATCTACATCCTGCTCAAGGAGGTCATCGACAACTCGATCGATGAGTTCGTGATGGGCCATGGAAAGCGCATCGAGATCGACCTGGACGACACGACCCTCGCGGTCCGTGACTTCGGGCGCGGCATCCCGCTCGGCAAGCTCATGGAATGCGCCGCCAAGATCAACACGGGCGCCAAGTACGACAGCGAGGCCTTCAAGCGCTCCGTCGGACTCAACGGGGTCGGCATCAAGGCCGTGAATGCGCTGTCCTCCTTCTTCGAGATCCAGGCCTACCGGGACAAGGAAACCCGCGCCATCGAGTTCAGCCGCGGGGTCACCAAGCACGACACCAAGACGCCGGTGAAGTGCGACGAGGTGAACGGCACCCGCATCGTGTTCACGCCCGACGACAAGATCTTCGACACGCCGATCCTCTGGAACCTCGAGTACGTCGAGGAGATGCTCCGCAACTACGCCTACCTCAATCCGGGCCTTAGCCTCGAGCTCAACGGCAAGAAATTCGTCTCCAAGCGTGGTCTCCTCGATCTCCTCGAAGACCGGCTGCAAGTCACCCCGCTCTACGAGCCCGTCCACATTCAGGGCGAGGACGTCGAGGTGGTCTTCACTCACGTCGACGCACCCCGCGACGAGTACTTCACCTTCGTCAACGGCCAGAACACGACCCAGGGCGGCAGTCACCTGCTCGCCTTCCGCGAGGCGGTCGTGAAGGAGGTCCGGGAATTCTACAAGAAACAGTACGACCCCGCCGACATCCGTCAGGGACTGGTCGCGGTCGTCTCCGTGAAAGTGCAGGAGCCGGTATTCGAATCGCAGACCAAGACCAAGCTCGGCTCGACGCACATGGAGCCGAAGGGTCGCCCCCTGCGCGGGCACGTCGTCTCGACCGTGTGCGAGGGACTCGACAACTGGCTCTATCGCCACAAGGAAACCGCCGAGGCGATTCAGGCGCGCATTCTGCGAAGCGAACACGAGCGCAAGGAGATGTCGGGCATCCGCAAGCTCGCCAAGGACAGCGCCCGCAAGACCAAACTGGTCAACAAGAAGCTCCGCGACTGCCGAGCCCACTACGGCACCAAGCACAAGCGGGCCGACGAGAGCACCCTCTTCGTCACCGAGGGCGACTCGGCTTCCGGGTCGATCACCAAGACGCGCGACGTCGAGACTCAGGCGGTCTTCAGCCTCCGCGGCAAGCCGCTCAACTGCTTCGGGCTCTCCCGCAAGATCACCTACGAGAACGAAGAGCTTTCCCTTCTGCAGAACGCGCTGGGCATCGACGACGGCACCCTCGACGGACTGCGCTACAACAAGGTCGTCATCGCGACCGACGCCGACGTCGATGGAATGCACATCCGGCTGCTGCTGCTGACCTTCTTTCTGCAGTTCCACGAGAACCTCGTCCGCGAGGGTCACGTGCACATTTTGCAGACGCCGCTGTTCCGGGTCCGCAACAAGAAGGACACCCACTACTGTTACAGCGATGCCGAGCGTCAGGAGGCCATGGCCAAGCTGCGTGGCAAGCCCGAGATCACCCGATTCAAGGGGCTTGGCGAGATTTCACCGGACGAGTTCAAGCACTTCATCGGACCCGACATTCGTCTCGACCCCGTCCTGCTCGAGGGAACGATGAGCGAATTTCAGGACAACGATCTTCCTTTCTTCATGGGCAAGAACAGCCCCGAGCGTCAGCAGTACATCATCGAGAACCTCCGGCTCGAGAACGACGTCCTCGACGACGAAGAAGTGGAAGACCTTGAAGAGCGAGAAGCCGCCATCGACGCCGCGCAGGACGAGTTGGAACTGGGACTCGCGTAGGAGGAGGCGCGGCGCCTACTTCCCCTTCTTCTTCCGCTTAGGCTTCGGCTTCACTTCAACCAGCGGCCAGTAGGGGTCTGGGACGTGCTCGGCTTCCATGATCTTGTGGACGCGTTCCACGACCTGGGGGTACTCGGCGGCAAGGTTGTTCTTCTCCTCGGGATCCTTGTTGATTTCGTAGAGCTGAATGGCGCCGCTCTTGCCAATGCGGAGGGCCTTCCAACCGTCCATCCGGACGGCCTGCTGAGAGGGACTGTAGAATTCCCAATAAAGATAATCGCGCTTTTTCTGTCCGCCGGTCTGTCCGAGCAGCGTTGGGAGAACGGAGATGCCGTCCGTTCCCTCGGGAACCGGGGCGCCAGTGAGATCGGCGGCGGTGGCCATGAAATCGACGTGGCTCCAGATCAGGTCGCTGGTCGTTCCAGCGGGAACCTTTCCCGGCCAGCGGACGACCATCGGCGCGCGGATGCCCCCGTCGGTGAGATCGCGCTTGAAGCCGCGGTGGCCGCCCTGACTGCCGAACTCCTTGACCATCGGGATCGGATTGACCCCGTTGTCCGAGGTGAAGAAGACGATGGTGTCGTCGTCGATGTCGAGTTCCTCGAGCAGCGCGAGCACCTGCCCGACATGATCATCCACCAGGGTCATCATCGCGGCGTGGCAGCGCGCGTTTTCGGGCCAGTCGGTCTTGTCGGCGTAGAGTCCGAAGCTGGGAATCTGGTACTTCGAATGGGGCGGGGTGTAGGCGAGATAGCAGAAGAAGGGGTCTTCGGCATGGTCACGGATCCATTGCAGAGACTCGGCCGCGATGAGGTCCTGGGTGTACTGCGTCTGCTTGCCATCGAGGTTGCCGGGGAGAGGTTCTTCCAGCGAGTTGCGCACGAGGAATTCCGGATAGTACTCGTGGGCGTGGACCTGGTCGTAGTAGCCGTACCAGAGATCGAAGCCCTGCTTTTCCGGCGTGCCGGTCGTTCCAACGTTGCCGAGACCCCATTTGCCAAAGCCCGAGGTGGCGTAGCCCTGTGCCTTGAAAAGTTCGGCCACCGTGAAGTCCTCGTCCTTGAGGGCGACGAGGGGTCGCCCCTCGAAGGTGTCGATCAGCGCCTTGGCGGCGTTGTCGCGGCGACGGCAGTGGCCGGTGTGCAGGCCGGTCATGAGCACGCAGCGGGTCGGGGCGCAGACCGCCGAGCCGGAATAGGCGTCGGTGAAGAGCATGCCCTCGCGCGCCATGCGGTCGACGTGGGGGGTCTGGATGAGCTTGTTGCCGTAGCAGCCAAGATCGCCGATCCCCGCATCGTCGAGCATCATCCAGATGACGCTGGGACTGCGGGCCTCGACTGGTGCGGCCGAAGCGAGGCCAAGGAAGAGAAGCGCCGCGAGGGCGCGGCTAGAGAAGATCATCCTGAAGAATAGCCGCATCAGCCCGCCCTGAGCAAGCGCTCGCAATGGTCACTCCAAAAGAGAGCGATTCTTGGAAGGCGACGTCGCTGGCAGCTTTCGCTTCCTCTGCTAGGATCTTCTCATGGCAACCACCGCAGCACCCGATCTCAAGGAAGAAATTCTCCGTCTCAAGAAGGAGAAGAACGCCGTCATCCTCGCCCACAACTATCAGGCGGGCGAGATTCAAGACATCGCCGACTACGTCGGAGATTCCCTCGGACTGGCCTTCCGCGCCCAGGAAACCGACGCCGAAGTGATCGCTTTCTGCGGCGTGCACTTCATGGCCGAGACCGCCAAGATCATCAACCCCGACAAGACGGTCGTTCTTCCCGACAAGGACGCCGGCTGCTCGCTCGAGGAGAGCTGCCCCGGCCACGAACTGGAAGCCTTCCTCGAGGAGAACAAGGAGAAGAACTATTACGTCATCGCCTACATCAACTGTTCGGCCCATGTGAAGTCGCTCTGCGACGTCATCTGCACCTCGGGCAACGCCGTGCGCATCGTCGAGGCCGCCCCCGCGGATCGGCCCATCCTCTTCGTGCCCGACGAGAACCTGGGAGCCTGGGTCATCGAGCAGACCGGCCGCAAGATGGATCTCTGGCAGGGCGCCTGCTACGTCCACGTCGAATTCACTCAGGACAGCATCCGCAAGATCAAGGAAGAGTACCCCGACGCCGCCGTCGTCGCGCACCCCGAGTGCATGTACGCCGTCCGCATGCTCGCCGACGAAGTCTGCTCGACGGAGAAGATGGTGCACTTCTGCAAGACCAACCCGGCCAAGAACATCATCGTCGTCACCGAATCGGGCATGCTCCACCGCCTGCAGAAGGAAGCACCCGGCAAGAACCTCATTCCCGGCCCCACCGACAACTGCGCCTGCGCCGACTGCCGCTACATGAAGATGAACACCCTCGCCAAGCTTCACGACTGCCTCCGCGACTTGAAGCCCGAGGTGATCATGGACGAGGACCTGCGGCAGAAAGCCGAGGCTCCGCTGATGAAGATGCTGGAGCTGAGCAAGTAGCAGGTCGCCCCACCTCAGCCATTTTCAGCTTCCGCTGCCACTCCCCGTGATTTCCTTTTCCACCTGCTGGAACAGCCATCGTCACATCGATGGCGAGCAGATGGTCCAGGAGATCCTCGACCTTGGCGTCGATACCCTGGAGATCTCGCACGGACTCAAGGTATCGCTTCTGCCGGGCATCTTCACCGCCTTCCGGGCGGGCAAGTTCAAGGTCTCCGGGGTACACAACTTCTGCCCCTCGCCGGTCGAGGTGATGATCGATGCGCCGGACTGCTACGAGTTCACCTCCGACCGTGCCTACGACCGGAAGCGTGCCCTCGATCTCTCGCTCCGCAGTCTCGAGCAGGCCGCCGAGCTCGAGGCTGGGTATCTCGTGCTTCACATGGGATCGATCCCGATGCGGAACTTCAGCAAGGATCTCGAGGAAATGGTCAAGGCCGGCAAGATCCACAGTCGGGAATACGTGAAGCTCAAGCTCAAGGCCGTCGAGGCCCGCGAGAGACTGGGGCCCAAGTACCTGGAACGATCCCGTGAAGCTCTCGGACGGATGCTCGACAAGGCCAAGCAGGTCGGGGTGAAACTAGCGGTCGAAAGCCGGAGCGCCTACGAGGATGCTCCGAACGAACGCGAGCTCACCGCGCTGATGGAGGACTACAAGGACGAGCCCTGCGTCGGCTACTGGCATGATTTCGGGCACGTCCAGCGCAAGGCCAACCTCGGCTACCTCGATCACTACGAGTGGCTCTCTTCGATGCAGCCGTATCTGATCGGCTGCCACCTCCACGACGTCCAGTGGCCCCGTCGCGACCACCGGGTCCCACTGACTGCGGGCGGCGTGGACTTCGACCGTCTCATGCCCCTCGTGGATCCGGCAAAACCGGTCGTCTGGGAGCTGAGCCCCCGCCGCCGCACCTCGCAGATCGAATGGGCCCTCGCGGCCTGGCGTGAAAAGGTGGGCTACTAGAAGAAAAAACCAGGATTGCAACAGGCGCGGGCTCTGCTTGGGTTCCCCGTGAAACGTCTGGCTCTCCCTATCACGATTTTTCTGCTTCTGGCGCTTGTCGGCTGTGTCTCGCGTCGGCAGGAAGGTGAGTCGATCACCGAGTTCTTGCGACGGATCAATCAAGAGGAAGCGGATCTGGACCGGGAGATCGCTGCGGCCGTCACCCCGCTGCCGCTTTCGGCGATCGAGGCCGAGGAGCGCCGCATTGAGCTGACGGGGCGGGAAACCGTCCTCACCCTCGACGAACGTGTGGAGTTGGCCCTCGCCGGGAGCGACACCATCGCCGAGCAGACGTCGCGCCGGCAGGTCGCCGAGGCGATGCATCGTCGGGCGCTTTCAAGCTACTGGCCTCAAGTCGGAGCACGGATCTACGCCACGGTTCTCGGGGCCGAGACGACTTTCGGGCTCCCCGAGATCGTGTACGACATCCCCGCCATCGGATTCGAAATCAGTCCCTCCACTCGCAACACCCCGAACACCTCTTTTTCGACCCCCGCTTCAACGCTGCAACATGGCTCAGATCGCGGGCGCGAAGCCGAGCTCCGCGCGCTTGAGTCCGCCAAGATGGTGCTGCGGAGAGAGATCGGTCTCGACGAACAGAACCGGATCCTCAAGCTCCAGACCGCCACGGGTCAGAGCAACGCCTTCGAACGGGCGTCGAACAGCTCGATGGAGCATCGCGATCTTACGGTCGAGACCCTGTACGGCGACGCCTTGATCGAGGCGAAGCGGATTCAGCACCATCACGCAGCACTTCAGTCGCAGATCGACCCGGACCAGATCATCGGTGGGGCCTTCGCGGCTCTGGTCGAGTCCACGATCCTCTCGATCAAGCAGCAGGTTTAGTTCAAGATGATGAGTCCCGTGTTCACAGCGCTGACGGCGGTCGCCCTCTTTCTTGGCGGTGGCGCCGTCTCGGGGCAGGCTGAGCCTGCACGACCCCAATACGGCATCACCAAAGGCGAACCGGTTCGAATCGGATACGTGCTTGATTACGCGGGCGGTCCGGAGGCCAACGAGAACATTGCCGTTCGAGAGGGCGCCGAGATGCTCCTTCGCAATGCCTTCGAGGGGGCGGCCAAAAGAAGAATGGAGATCACTCCCTACGCTTCCCGGGAAGAACTGGTGGCCGATATTCTCAAGGGGAAGCTTGACATGTGGCAGATGTCCGCCCTCGACTATGCGTCCCGAACTCCAGGGGATCCGCTTCGTGGCCGAGTTCTCGCCATCCCGCAGTTCGGAGAGAAAAAGATGAGCCGCTACGTCCTGCTGGCGAGGAAGGGAACGACCCTGGAGGAGCTGAAGGACAAGCGGCTTCGTTCCGTATACTATGGCGAACTGGGGCAGGCTCTGCAATGGCTCGGCGTCGAGCTCGCCCGGCGCGGAGAAGCAGCTCCCGAGGAATATTTCTCCAAAGTCACCTGGATTCATCAAGGCGATCCGGCCAAGGCGATTCTGCCGACTTTTTTCGGCGAAGCCGATGCGGCGCTCGTGCGCGACTGCCAGTTCGATCTTCTTTCCCGGCTCAACCCCCAGATTGGAAACACCCTCGAACCCGTCCTCGTTTCCGCGCCCGTGCTGGGTCTGCTCGTCGTAGCCCGAAGCGACTACGACGAATCGGTTGCTCTGGAAATGGCTGGCCACGCCCAGCAGGTGAACCGGTGTACAACAGGCAAGGCGGGTCTGCAGATTCTCAAGGTGGTGAGGTTCGCTCCTTTCGAGGAGGATGACCTGAATTCCCTGATCGAGTTGATCGAGCTGCGGGAGAAACCGGTCTCGGAGAAACGGGAGACGCCCCTTCCATGAGCATCCGAAGCTCAAGTCTCAATGCCCAGGTGGTCAGGTTTCTGGCCTTGGTCTTTGTCCTGGCGGTGCTCGGCTTTGGTTTTGCGACCTGGCGCTACCTCTCTTCGGTGATCCGATCCTCGACCGAAGCCCGGAGTGCTCTGGTCGGGAGCACCTTGGAAGAGAAACTTGCGGAGGACATCGCCTTCGGGAAGTCCGAGTCGCCTTTTTCCGACGCCACCGAAACGCTTCTGCTGCACATGCAGAATATTGAGGATCTCGAAGTGGCAGCCCTGCTTCTGCCCGATGAGAACGAGTTGCGCAGGAGGACCAGTCAGCCTTGGAAAGCCATCATCTGCGAGAGGAACCGCTTTGAAACCCTGGAGGCATACCCCGAGTGGGAACGCGTCCTTGCGGATCTTCCGGCTCAGGGAGCCAGTGCCCGGGTTCCCATCGAGAGCGAGCCCGAGGTCTTCCTCTACTTCACCGAGGTGAAGAACCAGGCCGTCCCCCTGGGTCGGCTGGTGGTCGGGCTTTCCCTCGAGGCCTCGCGCCAGGCCCAGCGAAAGCTGAGCATCCTCGTGCTCGGGATCACGAGCGGCCTGCTCGCGTTGATCGTTCCGGCCTGTTTCCTGTTCGCCCGCCGCATCACCCGGCCCGTGGAGGTGCTGACGCAGTTTGCCGAAAAGGTTTCCCAGGGAGACCTCGACCAGCGGGTCGAGGAGGGAGGGCCTCGGGAGCTGTCAGTTCTCGGAAGAACGATGAACCGCATGGCGAGCCGTCTTCAGGAGGCGCAAGTGGAGAGAGAAACGGCCTACCGCCAGAAAATCGCCCTCCGGGAAAAAGAGATTCTCGTCGAGAGGATCGACAGCCAGAACCAGGATCTCAAGAAGGAGGTGGAAACCACCTTCGAGTCCTTGACCCGAACGCAGAAGGAGCTCTTTCAGGCTCAGAAACTCGAGGCCGTCGGGCGGCTTACCGGAGGTGTCGCCCATGACTTCAACAATCTTCTCCAGGCCATCCTTGGAAACGCCGAGGTCCTCGCAGACGGTCTGAAGAATCAGGCCGATCTCCACGATGCCGCGCAGCAGATCCGCGCCGCCGCACTCAATGCCCGGGCGATCACGACCCAACTACTCACGTTTTCCCGCAGGAGTCTGATCGAGACGGCTCCCTGCAGTCTTCGCGAGCTCGTGCAAGAGTCCTTTCCCATCCTGCAGACTGGCGTCGGCGACCAGATCAAGCTGGTCGTCGAGTTGTCGGAGGATCCGCTCTTCGGTCTCTTCGACCGAAACCAGCTCCCCGTACTTCTCCTGAATCTCTGCATCAACGCAGCTCACGCAAGCGATGCGGGAGCCAGAATCACGATTCGGGGAGGGCGGGGAACCGCTCCTGAGGAGGCGGGAGGGGGTGGGCATCCTGAGCTGCCCGCCTGGGCCACGGGTTGGCTCTATCTCAGCGTGGAGGACGAGGGGTGCGGAATCGCCGAGGAAAATCTCGAGAAGATTTTCGAGCCCTTCTTTTCGACCAAGGGTGAAAAGGGCAACGGTCTCGGGCTAGCCGCCGCCCACGGGATCGTGCGTCATCACGGGGGACGGCTCACCGTCCATTCCGAAGTGGGCCGGGGCACGACTTTCGTCATGAGTTTTCCCAGCATCGAGGAACCCGCTCTGCCGAACCACAAGGAGACCGTCGACAAAGAGGCCCGGAGGACCTTGCCGGGACGAGCCGGTCATATCCTGGTGATCGAGGACCAGGATCTAGTTTCCCGGTTCGTCGGCAAGGCGCTCAAGAAGGAAGGGTACCAGGTCAGCGTTGCGGCCGACCTCGAGGCGGCCACCGTTCTGCTTCGGGGTGACAGTTCTTTCGACCTTGTCTTTGCGGACTGCTCTCTCCCGGACGGGCACATTCTCGATCTGATCGAGAGGGAGGAGAAGAGAGGGCCGCTGCCAAGCTTCATTTTCACCTCTGGCTTTGCGGGGTCGCCGGAGATGCAGCAGGCGATTGTCGACCGGTCGGCCTCGCTCCTGATGAAGCCCTACGAACTCTCCAGGCTGACGGATCTCATCTCCGCAGAACTGGAAAAGAACGCGGCCTGAGTACGGAGCGGCCATACGGGGTGCGGCGGGAGGCGCTGCAGAGGAGAATGGCGCAGCCGGACCTTGCTACGCTGCCTTCTTCGGAGGGGCGGGTGCCTTCTTCGGCTTCCGTTCCCTGGCGCCCGGCTTGCGGATGCCGGCCGGATCCTGGTCTGGCACCTGATAGTACTCCCTGAGCCGGATCAACTCGGCCTCGAGCGCCTTCCGCTGATCGGCGTACTCGGGATTGTCGATCTCGTTCTGGAGTTCGTTGGGATCGCGCTCGCGGTCGTACAGTTCCCAGTCGTCCTCGCCGGTCTCGTACATGTGGATGAGCTTCATCTTTCCGTCGGTGACGCCGTAGTGCTTGGGCACGTTGTGCGCGGAGCCGAGGCCTTCGTAGTAGTGGTAGTAGAAGGTCTCTCTCCAGCCCTCGGGCTTGGCCCCCTGCGCCTTGAAGATGGGCACCAGACTTTCGCCCTGCATGTCGGCGGGAACCGGCACGCCGGCGAGATCGAGGAAGGTCTCAGCGAAGTCGAGGTTCGAAGTGATGGCCTCGCTTTCGACGCCGGGATGGATCACTCCGGGCCACCGGACGAGGAACGGAGCGTTGAGGCTCTCCTCGTACATCCAGCGCTTGTCGTACCAGCCGTGCTCTCCGAGGTACCAGCCCTGGTCGCTGGAATACATGACGATCGTATTGTCCGCGAGACCGCTCTCGTCGAGGTAGGCGAGCACCTTGCCGATGTCGTCGTCGACCGCCTTGACGCAGCGCATGTAATCCTTCACGTAGCGCTGATATTTCCACTTCACGAGTTCCCTGCCCTCGAGCTTGGCTTCCCGGAAGGCGGCGTTCTTGGGATCGTAGGCGGCTTTCCATTGGGCGAGCTGATCCGGCGTCAGACCCCTCGGCGTGTTGAGCTTGAGATCGTTCTCGCTGAGGTGACGTTCGATGGTCATGGTCTGCTCGGCGGCACCGCGGGTGCGCGTTTCGTAGTTGTCGAACAGCGTCTCCGGCTCGGGGATCTCGACGCCGTCGTACATGGTCAGGTAATCGGGACCGGGCATCCAGTTGCGGTGCGGCGCCTTCTGCTGGTACATCAGCATGAAGGGCTTGGAGGCATCTCGGTCCTGCTTGAGCCAGCCAAGCACTTTGTCGGTGATGATATGGGTGGTGTAGCCTTCGTGGCTGCGGCTGACGGCCTGCCCGGGTTCAGCGCCGACGCTGGTGAGCATGGGCGGATTGTAATAGGGGCCCTGACCCTTGAGGACGTCGAAGTGATCGAAGCCGACCGGGGTGCTGGCGAGGTGCCACTTGCCGATCACCGCCGTCTGATAGCCCGCTTTCTGGAGAAGCTTCGGGAAAGTCTGCTGCGAGCCGTCGAAGTGGTTGCCGTTGCGCACGAAGCCGTTGAGGTGGCTGTGCTTGCCGGTCTGGATGACAGCGCGAGAAGGACCACAGATGCCGTTGGTGCAGTAGCAGTTGCGGAACAGCATCCCCTCCTTGGCAAGACGATCCATGTGCGGGGTGTCGATCCGCTTCGGCCCGACCTCGTAGGCGCTCAGGGCCTGCTGGCAGTGGTCGTCGGTGAAGATGAAGAGAATGTTGGGGCGCTCCTGAGCCGCGGCGAGCAGGGGAAAGGCGAGGGCAAGGAGGGTAGGGAAAACGGATTGTCTCATGAGTGCAGCGGGATCCTAGCGAGAACGGCGAGACGGGTCGATCTCTTGCGGGGAATTGCTAGCGCACCTCGATGCCGACCTTTTCGTAGGCCGCCCTGATCTCCGCATGCAGCTGCTCGTTGTTCCTGCCGGCAACCAGTTCCTCGACCAGGCGCGTGGCAACCGAAGCGACGCCGTCGGGGAATGGGTTCTCGGGCGCGTTGGGAGGTCTCATCGTGTCGGGGAACTCGTAGCGGCCATCCGGCATGCGCCTCACCTCGGGGTGCTGGAGAAAGTCGTCCCACGCATCCATGTAGTCTTTCCAGGCATCGAGATAATTGGTCCACTGCTGCTGGGCGCGGCTCACCCTGCCGAAGTAGGCCAAGAGCCGCTCGCCCTCGCCGTTTCCTTCAAGATGCGAGAAGAAGTAGAACAGAAGGAGCGACTGCTCGTAGGCGTGCCGCATGGCCTGGGGTGACCGGACGGCAGCCGTCCAGTCGGCGTCGCTGCCGCGGATGAATCCGAGCAGATCCTTGCTCAGAATCAGCGGGCGCGGTCCGTCGAAGCGTTCTCTGAGGGCGCGGCCCAGTCCGTCGGGACGGAAGCGGCCTGCTTGATAAGGCAGGTGCTCGAAGTACTCGGCGCTCCCTTCCGCCACCCAATTGGGAATCAGAAAGAGGGAGAAGTGCATGAGCTGGTGGGTTAGCTCATGGACGAGAGTGTCGGAGGAAAAGTCGTCGTCCTTCCGGTAGCCGCCGCCAAGCTTGCGAACGCCAAGACTCTCGAACGGGACTAGAAATTTTCCGTAGTGGGCGGCGTCCCGGTAGCCAAAGCGATAGACCCCGCCGGTGTTGGGAGGACCACCGGCCTGCTGGTAGGACGAGACGTCGCGGTAGAGTTCCGCTTCGAACTTCCTGCCCGGAGAACGCGGCTTGAGCGCCCAGGGCATCTGGGAGACCATGCGGTGCGTGGCTTCGAAAGTCCGCGCGACCTCGCGCATCAGACTGATGGCGAGCTTCTCCTCGGAGCGAAAACGGAAGTGCGGCGTCTCGTAGACGTGCCAGCCGTCCTGGTGGCCGAGTTCCTTGATTTCGATCTCAGCGAGGGTCACCTCGACCGATCCGGGCCAGGGACGCTTGCTGGGTCGCGCCGCGCGCTCGAGAAGCCAGTCGCGGATGATGGTGCGGTCTTCCTCGGCGAGCCTGGTCAGCGGAATTCGAATGGGGCGCTTGCCGGGGACGCGGAAGGTTGCCGTCGCGCCGTCGGACGCCACGAGCACCATCTCGCGGGTGGCGTTGTCCTTGCTCTTCCAGTGCCGTTTCAGACCTTCGGCAAAGAGGGGCCCTGCCGCGCTGAACCCGACCCAGAGGAGGAGGGCGCCAAGGGCATGGAGGGGGCGTTGCAAGGTCACATCCTACCGCTCGATTTTCCCTTTACAACTGGGGGGCGCGCCGCCTTATTGGCCGCCCTTCGCGAGCTACACAAAATGCCGTAGGTTTTCCGAGCCCTCTTTCCTCTGTGGAGGAGGGGTCAAATCTCGCCTCGGAGGAAACCCGGCTACCACACAAAACAATGCCCATTCGTCTCGCCCGATTCGAAATGCCGGACCGCCTTGTCAAAGACGAGGAGACATCCAGCAATTCCTACGCCCAATTCACCGCCGAACCCTTTGACCGGGGCTACGGCCACACTCTCGGAAACTCCCTCCGCCGCGTCCTCATGTCGGGACTCGAAGGAGCCGCCATCACCTCGGTGCGGATCTCGGGAGCCGAACACGAGTTCTCGATCCTCAAGGGGGTCGTCGAGGACGTCACCACGATCATCCTCAACCTCAAGAAAGTGCGCTTCAAGCACTCCGAGGACAAGGAGCCCCGCGTGCTCACCATCGCGGTGGACAAGGAAGGCGTGGTCACCGCCGGCGACATCGACGAGGACAACCACTACTCGGTGATCAACAAGAAGCAGGTCATCTGCACGCTCGACACCAAGACCAAGTTCGAGGCCGAGCTTGAGATCCGCGTCGGCCGCGGCTTCTCCACCGGCGACGAGAACAAGGGCGAAGGCGCTCCCATCGGCGTCATCCCCATCGACTCGATCTTCTCGCCCGTCACCCGGGTGAAGTACAACGTCGAGCAGACCCGTCAGGGTCAGCGCACCGACTACGAGAAGCTCATTCTCGACGTCTGGACCGACGGACGCGTCAAGCCCGAGGACGCCCTCCTCCAGGCCAGCGCCATCATGCGTCACCACCTCGACGTCTTCGTCAACTACGACGACAAGCAGGTCGAGTTCGACGAGCGCAGCGAGAGCCAGAGCGAGGAGAATTCCGAGCTCCGCAAGCTTCTCAACATGAGCGTCAACGAGATCGAGCTTTCGGTCCGTGCCGCCAACTGCCTCAACAACGCCAACATCACGGTGGTCGGCGAACTCGCCATGAAGACCGAGGCCGAGATGCTCAAGTACCGCAACTTCGGCAAGAAGTCGCTCAACGAGATCAAGGACAAGCTCCACGAGCTTGGCCTCAATCTTGGAATGAACATCGACCCCACCCTCCTCGAGCCCCGTCCCGGAAGCGCTCCGCTTCTCGGTGCCGACACCGCCGATGGCCCCGGTCTCGCCGGTCTCATCGACAGCAACCTTTAATCACATCCCGGTCCGTCCGTGATCCGCCCTTCCCCGCCTCAGCGAGGAGATCGGCAGAAGCGGCAAGCACCACTAGTCCCATGAGACACAGAAACAAACGAGGCAAGCTCGGGCGCAAGACCGCCCACCGCAAAAGCCTCCTCAGCAACCTCTGCGGCAGCCTGATCGAGCACCGGCGCATCCGCACCACGCTCGGCAAGGCCCGCGCTCTCCGCCCCGTGGCAGAGAAAATGGTCACCCTCGCCAAGAAGGCGCACGCCGCCGAGGATCCCGCGCGCAAGCTTCACCTGCGTCGTCAGGCCCTCGCCTTCCTCAAGCAGCGCGAACTCGTCGCCACCCTCTTCGACGAGGTCGGCCCCGCTTCGGCAGACCGCTCCGGCGGCTACACGAGGATCACCAAACTCGGGCCCCGGATGAGCGACTCCGCTCCCATGGCCTTCATCGAATGGGTCGACCTCGAGGTCGAGGAGCCCCTCCTCGAGGAGTAGGATTCCAACCAGCAACAATCAGAAAGCCTCCGGTTCGCCGGGGGCTTTCCTCGTTTCGGGGTGGTGCGTCGCGCTGCATTCCGAACCGATCCGCTTGCCCATGCTCATCCCGGCTCTGCGGAGCAACCGCAAGGGAGTAGATCCACCCCCGGTGACCGCCGTAGCCGCCCATCACGGTGCCTGCCACCCTGCCGGATCCCGTCTCCAGCGACCAGAAACAGGCGGTCGTTCGCAGCGAGCTTCTTCCTGATGGAGAGTGCGGGGTCGGTGCCGGGCTTGCCCATTCTCACCGGACTGCGTGGTCAAGCACGCGACCGGGTTCTCAGCCCAAAGGGCTGATCGCATCCTAGCCCGGGGCCAACGCGGAAGCAGCGCCTTGGAATCCAGCCGGGGGAAGGAGGAGGCCCGGCTCGCGTTGGCCTCGACGTAAGTATTGGCGCAGATGGAGTCGGCTTCGGCAAAAGAAGCCATGGGCCAATGGCGCTTGGTTGAGGGCTACCCTCGTTCGACGTGGGGAGTTCCTGCCAGCGAGAAGAGCATTTCGAGAGACCCCGATGACCGTGCCTGCCTTAAGGTGGAGCGTGACGTCCCGGCGCGCTGGCGTTGCCACAGGGCGAGGGGCGGGCTTCGCCAAGGCTTCGCCCGCAACTCGCCGGGGACGTCGAGTTCCACCTTCAAGGCAAAACGCTCGAGCCCGACGAGGAATTCGACACGGAACCTCGATAGCCGCCGCTAACCAAGCGCCATTGAGCCATGGGCACTGTCATCTCCTGACCCTCCGCGGTCTGATCGTCATCGTTGCGTCGTGCAAATCGACCGCGAGGTGCCGCGCCGCGAGTTCCTTGAGGCCATCCGACGAGGTGAAGCGCTCATGCATGACAACGGGGTGATTCGTTCAATTCTGCTTCGCCGGATCCGGGACGAGTTCCCGGAGCACCGGGCCGATGGCCTTGCCCATCACCTCGTAGCCGGCTGCGTCGAAATGAGTGCCGTCGATGGTGAAGCCTTCTTTCCAGAGCCCAGCGGCGTCGAGGAGGAGATCGTGGAAGTCGATCCAATGGTAGCCCTTCTCGCCCGCGAGCTTCTCGGAAAGGATCTTGTTGGTGGCGATGATCCGCTGGCGCAGCGGGGTCCCGGCCTCGTAGCCGCTGGGAGGAATGGACAGCACCACGACCGCAGCCGCCGGCGCCTTGTGGCGGATCTTTGCCGCGAGCGCAAGGATGCCGCGGGCGACGGTTTCGGGAGTGGCGGCGGCATCACCGGCGAGGTTGTTAGTGCCGGCGAGAAGCACGACGACCTCGACTCCCGGTCGGCGCAGGTTGGCGTTCAGGAGGCGCTGGTGGACGTTCTCGACGCGGTCGGCGGCGAGTCCGAGGTTGACGGCCTGGAGGGTACCGAACTCCGCAGTCCAGGAAGCGCGGCCGTGATGAGGCCAGAACTCGGTGAGAGAATCGCCGAGAAAAACGACCCGGGCAGGCTTTCGCTGAAGGAGCCCGTTCCGCAGGCTGGCAGCCCGGTACCACGAGGCCTCGGGTACTGGCACAGGTTTCCAAGGCTCGTAGGCAGCCGGTGGGTCGGCGAGCAGTGAGGTCGCTGCGAGCAGGAACAGCATGATCGTTCTGCACCACCTTTTGCCGACGCTCATGCTCAAAGCTACGCGGAGCGAGTAGCTGGCGCAAACCAACTGGAGTCTCCGCAGTTGGCCGTCTCCGAGGCTAAAACTCCGTGATCACCTCGCGCTCCTTCACCGGGTACCAGGCCTGAATCTTCCCGGCCAGCCGGGCGACGACCTCAGGATGATCGCCAGCGAGGTTCTCCTTCTCCCAGGGATCGACCGAGAGATCGAACAATTGGGGACGCTTTTCGGTGCGGGGGTGAGTGGACTGATAATGGTGCACTTCACCGTCATAGGTGAGCAGCAGCTTCCACTTTCCTTCGATGGCCCAGCGATAGAGCAGGGAGGCCTCGGGCTTTTCGATGTCCGCGATGTCGTGGGCGAAGCCTTCGCCGTAGATGGTATCGCGCTCGATGGGCGTGCCTTCGAGCAGATTGTCCTTCAAGTCGAGCCCCGGAAGCCCATCGGGAAGAGGCGCGCCCGCGAAGGAGAGAATGGTCGGGAAGATGTCGAGGCTCGTCTCGAGTTCGGTGCGGTCCGCAGCGGCGATCTTCTTCGGCCAGTGGTAGAAGATCGGGGTACGGATGCCGCCTTCGTAGGGTGTCTGCTTCGAGCGGGCGAAGTATTTTCCGGAGGCGGGATCCTGAATCCAGCCGTTGTCGCAGACATAGACGATGAGAGTGTTATCGAGCACCTTTCTGTCGTCGAGAATGCCTACCAGTTCGCCGCAGGTCTCGTCGAACCACTCGCACATCGCGTAGTATCTGGCGACGGTTTCGGGGAGATCGCCCTTGGCCTTGGCCTTGTATTTTTCGAACAGTCGGGCGGGAGGGTTGTGGGGAGTGTGCGGCAGGAAGGGGGCGTACCACAGGAAGAAGGGCTTCTGCTCGGCGACCGCGTGATCGACGAAGCCGGCGATCGGCTCCATGCCGGCGCGTCCGATCTTGAGGCCGTCGTCTCCATGGCGTCCGCCTTTTTCTGGAAACCCGCGGGTCATCCCATGAGTGAACCCGACATGCTGGAAGCTGCCCTCCCAGAGTTTGCCGCTCTGGTGGCTGAGGTAGCCGCGCTTGCCGAGCGCCTGAGGGATCGTCTCGAAATTCTCGACGTAGGAGATCAGCTGGGCGCGACGCTTGTTCGAGAGGTCCGAGCCGGCGGGCGCGTACTTGCGCGACGGATCATTGCCGGTGACCCCGTGCGTGGAGGCGTAGCGACCGGTGAGCAGGGTCATTAGCGAGGGGCGGCACAGAGCCGTCGGCACGTAGCCGCGACGAAACAGCGCGGCTTCCCCCGCGAGCTTGTCGAGATGCGGCGTCTCGATATGCGGATGCCCCATGAAGCCGTAGTCGCTGTAGGCCTGATCGTCCGAAAGGATGAGGACAACGTTCGGCGGGGTCTCGGCCGCGCGGCAAGGGCCTGCAGCGAGCAGGGCGAGGAGTCCGAGAAGGGCGGCGAAGGTTGCTGGCAAGGGCATGACGACTCATAGCACGGGATCAGGCGTCGTCTTATTTCGCTTCTTGAACGAATCGTTCCGCATCGCATCGTGGCGGGTGTCCAAACTTCAGGAACCCATCTTCATTTCCGGCCATCGCGGCATGGTCGGATCGGCCATCGTCCGCGAGCTGAACAGCCGCGGCATCAACGACGTCCAGACGGCCACGCGGCAGGAGGTTGATCTCTGTCGCCAGGCCGAGACCGAGACTTGGCTCGAGGAGAATCGTCCGTCCACCGTCGTGATTGCCTCGGCCAAGGTGGGGGGCATTCACGCGAACGACACCTATCCCGCTGATTTCATCTACGAGAACCTTCAGATCGCCTCGAATCTCATCCACGGCGCCTGGAAAAGCGGCGTGAAGCGTCTGCTTTTCCTCGGCAGCAGCTGCATCTATCCCAAGCTCGCCGAGCAGCCGATGACCGAGGAGGCCCTGCTCACCAGTCCGCTGGAGCCGACCAATGAAGCCTACGCCATCGCCAAGATCGCCGGGCTCAAGCTCTGCGAGTACTACCGGAAGCAGCACGAGGTTTGCTTCCACTCCGCCATGCCGACGAATCTTTACGGCCCCGGCGACAACTACCACCCGGAGAACAGCCATGTCATTCCCGGGCTCATCCGACGCTTCCATGAGGCGCGGGAGTCGGGCGCGAAGGAAGTCGTGATCTGGGGCACCGGCACCCCGAAGCGCGAGTTTCTTCATGTCGATGACCTTGCTCGTGCCTGTGTTCATCTTCTCGACGTCGAGAACCCCCCGGGTCTGGTGAACCTCGGCACGGGCGAAGACCTCGCCATTCTCGATCTTGCCCGTCTCGTCGCGACGACCGTCGGCTTCGAAGGAGAAATCAAGACCGATCCGAGCAAACCCGATGGCACCCCGCGCAAGCTCCTCGAGGTTTCGAAGATGAAGAGCCTCGGCTGGGAACCCAGGGTCAAGCTCGAGGAGGGCCTCGCGGCGGCTTACGAGGACTTCCGAGCCTCACTCGAGAGCCGCAGTCTCCGGTCGAGCTGAAGATCGGGGGTGGAGTCGGGATCAATTTTCAAGGAAGCGGTCGCCCCTTCGTTTGAGGAGAGTGAGCGATCATGGCCGGTGCTGCGCTGGTGGCCCGGTAACGGCAAGCTTGTGGGGTCGCCGCTTCTCTGTCTGCTTGGGTTTGGTCCGATTCTTCTTCTTTTTTCGGTTCTCTAATCCGGAGCGACAAGCGGATGAGAGGGAAAGCGAAAAAAGTTCTGACAACGGTGACCTTCCGGGGCGGTAGAGACTCTAACGATTGCGTGCACCCACGTGCGCGCTCCCCATCCCCCCGATGAAAGCACTTCTCATTTGGTTTTTCCTGCTCGCGCTTCTCGCGTTCCCCCTCGTCACTTCGGTCTTCCACAAGAAGTCTCTTGAACAGCGGCACTCCCTCGACACCCGTGAGGTGCTTGCGGAGAAAGGGGTCTCGCTCAGCGAAGACGACGACTTTTTCACCTACCACGACGGACGGCCTGCCGGCACGGTCCCCAGTGGAAACCTCACAGCCGTGCTGAAATCGACGCGCGAATCAGTCAGCGAGGTCTGGCTCGACGAAGATGGTCTGCGGGCCGTCGAATCTCCCGTGGCTGCGACTGTCATGGTAACAACAGCAGATCCCGCTTCCGTGACCCTCACCGGCCGCGTGGCTTCGGAAGCCACCTCCGCCGCCTTTGAGAAAGCAGCCCGCGAGGCGCGCCCGAACGCAAAGATCACCAACCAGATTCAGGTCGAGGCCAACACGACGACGCCTTCCTGGACGACAGGCGGTGCAGCTGTTCTCGGGGATCTTCTGGCGAACACCACGGAGTCGAAGGCCCAGTTTCGCGAAGTCGTGGTGCTTGAGGGCATCACGCGCTCCGAGGAACAGCGCAGCGCTCTTGCCGGTGCCGCTGCCCGAATCTCCCCCGACGGCTCGAATGTCGAGGCGCTCACCTTGGCAGCGCCAAAGCCGGAAGTTCTCGGTCTCACGATCGACGGCAGAGCCGTTCAGGTCTCAGGCACCCTCCGAAGCGCTGAAGCCCGAGATGACGTCGTCAGAACGCTTGAAAAGGCTGGTTTCACGGTCGCGGGTGAGGTCGACGTCGATCCCGCACTTGCGCAGGCTCCTTGGCAGGCGCCGGCACTGGTGGGAGCCTTCGTTCCCGGTACCCAAAAAGGATGGCTCAAGGCCAGCGGTCCCAGCGTCGAAATCTCCGGCGAGACTACCCGCAAGGGAGCAGACGCGGCGATCGCCAGCGCGACCGGTGGTGCCAGGGTGAAGGGGAATCTCAAGATGGCTCCCCCGGCCGAATCATGGCTCAAAGTCAGCGAAACTCTCAAGGGCGATGGACTGATTGCCGAAGGAATCGTGCCCACCGAGGCTGACCGGCAGCTGATTCTCGCGGAGCTCGGCAAGACCGGTCGCACCGTCGAGAACCGTCTTCAGTCGGTCGAATACAGCACGCCTGCCCCGTGGCTCTCCGGCGTCGCCGCCTACCTGCCCGAATACTTGCAGGGTGTCCGCAAGCCGGGGATGGAAGTCGTTCGGAACCAGGTTGCTCTGCTCGGCGTCGTTGATTCGGAAAAGGTCTCCGGATCCATCCAGAACGGGGTCAGCAAAATCGTCGGCCGCGGGTTTCGCATCGACAACCGGCTGCGCTACGCGGCCGCCCCAACGCCTCCGGTCCCAGCCCCGGACGCCGTGGTCAGCCAGCTGAAGGAAATCGAAATCTACTTTGATACGAACTCCGTGGCCGTGAAGGCCTCCGAGCAGCCCAAGATCAAGAAAATGGCCGAGGTCGTGCTGACCCTGCCCGAGAGCACCAAGCTCATTGTCGGTGGTCACGCCGACCCCCGCGGCAACGCCGAAGCCAACCGCAAGCTCAGCATCAGGCGTGCTGGCTCGGTACGGGACCAGTTGGTGAAACTGGGCATCTCCACCGACCGCATGGTCGTCCAGAGCTTTGGCGAGAGCGACGCCGTCGAGGCCGGGTCCGAGACTCGCTCGAATGACCTCAGCCGCAGGGTTGAACTCCGCATCGCCCGGTAGTCGCGCGGACGTTTCCGTTCTTTTTTCCCACGAATATTGATCCCATGGAATTCCTCATTTCCTTCCTGAAATACCTTGTCACGGCGATGCCGGCCGGACTTCTCTACACCCTGCCGCTTCTTCTCGGCGGCCTCATCGCCCGCAGCCTCTACCGCGATGTCAAAGAGCGCTGCCTCGAGTGCGAAAAGAAGACCGAAGGTCTCCGCAGCAAGCTTGCCCAGGCCCAGCGCAGCCACCTCGAGGTGGAAGCCAAAATCGACGGAGTCGTCGCCTCCAGCCGATAGCCCTCGCGTCCCCCCCCCTCCCCCCAACTTTCCCCCACAGCGATTATGACTCCCTTTTTCGGCAACTGGCTGCCCTCAATGAGCTGGCTCGCCTTCGATTTCTTCATCGACAACTGGTTCGGCATCATCTGGGCCATCATCACCTTCCTGATTGGCTGGTGGCTGGCCTGGCGCCTCTTCAAGCGCCCCTTCATAAGCCGCCTTGAGGACTGTCAGCGTGGCTACGCCAGTGTCGAGGGAGACCTCGCCGCCACGCTCGACCGTACCGCCAAACTCAAGGCGCGACTCCTCGACGACGTCCATCAAGAGGAACTGGTCGCCGTTCGCCAGGAAATGGAGACCGCCGTCGGCGAGCGCGAGACGCAGATCGGAGAGCTCAATCGCAACCTGACTCACACCTCTCGAACTCTGAGCGAGCGGGAAGAAGAGGTCATGGGACTTCAGGCCCGCCACCAGTCTCTCGAGTCCGACTACGGCTCGCTTCAGTCCAACTTCTCCAGCCTGGAACTCGGGATTTCCGAGAAGGGCGGGGAGGTCGAAAATCTCAACGGCCGAGTCAGGCAGCTCGAGACCGAACTTTCCTCCGCGAACGGCGATCGGGAAGAGCAGGGTCAGCGTCTTCAGACCCTGCAGGGCGAACTCGACGAGGAGCGTTCCTCGAACGAGAGTCGCATCGCCGAATTCGACGCGCGCGTCCAGACACTCGAGGGCGAGAAGGGCCACCTCGAAGGTGAACTCGGAAAACGCGACACCGAACTCGAAAGTCTGCAAGGCCGAATCGGTGAGCTCGAAGGCAGCGAAGGTGAACTCCGCGGCCAGGTCGAAGGTCTCAACGGTGAACTGGCCGAAACCCGAGGCAACCTCCAGGCCCGCGAAGGCGAACTCGACGGACTCCGCCATCGGATTGGCGAGCTCGAGCAGGCTGCCGAAGCCAAAGCTGCCGAAGCGGGCAGTCTTTCTGGCGACCTCGACGCCCTGCGCCTCGATCTCGGTTCCCGCGACGAGGAACTCTCTTCCCTGAAACTCAGCCTCGGCGAAGCCAACGACCAGAAGGAACAGGTCGGAGTTCAGGTCACCGAACTGCGCACGGAACTGGATGCGGCTCGCGGTCAGCTGTCCGAGCGCGACCAAGAGCTAGCGTCCCTCCAAGGACGCCTCGACGAAGCCAAGGACGCCGACTCCGCCACGCGTGAAGAAATCAATCAGCTGAAAGCCGAAATCGGCGGCGCCAACGACCGCACAGCGAAAGCCGAGAAGGATTCCGCCGAGCAGATCGCGACCCTCAAGGCCCGTCTGAATGACGCTGATGACGCCGCCGCCCATGCGGGTGATGAACTGAGCAAGCTGAAAGCCGAACTCGAAGCCGCCAAGGCCGACACCTCGGCCGTCGACGAAGCCAACGCCCAGGTCGCAGCCCTCAAGGCTCGCCTCAATGACGCCGATGATGCCGCCGCTCATGCGGGTGATGAAATGAGCAAGCTGAAAGCCGAAGTCGGGTCCGCCAACGACCGGGTTGCGAAAGCCGAGAGCGACTCTGCCGAGCAGATCGCGACCCTGAAGACGCGCCTCAACGAGGCTGATGACGCCGCCACCCATGCGGGTGATGAAATCAGCCAGCTTAGGGCCGAGCTCGAATCCGCCAAAGCCAACACCGCGGCAGCGGACGAAGCAACCGCTCAGGTCGCTGCCCTGAAGGTGCGCCTGAACGAGGCTGATGACGCAGCGGCTCATGCCGGTGACGAGATCAGCAAGCTCAAGAAGGCCAGCCAGGCCGACCAAAAGCGCGCGGACGACCTCGCCGCGAAACTTGCCAAAGCCGAGGCTGATGCCAAAGCATCGCTCGACGCTGCTTCCAAGAAGAGCGCCGCCGATCACGATGCCGCTCGCAAGGAACTCGCCACCGCGCAAAACGCCGCGAAAGCTGCAGCCGAGTTCGAAGCGAAGTGGAAGGCTTCCCAGAAAGCCGAGGCTGAGGCCGCCCAGCAAGCCGCCAAGTTCGAGAAGGACGGAAAGTCGGCTCTCGATGCCGCCTCAAAGCAGCACGCCATCGAACTCGACAAGCTCCGCGAGGAACTCGCTGCCGCCAAATCGGCGACCGCCGCCGCCTCGAAGAAGGCTCAGGCCGACGTCGATGCTGCCCGCAAGGCGGCCGAGGCCCGCGACGCCGAGTTGGCCGCCGCCAAGAAGGCTGCGAGCGACGAAGCCGCCAAGGCCAAGAAGCTGGCCGCCTCCCTCGAGGCGGAAGCCAAAGCAACGGCCAAGGCTGCCGCTGCCTCCGAGAAAGCACGCAAGGAAGCCGAAGCCGCCAAGGCCGGTCCTCAGCCGACCGTCGAGACGGGCCAGAAGCTCCACGCCAAGCTCGGCTCTCTCTACGAAGCTGCTCCCGATGAGGTTGATGACCTCAAGCAGATCAAAGGTGTCGCCGGCGTTCTCGAACGCCGCCTCAATGAGTTCGGTGTCTACCGCTTCCGCCAGATCGCTGATTGGCAGCCCTCCCACGTCGCCGCTTTCTCCGACAAGCTCGCCTTCTCCGGACGAGTCGAGCGCGACGAGTGGATCCCCCAATGCCAGCGCTTCTACGAGAGCAAGTACCTCACCAAGAACGATCCAAAGCTCGGCCTGATCTACAGCAAGCCCGTCGCCCAGCCGGACGACCTTGCCTCTCTCCCGGCGATCTCCGCCGAGCAGGCCAAGGCTCTGCACGCAGCAGGTGTCAACCGCTTCGATCAGATCGCTGACTGGAACGAAAGCCAGTGGAACGCCTGGTCCGCCAAGCTTGGATTGAGCAAGAGCGACCGATACGAAGACTGGGTGCTCGGCGCCCGCCAGCGCGCTGAAGAGGCCCGCGGCAACAAGCGCTTCACCATTCCCAAAGGTGCCGCCTACGATGCCTCCCGCGGATTCATCTACAAGAAGAAGCCCGCCGAGATCGATGACCTCAAGGAAATCAGCGGCGTCGGCGCCGTCATCGAGGATCGCCTCAACAAGGACGGCGTCTACCGCTTCGACCAGATCGCCTCGTGGAACAGCTCCCAGGTGGATCGCTTTAACGAGTTCCTCAGCTTCAAAGGACGCATCGAGCGCGACCAATGGATCCTGCAGGCCCGTCGCTTGAACGAGTCCGCCACCCTCCGCCAGGACGACCCCGAACTCGGCGCAATCTACACCGAGGAACCTTCCGACCGCGATGACCTCACCGAGCTCCACGGAGTCGATGCCCGCGCCGAGGAGAACCTCAATCAGGTCGGTTACTACCAGTTCGACCAGCTTGCCGCCTGGGACGAAAAGCAGGCTGCCAACGCTGCCGCTCGTCTCGGCGTCGATGCCTCGTTGACCACCGGATGGCGCCGCTCCGCCGGCGTCATGCACGACGCCAAGTACTCGACTTCGCAGGACGAGCAGCTCGGTCTCGTCTTCAGCCGTCGCCCCTCGCAGGTCGATGACCTCAAGGAGATCAAGGGCATCGCCACCGTCCTTGAGGGCCGCCTCCATGACTTTGGGGTCTATCGGTTCGACCAGATCGCCAACTGGGACAAGGCTCAGGTCGCCGCCTTCTCCGAGCGCATCGGATTCAAGGACCGCGTCGAGCGTGACGACTGGATCCCTCAGGCGCGTCGCCTGCACGAGATGGCGTACCTCACGCATCACGACGCCGAGTTCGGTCTCGTCTTCACCAGCCAGCCCAGCGTCGTCGACAAGTTGGATGACGTCTCGGGCATCGACAGCAGACTCGCCGCAAAGCTCAACGAAGCCGGCATCTACCGCTTCGAGCAGATCGCCGATTGGGACGATGCCCAATGGGCCGCCTGGAGCAAGCGTCTCGGATTCAAAGGCGACCACGGCAAGTGGCTTCTTGAGTCCCGCGTCCTCCACGACGGCAAATACGGCAACGGACGCTTCACCGTTATTGACGGAGCCGACTACGACTCCCGCCGCGGTTTCCTCTTCAAGAAGAAGCCCGGCCAGATCGACGACCTCAAGGAGATCAGCGGGGTTGCCAAGGTGCTCGAAGGCAAGCTCAACGAGTTCGGAGTCTATCGCTTCCAGCAGATCGCTCAGTGGTCGAGTCAGCAGGTCGAGGAATTCGGCGAGCTGCTCGCCTTCCCTGATCGCATCCGCCGCGACCAATGGATCCTTCAGGCCCGCCGCCTTCACGAGTGGGGACACCTCACCGAGGAGCATGCTGAGTACGGGCGAATCTACCGGGAAGAGCCCACCGACCCCGACGAACTCACTCGCCTCAGCGGACTCAACACAGCCCAGGCCACCAAGCTCAATCAGCTCGGCATCTGGACCTTCGATCAGTGCTGCAACTGGAGCGATGCCCAGTGCGAAGCCGTTGCCCAGAAGATCGGAGTCAAGGGCGGCATGGCCAGCGACTGGCGCACCGCCGCCATGGACGAGTACGACCTCAAGCACAACGCAACCATCGACGACAAGCTCGGCCTGCTCTTCTCCAGAGCCCCGCGTCGTCAGGATGACCTCAAGCGCATCTACGGGGTCGCCAAGGTCCTCGAAGGCGAGCTTCACAAGTTCGGCGTCTTCTGGTTCAGCCAGATCGCCAACTGGTCGGAGCCCGTTGTCGATGAGTTCGCCCAGTGCCTTACCTTCCCCGACCGCGTCTGGCGCGACGACTGGATCGGTCAGTGCACCGAGCTCAAGGACATGCCCGGCGACGCTCCCATGAAGAAGCCCGCCAAAAAGAAATAGGCGCTTTTCTCCCTAACCCTTTCGCATGCTCGCGAAACCCTAGCCGTCCATCCGTGGTTGCCCGTCAAAAGGCACCCGGGTGGGCGGCAATCTGGTTTTGGGCACAATCGCTTCACGAGTGCCTTTACGTCGAAGGCTGAGGCTCCCCCTCCATCCTCGGAGAACCAGCTCCAACATTGACTTTTTTTCCAGGTAGACAGAGCTTTGAGCATGCACCGTCATATTCTCTGTGCCGCCTTTTTTTGCCTGTGCTTACCCGGGACAAGGATACAAGCTCAGTTCAGTAATCTCGTCGCCTTTGGAGATAGTTTGACTGATACCGGAAACGCCTTCACGGCTACGCTAGGCACCGTTCCGGCCAGTCCCTATTTCATGGGCCGCTTCAGCAACGGGCCCAATTGGATTGACTGCTACAGCGCGAGTATCGGCCACGACGCTGATCCCTCTCTTCTCGGTGGAGACAATTATGCTTTCGGAGGTGCGCAAGCTGGGGACGGAACTTTTGGCCTCGAGGTGTCGACTTATCTCGGCGACGTCTCCAACCTCGCAGATCCCGACGCCCTCTATGTCGGCTGGATCGGAGGCAACGATGTCAATGAGGCGGCCGGAACAGCGGGCTCGGCCGCGGCGATCAGTTCTGCCCTGTTTACTTTCCAGACGGACATGCTGTCGCTCGTCGGGGCGGGAGCGGAGCATCTGATCATTCCGAACCTGCCCGATGTCGGCTTGACCCCGGGACAGATTGGGTCTGCCAGCGCCGCCGATGCGACC
>ENA-ORXT01000723-ORXT01000723.1-marine-metagenome-genome-assembly--contig:-NODE-723-length-50072-cov-6.806701_pt1 | contig 50072 bp, 31 predicted proteins | sample MGYA00237868_ERZ511482 | MGnify/ENA metagenome assembly ERZ511482
TTTAAAGGGAAGTTTTTTATAGAACCTGGATTGGCAGTAACACACCGTCCTTATCATACTACAATGCCAGAAGATTTCAGGCAAATGGACGACAAGTGGTCTAAAGTCTTTTTTGGAGAACCTGGATTTCATATTGGTTTTAATTTTTAATAAAAACAATTTTCCTTAATCTCAAGCTAGCCATATAGAGACTCACTCACCTGTAACCAACAGAAAAAAATTAAAGTCTTTAGAAGAAAACCATTAATATGAAAAGAATAATGTTCATTATGACTTTATTGTCATTTTGCTGTCTGACATACTTTGCCAGCTCTCAAAATTTAGATTCTGAGATTGATAAACTGTATCAGGTTAAAAATAACAAACCAGGATTTTCAGTTGCAGTTTTTAAGGGTGATAAAATTATCGTAGAAAAACAATATGGAATTTCCAATCTTGATTCTATAATTCTTGTTACCAAAGAGACAGTTTTTGACATCGGTTCAATTGCGAAACAGTTTACAGCAGGAGCAATTTTATTACCAGAAAATCAAGGAAAATTATCAATAGTAGGGGTGACGAAGAAGCTATAACTTCTTATACCATTTCTGCTCAAATATGACACTAATATTTAATTATAGTTTCTCAATCTCATCGTTGAAAATACTCGTGATAGCTAGGCTAACCCTGTGTTTTTCGCCGCGACCTTGAAATACTATTTCTAAAATCTTATGTGTAATTTTCAAACAGAAATGGTATTAAATAATGTGTGTATGTGCAACAGTCATTTTTCCTTCTTTAATGTTTTTATATCAGCAATTAACTGCCTAATTGAAGTTTTATTTAAACCATTATAAATTCCTCTAATGTGCCTATTCTTGTCCATCAATACAAAATTTTCAGTATGTAAAAACTCATCTTCTTCTTTATTCAAGCCCAAATTTTCTTCAACAAAATAACTTTTCCTACCCAATTTGTATATCTCTTGTTGTGATCCCGTGACCAAATGCCATTTGTGAGATAAAATACCTTTATTCTCTGCGTATTGCTTTAAAACGGGAACGGAGTCTCTTTCAGGAGTTACAGAGTGTGATAATAATAGGACATCATCATCTTTTAAAAATTCATCCTGCAATTCCATCATGTTAGCAGTCATCTTAGGACAAATTCCTGGGCAAATGGTAAAGAAAAAATCTACTACATATATTTTATCTTTAAAAGTTTTTTCAGTAACAGTCTTTCCTTCTTGATTGGTAAGATTAAAAGATGAGATACGATGAAATGTATCTAATGCACTATCGCTTGAAGCAATCCAATGAGGAGTAAAAGTAGCTTCATTATAAAAAGGAAGTATTTCGACTCTGCTCTGGCTTTGCTCTGATTCGTTACAAGCAATCAAAATGACTACGAATAAAAAAAGCGTAATGTTATTTTTCATATTTAATATTTTCATCTTCCAAACCATAGCAAAGCGCTGTTTTTTTCAACCCAAAAATTCTACCTTCTTTCGCTTCATAATTATCGCTTCATAATTAGCATACAACTCTCCATTATTTCTAAATGCTTGTTGGATACCCTCTTCTCTACCCATGTTGAGATTTAGTTTTTTATAAATATAAGTGATGACTCAAAACAGTGTTACGATCTTTTTTACCCTTACCCCTTTGACAAAAAGGTATCGTTTCTCAGAATGAATATCTTCTATCCTAAGTTGTATGATCTCACCAATGCACAATCCTTAGCCCGACCACAACTGACCAGCATAAATAGACAGCCCAAAACTGTACCTATACTAAATCTGTAATTCTTCATCCTTTAAGGAGAAGCAAAGTGATGCTCTTTTTAGTCCAAAAATTCTTCCGTTCTTAGCTTCGTAATTATTATATATTTTTCCATTCTCTCTCCATGACTGCTGTAGTCCATTTTCTTTTCCGGCTACTAGATTTACCTGCTTGAATATTGCGCCACTCATGTACCATTCTTTCTGACTGCCTTCTGCAATCCCATTTACAAAATTCGATTCTGACCTTTTGTTTCCATTGCGCCACCATGACGCTGTCTTTCCATTTCGCTTACCCGCTATGTAGCGACTTTCAAAACTCAACAGACCGCTATCAAACCATTTTCTATAGTAACCATTCCTTATTCCATTATTATAATCGATGGTAATAGCTTGCTTCCCATTCTCATAATATGAGACAGCAGTATCTGAGAATGGCTTGCCATCATACAGGACCATATTCTTAGTAGCGATCAGCTCTAAAGAATCTGCACTCACCAGACTTACTCTAATTTCCTTCTCGGGCTTTACCAGACCAGATTGCACCAACTCAACACCATTGGCTTTACAGCTAGCAAAGTGAATTACTCCGTAAAGTAAAAGCGCAAAGCTACCTGATCGTATTAGGCGTTCCTTGGTAGTCACCAGGAAATAAAATATAGAACTCATTTAAGTATAATTCATTTTGAATGTGATAATGATATTCCGCTTCGTCTGCATGCTGAGTGGTACTAGTATGTCCTCCTGAGGCATCTAGATCGGTAGGGTAAGTGCCTGTAGAATTACATTTTCTACCATATAAGAAAAATCCATCTGAAATTATACCGATCAACTTATCATCATCTTCGGACCAGGCTTTAGGCTCTAAGTGATAGTGATAAGACTGAGGTCCTGTATGTGCAGCAGTATAGTCTAGAGAACCTACAGCATTATCAAGAGGCACGTTAGGACCTTCCTCATCATTATAAATTACGGAGCCGCTGATAGCAAGACCTATAGCTCCTAATCCTGTAGAACTACTACTTGTCGCTCTGCTAGGATTAGCGGGTACGGTCAGTGTATAAGAACCATTGAAATCATCTATATTTCCTGGGGCCATATTATCATAAGACGTTACGGTCGGTGGCACCCATAGAGGATGATCCGCAGTCGACACGGTTATCATAGTATTACCTTCAGGTCCAGTTCGAGAGCGCTCTGTGGTAGATGACCAGTATGGAGAAGTATGATTTGGTAAGCCATCTGTTTCTAAGACAAAATTACTTCCGTCTATAGTGATCGTATACGATTCTTCATCAAACTCTGCGAAGGCAGGATGAAGGGTTACTCCTGCCATTTCCTCTTCTTCCTCTTCTGTACTAGGATCATTATCAGAAGAACAAGCTAATGATAAGGTCGTCGTCAAACAAAAGGCAAATAACAATTGAAAATATTTTGACATAAAATTCTAATTTTTTAAATGATTAATCAGGTTCCACTGCTTTGACGATTACTCAGATCAACTTCTTTAGGTGGACCACCTATGTTTCTATTAATTATTTTTCTGATTATCTGATTATTCTTTTGAATTACAGATAATTATTGACTGCATCTTCTCGCTGGCTCACATGATTTTTTAATGTGGTGATCGCTTGCTGGAAAGCTTCTCCATTTCTAAGAAAAGTGTAACCGCTTATCTCAGTATTAGCAAATGGTGCTATCAACTCTGCATACTCATCATAGAGTGATTGGATATTAGCTGTGTTAAATACACCATCTCTTACTTCGGCTACATAATTATCATAGATGCCTCTATAAACCTCATCAGCGTATAGATAACCTATGAGTGGCCAACTAGTAGAGTTGAGATCTGAGAAATCAAGATTCAAAGAGCCCTCTCGATTCCCTTCTTGTAGCGCTTCGTTATTGTCCCACGGGATCCAGGTCAGTTTACCATTCGCAGGATTATTGTATAAAAAATAGTTGTGTGTCATCCGACCATAGGTATCCCAATTTTGGATAGTAGTGTTTACCGCTAGATATTTTAAGAAGACATCGGTATCAAATACCTCATCTAAGCCAGACCTCCATGCTACTGGATCACTAGTTCTCGCACCATCATGCAGCGCACCGAATAGCGCTTGAATATCTGACCAGTCAGCTTCATCTTCATTGTTTTCTTTACCGAAGACGTCCTCAGAGAAAGTACCATTAGCGAAGCTTGCCCCATCTCCATCTGGTTTGTATAAGTTACCATCATCATCATCGTACTGCGTATCGATCACTGTATCATCTACTTCTTCTACGACCGTATAAACACCATGATATACAGGTCCTTCACCAAAATCGACATACACCGTATAAAATGCAGTGTGCGGTCCGACCAATCCAGCATCCCTAAATATATCACCAGCCACCTTCTCTCTGAGCATGGATGGATCATTAAAATTATTTTTAAGACTTAGCTTCTTGAAACCATAAAATCGTTGGTTCTTGATCTGAGGGAAGTCATCTTCATACTCATCAAAATCTAACTTGAACGATAACTTACTGATACCAGATCGCCAACTAGAAGAAAGGCTTGAATTACCCTTGTATCGTGCTCCTACTCTATACCATTGTTTCCCTTGATAAAAAACTTCTGCTGGTACAAAGATGGGATTCTCCTCAGCGAACTCACCTCCACCACGGCCACCTGCGCCAAAGGTTCCATATAGTGATACCATATCATCCTGCATAGCCTGCCAATTATCAGGACTGATCACTAGGTCTATTCTCTTCACCGCATTATCTTCGAAGACCTCCTCAAAATTAGGATCAGCGTCCTTGCTATGTGTTTCCTCTGTCCAATCTGTAGGTTCAAAATCCGCATTATCCATATCTAGCTCAGGCTCTATACCCGAATCATTATCGTCATCGCTATTTGACACATACCCAGATGGTTGTGTACATGCGCTAAGCGAATTCATCTCATTACCTAGTCCGTCTTTATCAGCATCTTGATACCATATGGTTTCTTCGCAGGCTTCTAGCTCGTCTTCCCCACAGGAGACTAAGCATGATCCTATTACGAGTAATAACAATAATAAATGTAAATCCTTCATTTTTCTCTTTATTTGGTATGTTATGACTTATCGTCTAACCATAAAAGGATAGCAGATTGCTTTTGTACTCTATTTTATTTTGAATTTTTAATTTTTTTTGAAATACCCAAAAATCTCCTAATTATCCAGTAAAATGGGATTCATTTTTAAAAAATATATTTAGAATATAACCAATCGATTCTGCTGAAATTTTACGATTGCAGTTCAATAGACCTGTTTTGCACCTCAGGATAAATTTCTGACTACTTCATTGAGATGAAGATCAAGATCATTTGCATCATGCAAATCAAAAACCATCGGTGGCTTGAATTTTATTACATTATGATAGGGTCCATCAGTACTCAACAAAAAGCCCCGTGCTTTCATTTCTTGTACTACAGCATGAGCCATTTGCTCATTGGGTTCTTTAGTCTTTCTTGATTTTACAAACTCGATCCCCAAGAATAAGCCTACCCCACGCACATCTCCGATACACGTATATTTATCTTTAAGATCATTCCATTGGTTCAAGATATATTTACCCATTTCTTTAGCATGTTGTTGCATTCCCTCTTCCTCGATCACATCCAGTACCGCAAGTCCTATCTCACAAGACACAGGATTACCCCCGAAAGAACTGAAAAACTCCATCCCATTGTCAAATGCTTCTGCGATGGCAGTAGTCGTAGCCACTGCGGCCATCGGATGACCATTGCCTATCGGCTTACCCATGATCACAATATCTGGCTGCACCTCCTGCAACTCAAATCCCCAAAAGGACTCACCTACTCTACCAAATCCCACTTGCGTTTCGTCTGCTATACATACTCCACCAGCTCTTCTCACCTTATCATATATAGATGCAAAATAATTTTCTGGCAATACCAATTGACCTCCGCAGCTCAGGATCGGCTCTGCTATGAATGCAGCGATCCTATGCTCAGCTAGTATCGGGTCGACCTCTGCAGCTAATGCTATCCCGCTCCTAGAGTCTCTATAAGTATCAGGCATACTTATCTTATGTACATGAGCCTTTGCACCACTTCCTCCCTTACCATCAAACTTGTAAGAACTTGCTTCTATCCCGATTTGCGTATTACCATGATAGCCCTGTTCGATGACTATCAATTCATTGCGTTCTGTGTAAGTCTTTGCTAATCGGATAGCAAGATCGCTTGCTGCACTACCAGAATTGACAAAAAATATCTTGCCTAAATTTTCTGGAAGCTTTGCCAATAATCGGCCTGCATACTCATTCAAACTATTGTAAAGGTAACGGGTATTGGTATTCATCTTGGCTAGTTGCCGCTGACCTGCTTCTACCACTGCAGGATGGCAGTGGCCTACATGCATGATGTTGTTGACACAGTCTAGATAAGTGCTGCCGTCCTCCCCGTACATATACTGCAGTGCTGATCGCTCCATACCTATCGGATGGTCATAGCTTACACTTAATCCCTTACTGATATGAGCATATCGTTTATGCAGTGCAGACTGAGTCGTGTCAACTAAGATATTAGTATATCCACATGCTTGTCTGAATTCGTTTTCTGCTTTTTTAGGATTTATACTGATTAGTTTTCTTAGCAGTCCATAAGCTCTATCCTCATCTATATTTGCATAAGTATTCGAGGGGTTTTGCGCTCTTGACTTTGCTGACATGAGATGTGTTGTGCACAACCTTGCAGCGATCAGGTAATATAGAATACTCAGCTCCTCTTCCGCCAGAGGCAGCACCTCATGATATCCTTTCAAGAATTGTTTTGCTACGGAGATAGGATCTTCTTGCTCCATCATAAGGTACGCAAGGGCTATTGCTGATTCGAAGACCGTACAAGAGTAAACCATGTCTCCGAAGTCTATAAAGCCTGTAAGCTCATCTCCAGCGACCAAGACATTCATTGGATTAGCATCATTGTGTAAGATGCTTTTGCGAAGGGAAGGAATAATGGGAACCACAACTTCTTCAAACTGTTTGATAAAGTAGCGGGCTAATCTTCTTCTATCTGGTTGGTCTTGATATTGTAGATTGGACTTCTGCTCTAGAGTATTAGAGAGGTCCCATTGTAGGTGCCTTTGGGCAAGTGCTGGAATTTCTAGCTGCATCAGTTCCTTATCCATCTCCGCTACCGACTTACCAAAATTGAAATTTAGCACTGAGCTTTTATCTATCACATCTGCAAGAAAATTACCTTCTAAAAAACTGAGTAGCCTGACAAAATATTCTCCATGCTTGAAAATGACTAAACCCTCTTTAGTCGGTATTACCCTAGGATACTTATCCCCATGACTGTTCAATGATTCAAGTACTACATTTTGTGCTTTTAAAAAATACTCAGGATCAGAGGTACTCAGCTTTAGGATATATTTCTTTCCATTCCTTGTTGTGATTGCATAGTTCTTATCTATGTATCCAGCTAGCTGCTTTACACGAGTAGGCTCATAACCATAATTTTCTTTAACTAGATCTATTATCTCTTGTTCACTATATTCTTTCATATGAATATCTTTTGCCCTTCCTCAGCGATGTGATATCCTTTGTCGATTACTTCTTTGTAGGCATCGCTATCCTGTCGAAGGACTGGGTTAGTATGATTAAAATGAATGAAATGGATCTTTGCTTTTTCATTTGCGCTAAGCGTATCAAACAACTTCATACTCTCCTCTATAAAAGGATGTGGTATCATACTCATATCCCTACCCCAGATCTCTCCATTACGAAAAAAACTACCATCTAGTAATGCCACATCTACATTCTTTATTTCTTCGATGATATCTCTATCCCACTTTTCCCATTTATCGATGTCCGGGATAAACAATATTTTCTTAGCAGGACCAATAATCTTGTAACCTACCGTCTCAGAATATTCATCACGATGAGGTACTGTGATCGGTACTACTTTCAAATCAGAACCAACAGAGATTTCTACATTGTTGGCAATGGGATTCAATTTGATATTTTTTAAACTTACTAACTGACTCCATGGACCATTCGTGGTAAGGAATTCATTCATGCGCGGCATCGCATATACTGGCAGATCTTCACTTCCAAAAGCCTCTCTCCCAAATTGCATTAAACCTGTATAGTGACCGATATGCGCATGGGTTATGAATACGCCAGCTGGCATCTCGATCTTGGCATTACTCAGTGACTCATTACATTTCATGATTTGGTCTTTCACATCAGGAGTGGCATCGAATATCCAGTAGTCGTTTTTGAGCGGGTCTACAAGCCCGATGCAGCTGACCATCTTTCTCGCATCGAGATCATTCCAAAGATCCTTGCAGCAATCTTTAATACATCCAAGCTGAGGATATCCTGCATCTTGAGCTACACCCAATACCTGTAAGAATGGCCCAGACTTATTTTCGTCGTTTGATAGCTCAGCGGGGGCAACGCTAACATCGCAGCCAAAACAAATAACTAAAAAAACAAATGCTGAAATTATCTTTTTCATATATCAATGGAAGATAGGAAATTCTTAGAATTAGGGCATTTCGACCTAAGGATTTAACCTCTTTAACTAGCGCTGATTCTACTCAATCATTAGCACTTACTTTCACAAAATGTTACTGATAATTATTCATCTTTTGTAGTTGTTGGTAGGGATGTCAACAAGGGCGTAGTAGCTCCACCTTGCAGCATATCTTGATAATCGGAAAGCTCATCGAATCTACCTTCATCTGCAAGGGCGGCTTGTTTTGGCCATGTGGCAGGATCGGCTAGTTGATATCGTTTACCCGCTTTATCCAGTATCTTTTGCAGGTCGTTGACCGCAGTCTTTGATAACTCCTTCCAAGTATTGATTCCTTCCTTGCTTAGTAAGTCAGCTATCTTTGGGCCTATTCCCTCCATCGCTTTTAGATCATCTAGTTTGTACTCTTTTAATATTCCGAGTTTGACCATTATTTTCTCAACCTTCGCTGAGGAGCTTGCTTGGCTAAAGGGTCCACCGCCATCAAGTCCTTTCTGCATTCCGACTAGCTGAGACCATGAGCCACTTGCAGCAAGACCTGCTTGACCAGGCCAACTATCCGGATCAATGATCTTATATTTATTACCATACTTCTCTAACAAGCGTCTGAGGCTCTCGTTAGTCTGTTCTCCTAGCACCTTCCAATTGCTAATTCCATTCTCCTTTAATACAGATTCCATTTTGGGACCTATCCCTTCTATGATCTGCAGATTATCTTTAGTTATTGATTCAAACTTTGACCTTCGCCTTGTTGGTTCTTCCTGAGCACTTCCTGCTGGCCCTTCTTTATCGATAACTCCATCTACTGTTTCTTCCTGTGTTTCAAGTAGATCAGCTTCTATTTCACCCTTTACAATATCCCCTATTCCTACTGATCCTGAAGAAGCCTCCTGCAACCGAGAGCTTATCCTATCTAGATGTAGCTTATTCTGTTCGTTACAAATCCTTAGGTCATTTTCTAATTGCTTTATTCGTTTTTCATAATCCTGTGTATCTGCACGCTTACTTTGATTTGATCGACTCCTTAAAACTTTGACCAGATAACCTATTACAAATCCGATAACAGAAAATAATATGGTCATCCAAGAAAATCCAGCAATGAAATAAAATAATGTCATGGTTAATGTTAACTCATTAGATTAAGCGAAAATTGACTTGTATTACATCACTAATTGTATTTCAGAAAGATAGCCAATTATATAAAATAACCCTAATATGATCAAATTGCCTTTGTTGAACTTTAAGCACTCTTATTTGTCTTATTTTCGCAGCTGAAACCTACCAGTGAAAAATCTATTCTATCTAAATAAATATTTCTCAAAGTATAAGTGGCACCTCATTCTAGGTACCCTATTCGTTACACTTTCTAATTATTTTGCCACTAAGATACCTCAGACTATCAGGGATGCTATCAATTACATATTAGAGGTTGTAAAACAAACTAAGGATAGTATAGATGGATCAGGAATGATAGATGATGGGCTTACTCGTAGTCTACTGATATTTGGGGGAACGGTCATCGGTCTAGCGTTGCTAAAAGGAGTATTTATGTACTTCATGAGGCAAACTATCATCGTGATGTCCCGACTTATAGAGTATGATATCCGCAAGGAAGTATTTGCAAAGTATGAGGACCTTGATCAGAGTTTTTTTAGGAAGAATAAGACTGGTGACTTAATGGCAAGGATCACCGAGGATGTCAGTAAAGTTAGGATGTACTTGGGACCTGCTCTTCTTTATGGTATCAATCTGACTACCCTATTCGTGTTAGTCATATATGCTATGTTTCAAGTTAATTACACTTTAGCAATGTATACTTTGTTTCCTCTCCCGTTCTTGTCATTATCTATTTACTTGGTCAGTAGCATGATCAATAAGAAGAGTGAACTCATCGCGCAACAGCTATCTACGCTCAACAGTATTTCGCAAGAAGTTTACTCTGGTATCAGAGTCATCAAGTCATATGCTAAGGAAAAACAATTCGGGAAATACTTCTTGCAAGAGTCAAATGATTTTAAAAAGAAGTCGCTGAATTTGGCGAATGTAAACGCACTCTTCTATCCGCTTATGATATTGCTTGTATCTACTAGCACATTGATCACCGTAGTTGTCGGAGGCATCCAAGTCTCCAAAGGGAATATCACACCCGGTAATATTGCAGAGTTTGTCATCTATGTGAATATGCTGACCTGGCCTGTGACGGCTATCGGGTGGGTAGCATCGATCATCCAGCAGGCTGAGGCATCACAAAAGCGGATCAATGAATTTCTATTCACCGAAAATAAATTAGCCGTAGCAGTGAATCCTGTCACTCACGCTATAGAAGGAAATGTAACTTTTGAAAATGTAACTTTTGTTTATCCGGATACAGGTATCAAAGCATTGGATAACGTAAGTTTCGAGATCAAAGCAGGACAGAAAATTGCTATCCTAGGAAGGACGGCTGCAGGCAAGACTACCATTGCCGATCTTATCCTCAGAATGTATGACGCTACTACTGGTAGGATACTCATAGATGGAATAGATATCAAGACACTTAATATAGACGAACTCAGAGAAAGAATAGGCTACGTACCCCAGGATGTTTTTCTCTTCTCTGACACAATTGCTAAGAATGTTGCATTTGGGAAACCCGATGCCAGTATAGAAGAGATTAAAAAATATACAGAATATGCATCCGTCTATGAGGATATAAATAACCTGCCGGAGCAGTTCGAAACATTGGTTGGGGAGCGTGGTGTCACCTTATCAGGAGGACAGAAACAACGGATATCCATAGCACGTGCATTTATCAAAAAACCGGACCTAATTATCCTTGATGATAGCTTATCTGCGGTAGATACCAACACAGAACAGCAGATCCTCAATTATTTTAACACTGCTCTCGCCGGAAAAACTGCAATTATCATAACTCATCGAATTTATAATATGCTAGATTTTGATAATATATTATTCATTGAGAATGGGCAGATTATAGAGCAAGGAACCCACTCTGAACTTATCTCGCTGGATGGAGCGTATAATAATTTGATCAATCAACAGTCAGAAAGCAGTATAGTCGATCTTTAATTTTTGGGAGTACTGCAAATTATATTACATTTATAAGTAAGAATTTTAATAAACTAATCTGATTTATAGTGGATAACGAGGACAAAAAGAAGTTTGAAAGTGTTTACTCTTCTAAAGTAAGAGCTGGAAGAAGAAGAACATATTTTTTCGACGTAAAGAAAACGAAGGGTGAAGATTTCTATATCACCTTAACGGAAAGCACCAAAAGGTTTGATGGCGATGGATACGACCGCCACAAGATATTCTTATACAAGGAAGATTTTAATCGATTCGTAAACGGACTACAAGACACTGTAGATCACGTCAAAAAAGAACTGATGCCTGACTATGATTATGAGCAGTTCGAGAGACGTCAAGAAGAGTGGGAAAAGCAAAAAGCTGAAGATGAGGCTAATGGTATAACACCAGAACAAAGAGCAGAAATAAGAGCGAAAGAAAGAGCAGCAAAAGAAGCTGCGGAAGCTGCAGCGGCTCCTGCTGCACCAGTTGCAGAAGCTACTACGGAAGCTCCTGCTGCGGAATCAGCACCACAAGAAACAAAACCAGATGAGTCGGTAGAATCAGAAGATGATATGGCCTGGTAGAACATAGCTAAAGCATAGCACGAAAAAATTGTAGAGCGAGTCTAATGAAAATTAGGTTCGCTTTTTTTGTGCGCTAGCAGGTTATTTTTGATCAAGCCGAAAAGCTAGGATTAATACTACCTAATTACTTAATTAGCATATCTCTAGATCTTTATAATAAACGGGGGCTTTAAAGCTTATCGTTATAATTACATTTCATGATATCGGGTTTAATAATAGAAAGTAGAAGAAGTGCTACCCAATCTAGTAGAATAAAGGAAAATTATCTCAAAGGGTCATGACCCCTTGGGAGATCTGAAGGAAGACCCATGACGCAACCTTAACAACCTTTTCGTCTTCGTTAGTTATTGTGCGACCACTCTGTAGTCAGAGCTTTCTGATTGTAATCTTATGACTTAATATACTAGGACCTTAGAAAGATCACACAAGATTACTACTAGTACCTGAGTAACTACCCAAGATCCGCCACCGCGATCATCTCATCCTCTACCTGATGGACCAAGGCTGTATACCTAGGATCTCGCTTAGTGGTACGATTACGATCAAGGGGAAGATCTACCTTGATATGTCTAACAAACTGGGAAGGAGCCGACTTCATGATATAGATATCATCGGCCAGATAAACTGCCTCTGATATATCATGTGTTACAAACACTATTGTAGACTGAAACTTAGCCCACACGTCTGCCAGTAGATCTTGCATCTGTAGACGCGTCTTGACATCCAATGCTCCGAATGGCTCATCCATAAGCAATATCTTAGGATTTGCTAGTAGACTTCTTGCTATGGCAATTCTCTGTAGCTGTCCTCCTGATAAGGTCGGATACTGAGCGTATTTATTTTGATGACCATCTAGTCCTACTAGCTGTATCATCTCCATCGCTTTCTCTTCTCGCTCCGCTTTAGCGATTCCTTTGTACTGTAGCCCTAGCCCTACATTATCTAATACCGTCATCCATGGTAGCGAAGAGTATCGCTGAAACACCATACTCACTCGCTCTGCTTCTTCGATGGACTTATCATTTATCTTGACGATACCTTCTGTTGGTTCTTGTAGGCCAGCCATGTATCTGAGCAGCGTCGACTTACCACAACCAGACATTCCTAAAATCACAATGAACTGCCCCTGACCTGGCTTATCCTCTACTAAAAAGTCCAACCCCTTGATGATCCAATTAGCGCCTCCATCATATGACTGACCGATGCCCTTGAGTTCTAGTATGTTATTGAGTTCTGTATTACTAAAATCAGGCATGAGCAGTTTTTGTTTTAAAGATCTTCCATTCGCCAAACAGAATAATTACTAAAGCTGACACCACGATCACCGGTAAAATAAACCACCAACTGATTGCTGATAAATTAAATATAGTTCCTAGTAAAACTGTAAGAAACAAGAAGAACAATATCGTATAGATACCATACTGAGATTCCTTGATTCCAGGAACTAAGGCATTATTCTGTTTGTATGGAATCAATCGCTTTTCAAGAAAACTGAATATTCTGTCTTGGAGAAATCCTATCAGGATGATAATCAATAAGATAGCAAATACTCTGTCTATCTGTCCTAGACGCTCCTTGATATAGATCAGTCCTCCTATCCCATCACTTCTATTGATCAGTTCTGCAATGATAATATACGTCCATGATATCGCCGTAAGCACTCTGATGTCATCCATCACCTTGGACATCACTGATGGGATATAGACTGACTTTATCATCTGCCAATTAGAAGCCCCTAAGGTGAATACTGTCTTGGTATATACATCATCAACTTCCTTGACCCGCTGCGCTACTACTGGTAACAAATACACGATTATCCCGAAAGCCAAAAAAGCTACCTTCATCTTATCATCTATCCCAAACCAGGTGATAAACATACCTGTAAGTGCCGTCAATGGCAGATAACGCATAGCATCCACCTGCTTACTAAACAAGCCTCTGAACAGTGGATAAAGTCCTATGATAAAACCAAGCGGAATAGATACCAATATCGCCCACAGATACCCTTGCAAATTAAGCCAGACCGATTTGAATGTGTTCTTCCAAACCTCATCCTTAGCTATGAGTGGACCAAATGCTTTGATTACTTTGTCAGGCCGCGGGAGTAGTGGATACACTTTTGTAAACTCAGTCGCATTTGCAGTCAGCGCATCATTGACCTTGTCTATAGAGTCTATTTTGGCAAGATTCTCTGGGCTGGTATCTAGAGAAGATGGATAGTCAGTAATATATCCTTCTACTATCGGCCGCTGTATAGCGAAAGCTTCTGCCAATATCCACCATACTATGATCAGCAATACCAATCCCAATAACCCAAAAATCAAATTCTGAGATTTGGAAAGTTCTCCTCGAAGTTTAAAAAGTGTCTTGAAATTCAATCTTCTAGCTTACTGTCCTACTAATTCAAAATCTGTTCTTCTGTTCTTTGCTCTGCCACTTTCACTGTCATTAGATGCTAGTGGCTGATCTGGTCCATTACCGACTACGATCAATCTGTTACGTGGCATCTTGTGCTCTGATATCAGGTAGTCTGCTACTGCCTGCGCTCTCTTCTCCGATAAAGCAACATTAGTCTGTCGGCTACCTGTATTATCAGTATTACCCTCTATTCTTATCCTAGAATTACCAAATGCTTGTGCAATTCCGACGAACTCTTTATCAATGATATACTTAGAGTTTTCATCTAGTCTAAATTCTCCAGTTCTGAAGTTAATAGATACCGCTTTACTTGCTATAGCTTCTTTCTTAGTATCTGCTGCGGTAGCTTTTTTAAACTTAGGTGCATCCTCAGCTGCGTGTGACACTCCTTGCAGATTTGCACTTTCGACAAGTTGCGGGTATGATATGCTCCTCCATCCCGGTGCTCTCCCTTCTATGAATCCTAAGCCTTTATAAACCTCTGTCATCCTTGTGTACAAGCTACTTCCTGTGACTCCTTTATACTCTCGGTTAAGCCCAAAGAAATTTATATTATCACCATGCGTTGCCAATCTTACATTGTTTATCGCTTGATAAGAATCTGCTTCTGAAAAACCAGAAAAGTTTTCTGAAAGGATCTTAGCTGCCTTTTTCTTATTGTTATCATTTAGATTGATCTCTGCTGCGCCCTTCATCCATCCTTCATACAATTGACTGAGCATTACTTTGTTATTATTTACATAATCTTTCTTAGCGACGAATACATCTGCGATAATATGAGAAGCGGACTTAGTACTCTCTAGGACTCTAGATCCTGGCACTGCCTCTACACATCCGATATCATCTGGACTCCACACTACTGCTGCATCTACTTGACCACTCTTAAATACTTCTGCTGCATCCACTGCACTAGGCTGAAAAACAAGATCAACATCTTTTGTTGTAAGACCACCTGCATCTAGTAACCATAGTAAGAATGAGTGGGAAGGTGATAATTCGCCTACGGCTATTTTTTTACCTCTTAGATCTGATACTTTAGAGATTCCTCTCCTAACCACAATCGCATCTCCACCTCTAGACCAATCCGCCTGAAAAAGCACTACTGGATCAAAATTAAACATATCCTGTCCCTCCGTAGGAAAAGCATCTATAGTTGCCCACAGTAGATCTACTTCACCATTTTGAAAAGCTTTTCTAGATGCCAAGAAATCATCTAAGATCTCAAACTGTACTTTGAAGCCATAGTCTCTATAGAATCTTGATCTTTCATTAGCCTCGAAGCCTTCGTTGAAGTATTGGCCACCTGCATATCCTCCCCATGTCACTACACCTATCTTGATCAAGTTATCATCGCTTGACGATGATGATCTGTTGCCAGATGACTTAGAGCTAGTAGACCTATCATCTCCTTTGCTCTCTACCTTAGTAGTCTTTTCTTTGTTTGTTTGTTCGTTGATGATGTCCTGCACTTGAGGACTATCATATGCACATTTCCCTAACAATGCTGCTATTCCTACTATCAGGATAGTGATGATCAGCTTAGAAAATGTTGTTAATCGTGCCATTATTTATAAGTTTATTTATTTGATAACTAATAATAAGAATTTACTCAACTCTACTATCCGCATAGAAAGCTAAGAGTTATTACTAAGACTTAATTTCACATAAGAGCCAGAACTCAAAATTCTCTTATTTAGATTCCCGCGTCTACGAGAATGAAAATTTCAGCGGACTCTGATGCAAGCATCTGAGCATTCCTTAAATTAAAGAAATACAAATATAATAGTTCTCTAATCATCAAAGAAGGTATCATATTGGTTGTCCCGTCCCAGTTTTTCTGGTCTTTTGATAGGTTCTCCCAGATCTAACACATCTATATCGCTTTCTGCGGCCATTAGTAAGTTTTGCTTATCGTCACCCAGTATCAGTGATACACTCTCACTCTCCCACTTCTCGAGCATTTTGAGTCCTTCTTCTTCGAATACACCGTTTTGTAGATCTATGGATTGCATGAAGTTCTCAGACACTTCCATGAATCGCTCCATCTCGCCCACCTTCTGACTCACATCATCTGCTACAGCCTCTAGCGCCTCATCGAATAATGCTCGCTTATCCTTATCTCCTGTGATGATGCTCATTGCCGATTTCATCGCTGAGTGGGACGCCATCATGGCTTTACGCTCTTGATCCTTGACCTCTACTTGATCGGTGATATCTTCTACCAAGATCTCCGAGTTCTCGTACATCTTCTTCAGCACACGGTACATGACCTCCATTTTCTTATAGAGATCTTCTAGCTTCATGTTGGACTCTTTGAGCCGACCTGCTTTCCTACTTTTGAGGATCATGACCGCTTGCTTATTAGAATCTCTCGCTTCAGTTGCGAGGCTCAGGTTACTCTTTATCTCTTTCTGATTGTTGATTATCAGCTCCTTGAGCTTATGCATCTGACCTCTCAGCTTAGATATCTGCTTATTCATCTTGCGTAGATTATCCTTAAGGTCATCTACATAGCTTTTAAGAATACCTATCGGATCTATCTTGATGAATAATCCTGTGATAGCTCTCATCGCAGATTTATACATATAACTGACAAGCGTCCTGGTCTTAGAATCTAGTGCCATAAAGACTACCGCCGCTAGTGTCATAAGTGACACGACGATACCCACCGTAGAACCAGTAGCAAAAGTTATGATCGCCCCTAAGGAACCAACCACAAGCCAGCCAGCCCCAAATAGTAATAAAGCCAACACTATAGCCCCAGTTACACCTTCTGGTCTCTTCCAAAATGATTTTGGCTTGAATTCACCGCTCATAAAAAGATATCCTTTATTTGTTAAATTTAATTACTTCAATTTTATAGAATCTTGATGATTCACCAACATTTATTATATAAAACCCCCAAAATCATCTGTTAGTTTCTTTGCGGATGCATCTGTATCAGAAGTCATTTAAAAACACACTTCAGGCTACTTAGCTTTCCTATGCTTATCCAACATTTTTTTGAGCGTATTTATTCCAATTTTGAGGTTACTCCTTGAGATAATCCTGCATCTTTTTTATATCCTGCTCTATCTGACCAGCGACTACTTTATAAGCACTGAGGAATTTGTCTTTGGTCATTTCTACCTTAGCTACAGATCTATTGATATCACTCTTTTTCTTCTCTAATACTTTTTCGCTATCGGTGATCTCTTTTTGGAGCTGCTCTATTTGCTTCTTTTTTTGAGCTACACTTTGCGCTAAGTTCTTTATCTGTTCTGTTCCTCTTGCACTTTCTAACTTACTATTATACGCGCTTAGGAATTTCCCCTGTTCCTTATTTAAAATATTAATATAGTGCTGGCCTGCCTTGATCAACTTAACATTAGTTGTGCCCATTGTCTTTGCCATAGCATATGCTGATTGGAATCTCGTCTTTTCATCTAGGTGCTTTGGTAGCGATTGGAGCGCTTGCTTGTACTCTAAATAATCAAACCCATTTAGATTATTAGACTCAACAGCCGAGAGTAGCGAGTTCAAGAACTTAGTATCAGGCTTTACATTGGTCTTGATATCTGATGTGGATACGGGTGTACCAGATGTTGATTTTGCCGGTGCCCCTTTATTGGTTGCTTTGCTTATAGGTGCTACAGTATCACCGCTCTCGGGTGTGGTCTTAGCATCAGTTCCCTTCGCATTTTCGTCTTCTACTATGAAAAGTGATTTTAATTTTTTGAGCATACTAGATATAGATATTGTTTAATCAGAATTTTCCTGAGTGTATCATACAAAATAATGAAATATAAGTCAGTCTACAAAAGCACCTGTATTAGATAAATCATGAATATTTAAGTTATTCAGTATTATAGCCTAATTGTCTTAATTTCGCCAATTATGAAGCAATCTGGGCAACAAAAAGTTCATGTTAGTAGCGAAATAGGTCAACTGCAACGAGTGATCGTGCATAAGCCAGATGATGGAATATCCCGTATTTCACCCAAACGGGCGGAAGAACTACTTTTTGATGATATCGTACATCTCCCGCTAATGCAGCGTGAGCACGTTACTTTCACCAAAGTATTACAAGAATTCATACCTGATGATGCAGTCATGGATACGGCCATGCTCATAGAAGAAGCGCTAGAAAGTGATATGAGTAAGCGCTCTGATCTGATCGCTCAGATACTGGAGTATGAGGAGCAACCGCTCAGCTACCATTCGAGATTTGTAGACATGGATAATGAGACGCTCGCAAATGTCTTGATAACCGGCTATCATGAAGGGACCGACCATATTTATTTTGACCCGATACCTAACTTTATTTTTACTAGAGATATCGCTGTTGTAGTCAATGACCATGTGGTCATCACCAAAGCTGCGAAGGAAGCCCGATTCAGAGAAAACATTCTTACTAGATATATCTTTAACTCTCATGACCACTTTAAGCATCTCGGAAGGCAGGAAAAGATCATCAATATCAATAACATAGATAGTTTCCCAAGATCAAAAAAAGGAGAATCGGTCTCTATAGAAGGTGGAGATATCATGATACTCAACAAAGACTATCTCGTGATAGGATGTAGTGAGCGTACTACTGCACATGCATTTGAGAGTATTAAGAATTATCTGTTTGAACGGAACGTAATTGCTAACTGTGTCAAAGTAAATATCCCTTCCGACCGATCATTTATGCATCTAGATACCCTATGCACTATGATAGATGAAGATGCGTTTGCTTGCTACAAGCCGATCATCTATGATGGCATGAGTTCTAATGTAGAAGTACACTCATCGGACGGCACTGTAAATAAATACGGATCTGTAAAAGATTTTCTTCTCGAAGAGATCAATAAGGATATGAAATTTATTTTCTCAGGTAATGGGGAATCTCCTTACCAAGAAAGAGAACAATGGACAGATGGGTGTAACCTAGTCGCTATAAAACCAGGGGTTGCCGTAACTTATGATAGGAATTTAAAAACAGATATAGCTTTTGAGGAACAAGGGTTTAATATCTTGACCGCAGAAGAACTATTTAATCGGAGTGCTATCGACAGCTCATTTGCTAAAGAACTATCCAAGACGATCATTACTATTCCATCAGCAGAATTGTCTAGAGCTAGAGGAGGTTCTCATTGTATGACCTGTCCTATATTAAGAGCTGATACTGTATCAAATGTATAAACACGAGACCAAAGTAAGGGTGAGATATGGAGAGACCGACCAGATGGGTTATCTCTACTACGGCAACTACGCACTCTATTATGAGGTCGGAAGAGCAGAGGCAATACGCGACCTTGGGATTACTTACCGAGATCTAGAAGAGATTCATTTTATCAAAATGCCCGTCTTGTATCTAGAGAGTAAGTTCCTCGCACCTGCACATTATGATGAAGAGATCACCGTCGAGACCATCATCAAAGAACTGCCCACTAAGATGATCCGCTTTGATCATAAAGTATACAACCCTCAAGGACAATTATTGAACAAGGGGGTAGTCAAGTTGTTTTTCGTAGATATGAATACTAATAAACGCGTCTCCACCCCAGCCTATGTAGGAGATAAAATCGCTCCATATTTTGAGTAAGCGCTGGAGTATAAAGACTTTTGTTGAAGAGCTACCGATCATTGAGCAGATCTTAGCTTGGTCAAAAAAATATGCGTTTCCTGGATTTGATGAAGTGCCTATCTACTACGTCATTCGTTTTGTAATAGAAGAAGCCTTGAAGGATAATATTACCACTAGGGCTAGTGCAGTGGCTTTCAATTTCTTCTTATCGCTATTTCCGCTGATCATCTTTTTATTGCCGCTTCTTGCGCAGACCAGTGCTGCCGAAAACTATCTTGGTGTCTTTAGAGATTCTATCAAAGGTGTGATCCCAACAAATGCCGAGACCTATATATTTGAGATGATACACGGAATCCAGAATGAAGGAAGTCTTACTTGGCTTGGTCTTGGGTTTTTCTTGGCCATCTTCTTTTCTTCTATCGGGATGGACACACTCATGACAGGATTTGATAAATCATATGATACTACCTTCAAAAAACGCTCATACTTAAAACAGCGAGCAATCGCAGTTCTGCTGACCCTACTCCTTTCGACACTCGTATTTGCATCTGTGGTACTTATTATCTTGGGCAATCAATTTATGGGGCACATCTTTCATCTACTGGGTATGGGTGAGAGTCCTGCGATCGTCAAAGTAATACTTAGATGGATGATCTTGCTTTTACTTTTTTATAGTGTGATCACCGTTATCTATCGTTATGGGCCTGCGATGAAAAGGCGTATAAGGCTTTTTAGTCCTGGAGCTACTCTTGCTACAGTTCTTTCTATTCTTACTTCGGTCGGGTTTTCTTATTTTGTAAATGTATTCGGTAGGTATAATGAGATCTATGGATCTATAGGAGCACTAATAGTTATGCTCATTTGGATTCAGTTTAACTCATTTATCATGATCGTCGGTTTTGAGCTCAATGCTAGTATTGCCGTCAATCGAGATCTTAGAGCGTTGAAGAAAGATCAAGAGTGAATTTCCATTTGAAGCTTCAACCATTCAGGTAGCCTGATAAGGGTTATCGATAATTTTAATATTTTCATGGTCAATAAATTGAAGAAATTAAAAATAAGCGATGTCTAAAATTCCTCCTTTCCATGTAGCCGTGCCCGTCCATGATGTCCAGCTGGCAAGAGCATTTTATCGTGATGTATTGGGTTGTCCTGAGGGCAGGTCTGATGAGAAGTGGGTCGACTTTGATCTGTACGGTCATCAGTGGGTCATACACTATAAGCCTAAGGATGAAAGTGCAGAACTACACACTAATGATGTGGATGGTCACAATGTGCCTGTCCCACATTATGGAGTAGTCCTGGAGTGGGACCAGTGGGAAGAGCTGTCTGCTAAACTAAAATCTAGAGGTACAAAATTCGTAATAGAGCCTTACGTAAGGTTCGAGGGACAGCCTGGCGAACAAGCCACAATGTTCTTTCTAGACCCCTGCGGCAATGCTTTAGAGTTTAAAGCTTTCAAGGATATTACGCAGCTTTTTGCTAAGTAATTGGCATTTCTGTCTAATAAAAAATTTTTACTATTTCTTTTTCTCTAGCCCTAAAAGCCCCATTTTTACTAGGCTTTAGTGAATTGTATTAGACAATTATCAATAATTCGTGCCATTTATTGTCAATTATGTAACATAAGTAATGTGACCTGATAGGGGCTGGCTACGTATTTAGCATCTTCTTAGTGTGTGTGACCGGATAGGGATATCCGAATTATTAAATACTAAATTTAAAAGGTGTGAAAAAGATTTTATTAAAAGCAAGCATGATCTTTATGATCATGGCAATGGGAATGACCAATGGGTTTTCCAACAACGAATTACCGACTACGACTTCAGCAAGTTCTTATCTTATCAAGAATAGTGAAGTATCCTTCTCGGTAACCAGTGAGGATGAAGAACAATTCATCAACACTACATTTTCAACAGTGAAAAAGACGATTTTTCTCGAGACAGAAAAAAAGATATCCTTCATTCAAGTATTGAATACTGATGGGGAGCTAGAGTATCAACTACCGATAGCATCTAGCAAACTTCATATTGACATGAATGATTTTATCTCTGGATCGTACCAACTGAATATCCTTTTGGACGGAAATGATGAGTACATATCTACAGAGCTCCAAAAGTCATTTTAAGATTTTTATATAATACCATTTCTGCTAAAAGATTACGCTTAGATTTTATTTTAAGTTCTCAATTTTATCGTTGAAAATACTCGTGATAGTTAGCCTATCCCGGTGTCTTTCGCCTCGATATTGAAAACCTAATTCTAAAATTTAATGTGTCATTTTCAAACAGAAAAGGTATAAGATGAAACTGATAAAGGGATAAGCAGAAATGCTTATCCTTTTTTTTGTTCGCCCCACCTATAGGTATCGATATCTACATTAGCAAGATCAAGCACTCTATCTACTACGGTATCTACTACCTCTCCCACATTCTCTGGACTGCTATAAAAGGATGGTGTTGCAGGACAGATTATTCCTCCTGACTCTGTGATAGCTGTCATATTCCTAAGATGAATCAGACTATAGGGTGCTTCTCTTGGCACTAGGATAAGTTTCCTCCTCTCCTTGAGAATCACATCAGCTGCGCGCGTGATAAGATCATCAGAAATGCCTCCTGCTATCCTACCTATCAATCCCATAGAGCAAGGGCAGATGATCATTGTCCTATACTTGGCCGACCCCGATGCGAAAGGAGCATTAAAATCATCCTTAACATAAAAGGTACCTCTGTAATTAGATTTATCGAATTCTCCATTTTCTAATTCCCAGTTGATCATCGCATTCTTAGACATTACGACACCTAGCTCGACACTGTCTATTCCCGATAGCTTTTCTAACATACGCTTGGCATAAACAGAACCACTCGCTCCTCCGATACCTAGTACTATTTTATGTTTGTCCTTCATATATTATATAACAAAGGTACGTTAGAAAGGGTCAATCATTATTGGGATTAGTAGAAATACTTTTTTATATCTTATCTATCGGATGATGATATGCGGAGGACGACCAGAGGGAGTCTTACGTCATATCTAAGTTATATGCCGGTACTCCACTAATCAATAAATAAATCAGTTTTAAACAAAGAGTTTGGTATACTTACAAGTTGTACATCAAATTTTAAAGAAGGTGATATTTTACTTTCGGCACTGTGAATTCTAAAAGATATTTGCCAACCATCATCGAAAGTAGCAATTAGTGTATTTAAATGTTTAGGCTTAAATGATAAATCTAAAAGGCGTTTAGGAAGTTTGATTTTGCTAATCTTATGCTTAGCCTTTATTTTCTTATGTGGTTTGTTTAAAGAACCGTTAATATTATAGCCATGGACCTCAACAATTGACTTGCCTTTAACAATTTTATAGAAGTCATTATAGCCTATTAGATAATGAACGAAATCTTGACAAAAACCTTCACGATCCTTATCATACATTTTTAGTATTTCTTTCTTCCATGCATTGAGAAGAGGAGCATAGACCTCCTTGTAAATATCAGGAAAAGCGTTTTTCCATTTTGTGTTTTTATCCTTTTGCCTAATAGCCTTTATTTTATCAAATACAATTGAAATGTTTTCCCAGTATTCGTCTGAGCAAGATTTGTTAATCCACTGTTTGCCAAAATCTTGGACATGTGAAAGACGAGAATGTTTTAGTGCTCTATTGATTGTTCTTTGCAGAAAAGCCAATTTCCCATTTCGAAGCTAATCTTATATCTCTAACATCTCTATATTGCCCTGCATTATCCTCAGCTAATTCTTTGCTCTTTAGTAACCTACTAATAAAATGCCTTTTAAAGGCAATTGTAGTCTGCTACTTATATATAGAGTCTCCAAAAAAGTAAAAACCTTTCTAAAATCATCTTTACCTCTATAATTATTTCGGACTGCTATTACTAAGTATTCAACCTCGAACATCATACATGCTTGAAAAATATCTTTTAAGAATTGATTATTATCAACAGCTCTACCAGCTTCTACTTCGATCACTATTTTTCCATCAAAACTTAATGCGTCAGCATTAAAACTTTTGTCTATCCTATTATCCAATCCGAAAAGAACAGGCACTGGAACCTTATCTTTAGTGCTTTTACTTTTTTCAACAATAAAATCTATTCTCTCTAAACCAACCTCCAAATACTTTAGAACTTCATTACTAGAAAGAGTCTTGTCATCGCTAGTTATGTTATTATTCGCATCAATAAAAACTTGAACTATATCTTTTATTTCTGATGTGATTCCGTGAGACCGAGGAAAGAATTGAAATTTTATCATAAGGAAGACTCAATTTGCTTGACTAAATCTTCTTGATCATTTCCAATCTCAGAGTCTAAAACAAAATAAAATATTTGTTCATCAACGCTTCTGGCTTCCGAACTAACATAATCATAGTTTAAAAGAAGGGAATCCTGTAATGACATAACTGACACTAGACGTTTACCAAATGAAAAATTTAGATATCTTCCATGATACAACTTATCTTGAAATCGTATATCTATTATATTTTTATTGAGACTCATTTTAGTATAATTGAAAATTTATTCGTTTGCCCAAATTACATTAAACCCGGCTTTTTCGAAGCCTAAATCTAGACCTCCAGCACCGGCAAAAAATGATACTATTTTCATACTCGTTCTTTCTTTGAATTTTGACTTCTAAATCTTCGATACTCTGCTTTTTCCTCTGCTAATGCAAGCAATTCATGACTACAGTTGGTTTCATATATCTGCTTAGCAATTTGGTCTGCGATATACTCGACTCGTAAATCTTCAAATTCTATTTTGAATATAGAAGCCAGTTTCTTCAACCTCTTTTCGTCGAAATCGCGAATGCCGTTTTCCATTTTACTCAGGTTTGCAGAGTCTAAGTTTAATTTGGCTGCTAGCTTTGTTAAGGTTAGTCCTTGTTGTTTTCTTAAGAGCCTAATGTACTCTCCAAATGTTGCTTTCATACGACTTGTCATTATTTGACAAATATACAAAAGAATAATTTATTTCGAAAAGATTTAAACTATTGATGGAGGATTTGCTTTAATTTATTACTGGCATCTATCACAAAAAAAAAGCCGAATCGCACTTTTGCAAGACTCGGCTTTCTAACACCATTTAATTATTTTCTATAATACTTAAAACAGAACCGTGCCTTCATGGGAAAGGCACAGTTCTTCGTTTAAAGAATTAATACAATTAATTTATTAATTGAGCACTACCATTCGTTTGTGTTCAATTTGTTCTTTGTATTGTACTTCGTACAAGTAGATACCTGGGGCTGAAATTATATCTCTACCTATAATTATCTCATTGTTTCCTATACCATAGCTGTCTGTCGACTTGTGGATGAGCCTACCTGTATTATCGTATAATCTCAATTGCACTTCACCTCCATCAGGTATACTAAATCCTATCATGGTCGACTCTCTCCATGGATTAGGTTCGTTCTGGTCTAGTAATAACATACCAGCACCATTATCCTCAAGCATTTCTATTTCTACCTTATCTGTGATCTCCCCATTTAAGTAAGCTTCCTGCACAGTAATCGATGAACTTGTAGCTAGATCGATAGCATCGGCTTGAGCCGTTTTAGCTCTAAAGAATAACTTGAACAATACATCTTCTGCCGTCGCATCAACTTGCAACTCACTATGCCAACTTATACTTATCAACCCTCGAGAATTATACCTTACACCAATATTCTTTGCTGTCATATCCAACATCTCTTTACCCAACTTGACAAATTCATACTGGTCAGGGTCAAAGCTTATCGTAGTCTGGAATCCATTGACTTTGTTGAATTCTGCAGAACTTATACTAACCACTTTGAATAAGCCTTCCTTCTCTACTTTCGCAATAAAAGTTAACGGTTCACTACTTGTTCTAACCTCAGTAGTTACTAGCTCATTACCTTTTGCATTGTTAGTCACATCTCCTACCTTCACCCCTACAAAATCTGCTCTCATATCATTAGACAGATCGTAGATATCATAAGACTCAGGTACTATGCTAGTCCATGGATTGGACGGCGATTCGAATTCATGTAGCTCATCTATAAATCTCCAGCTTTCATTATTCTCAAATGCATCAGACTCACCGAGTATCAGTTTTCTTAACTGTACTATATCTGCTGCTGATATACTGTTGCTCCTGTTAATATCTGCCGCTATATGTTTGTAAGGATTCTCCAGTAATTCTAAACCGAGTATATGCTTCTGGATCAATACTAGATCAAGTGTGCTTACCCCGTTCATGTGATCGATATCCTTTGTCGGCACAACAGTATAGTCACCACCCATTGGCATATTATTAAATGCATACAAACCACTAAGATCTGTTGTAGTTTCTGGCAATTCACTACCGTACATTTTGACTGTTGTCCGTGCTATTTGTACTCCCAACTCTGTTGCTATAAGCCCTGATACATCAGCATCAGTTCCTTCTTCGCCACCTAAGCCGCTTGTGCCACAGATATCCTTATCATTATTGTCTTGTACTTCTATCTCTGTCCAGCATGAGCTTTGTGCACCGTTCACTAGATCTGTAGTATATACCATTACTGGGTTAAATCCGACGTTAGTACAGTTGTAGATAATACTATCCTGGAGACCAGCTACATCAAAACTATAACTCAATGCATGTCCACATGGATGCGCATCTTTTTTGATTACATCTACAGCCCATATCTCGACCATCTCTGCATCTACGATTCCATCATTATCCGTATCCATCAGTACAAGATCAGTAACTACATGATCCAAACAGATAGCAGGACCTGCCTTTTCATTTGTGATCTCAAAGTATTGAGGACATGGTAAAGATACATTACCACATAGGTCTTCTACATACCAAGTGATCTTATGAAGGCCAATTACATAGGCAGCATTTACCTGATTTCCTGTACCTGTAGATTCAGTTGTTCCATCATTGTTAAGATCTATTGACCATGTCCAGCTAAGATCTGCAGGATCAGTACAATCATCCATAGCAACTGCAGATAGATCAACAGATACTGGTTCACAATTAGCATCAAAGCTGCTATAAACTTGTGCTGTATCTGTACATGAAGTGATAATCGGTGCAGTACTATTCTCTAATCCAATCTTCTGAATAGAATCCCATCTAGCTGGTTGCCCAGTTTCTGGATCTGTTTTACACCAGTCAATTACGGACCAAGTCCTGAATACCTTCACGCATCCTAAACCATCATTATCTGCACTAAAAATTTGTTCATTGGTAATCGATGCTCCTATAAGCTCGCAAACCCCTTCGCCTAATGTGGGTCTATCTACGCCCGGAGGTAGATTATCTGGCTGAAGGCCTGTTGGTGCACAAATGTCATAGAATACTGTATCTCTAGGCCATACAATACGATCCGAATCAAATGCAACAGGGCTTACTACTGTAATCGTTTGCTGATCAACAACAGTCGTCTCGTTAGAAGTCAGACTGAATGTTCTCACTATGATACCCGTACCACAAGAGTTGACATCTCCCATATCTACTTCTTCTAACACTTGAGACCCACATCCTCCTATTAATAGACCATCAAAACCTGACCCATCAATATTCACAGAATCTGCCTCTATTACTATCGACTCTCTACCAAGTTCTGTTGTCGCTATATTACCAAAGATGCTCAAGTTCTCACTATCAAAAACAAAATCACAACTCACTGTAATATCTGGTGGTGCAACTATGGCCGGAGGATTCTTATCGACAACTGTCACTTCTACCATACATTGATTCTCTCTTCCATTATGGTCTGTGACTCGTAGTGCTACCATCTGAGTAGATCCTACATCTTCACAACAGAACACTACGTATTCTCCAAAGGTTGTACTTGTGCTATCCTGCTCATTTTTCTGACAACTCAACTCCATCCTACGAACATGTATCTTCACTTGTCCGCAATCATCATAACTACCATCATCAAAGACAGTCGCTGGTACATGAGCCTCTCCAGTGCGCGGTATACTTACCTGAGTATGCTTCTGACATATGATAACTGGCGCGCTGTTGTCTGTTACATTTACATGAACCTGACAACTACTAGAATTATGACATGCATCATAAGCCGTGTAGGTAACTGCATGTAATCCTACTGGAATATCATTTACTTCTCCACCATTTTGATCTTCTACAAATCCTCCTGGATAACTCATATCTATGTGTGCAACTGATAACTGACAACTATCAATAGCCCCTATCTCTGGCAGGATAACTTTAGCAAAGCAATCATTACCTGAAGTACTGACCTGTATCGTATCTGTAGGACAAACTACCACTGGTGCTGTCTTATCTAGCAAGGTCACTATCTGTTGAGGGCTTTCCGCATATTCGTCATTACAATGCCACTGTCTAATATCCCATGTCCTCAATACCTGTTTCTTACAAGGCGTATCAAGAATCACTTCATCTGTAAACTCTACGAATATATTACAGAAGTTTTCACTCATCGGATAAAGTGGAATAGGATCTATGGTACCACTTCCTGTTGTCGGGCAATAAAACGGCACTACTCCAATCAATAGATCTGACGTATCTATGATACTTATATCATCATTGCAAGCAAGCTCTATAGAAGTATTAACTGGCAACTTGATCAATAGTGGGTCAAGCTTAGTAATATGCAGTTCTTGCATACAAATGTTACTTCTGCCTCCAGAGACATCTACCGCTTGGTATTGTCTGATCACCTTTTTCACTAAGTCACTTTCGCATTGATCTACATCGATTATTTGCTCATTAAGTATTTCTATTGTTATATCTGCACCAAAACATCCTGACGTACCTGAGCCTGATAAAGGTGGCCCTGCGAATACTCCCAACTCAATACAACTAATAGTATCAATAGTCTCATCACACTCTAGTACTGGTGTGAATTTAGATTCTACAAGGATATTACCCCAGCAAGAATTCTCACAATCCATAGCACCGTTAAGCACCTCGATAGAATAGGTAATGGTCTGATCCAAGTAGTCTGCAGTTATCAGATTATTTTCAATCGGATTACTATATTGATCAGTCAAAGTAATATTGAAGAATCCATCATTAGCAGGGTCGTCACATAGCGTTTCGACATTTGCTAATAACATCGATGGACTCACGGTTGCTTCACAAGCTTCTCCGAGCGACAAATTAAGTTGTCCTATACATGCTGCCTCACAAGAAGGAACACATGGAGGGAGTAGACCCGTCAATGGTAATACCGCTGGATCATGATCATCTTCATCATCCTTGTCATCATAAGTATTGTCTACATAATCTCCATCATTATCTTTGTCATCATCTGGAGCACTGTCTATGTCAGTTACTGGACCTCCATTTTCATCTGTTGTATTACTGATCTCTGCAAAGTTCGTATAGTTCACCTCATCTTGATCCACAAATTCTATAGTTAAAAATATGGATACGAATGCTGTATCACTAGGTACTAAGACACCTGGAATATCATAATGATATAGTGGTGCTGAAGCATCATCCCAACCAAGATTATTAATGGCTTCATAGCTAAACCCAGTTGGTACATGATCTGCAATTTGAACATTTGCTGCGGTTACGTTTCCTTGATTTACCACTGATATTACAAACTCTATCAAATCTCCAGTCTGGTATGGACCAGGAGTTGCAATAACTTTTATCAACGCTAGATCAAATACTCCTATACCTCCGTCTATGTGATCGTCATCATCTCCATCATCATCTGTAGGATCATAACATGTCGAAGTACCATCTACTGGATCTACATCATCAGATGTATCAGAATTCGCACAGCTTGCTCCATCTCCATTTGTAAAGACATAACCTTCGAATGGTTCGCCTGGACCATTTGGATATGTAATCTGCACTGTATAAGTCTTATCCGGATCAAGAAGACATTCGCCTGTCTCAGGATCGAACCCACCAAACACATACTCACCATCAGCACCTGAAGTATCCTGAGCAACTGATTCGCCTATAGGATTACCTGCAGGGTCACATTCCGTAAGTATTGCTATAGCTCCTTCTACCATCTGATTCTCTCCAGCATCTTGACAGCCATTTCCGTTTTCGTCTACAAAAACTTCTCCTCCCATACTTTCACACATCGGTGTGATACCTACATCTATGTCGTCATCATCGTCGTCATCTTTAGGATCATAACAATCACTTTGACCTGTGTTAGGGTCTACATCGTCAGACATACCCGCTGCTTCACAATCACTATCTGCTTCACCTGTACTTAATCCATAACCTTCATATGCTTCACCGGGGCCATTAGGAATACTTACTTGTACAGTATAAGTCTTGTCAGGATCGAGAAGACATTCTCCTGTATCCGAATCAAAACCACCAAATAAATATTGCCCATCAGCACCTGTGGTGTCACTTGCGATAGGAGTTCCGGTTGGATTTCCATTTTCATCACATTCTTGTAGTGTTGCTATTGCACCTTCCACCATTATCGCCTCTGTATCTTCTTGACAACCACTGTTATTTATATCTACGAATACTTCCCCACCCATGCTTTCACACATAGGAGTGATCCCAGTGTCAATATGCTCATCATCGTCCTCGTCATCTTCATCATCATCTTTTGGATCATAGCAATCACTCTGGCCAGTATCAGGATCTACGTCATCAGACATTCCCGCAGCTGCACAATCATCATCTGCTACCCCAGTACTGAAGTCGTAACCTTCGTAAGCTTCACCTGGTCCGTTAGGTAGACTGATCGTCACTGTGTAGGTCTGATTAGCATCTAATAAACACTCGCCTGTCTCTGCGTCTATACCGCCGAATACCCATGCCCCATCTGCACCTGTAGTGTCGCTTGCTATTGGCCCTCCGATTGGATTACCATTCTCATCACATGACATTAGATTAGCTATCGCTCCTTCTACCATTGCCATTTCCGTGTCTTCCTGACAGCCATTGTTATTAAGATCTATGAATACCTCTCCTGCTATGCTCTCACACATCGGTGTGATACCTGAGTCTATGTGTTCGTCATCATCATCGTCATCTTCGTCATCATCGTTTGGATCATAGCATTCGCTCTGGCCTGTGCCTGGGTCTACGTCGTCTGACATACCAGCTGCCGCACATTCGTCATCTGCTTCGCCTGTGCTGAAGTCGTAGCCTTCGTAGTCTTCGCCTGGTGCGTTTGGTACACTGATCACCACTGTGTAGGTCTTGTCTTCATCTAGCAAGCACTCTCCTGTCGCTGGGTCGATACCACCAAATACCCACGCTCCATCTGCGCCTGTCGTATCGCTTGCTATTGGTGCGCCTGCTGTTGGATTGCCACTTGCATCACACTCCATCAACATCGCTATCGCTCCTTCTACCATTGTGCCCTCTGTATCTTCTTGACAACCATTATTGTTTAGATCTACGAATACTTCTCCACTCATACTCTCACACATTGGGGTGATACCTGCATCTATGTGTTCATCGTCATCATCACCTGTAGGGTCATGACATTCACTCTTTCCTGTTATAGGGCTAATATCGTCAGATGCCCCTGCCAACACACAATCATCATCAGCTTCTCCTGTACTATAACTGTAACCTTCATATTCATCACCAGTAGCATTTGGAATTAATACTTGAACGATATAGGTCTTATTCGCATCTAAGAAACATTCTCCAGTTTCCTCATCAAAACCCCCAAATACCCAAGCGCCATCTACACCTGTAGTATCTCTTTTAATTGGTGCTCCAATTGGATTACCATCCTCGTTACATTCATATAAAGCTGCTACCGCGCCTGCTACCATCGTGCTTTCTGTATCTTCTTGACAACCATTGTTGTTCACATCTACAAACACCTCACCACCCATGCTTTCACACATAGGAGTGATCCCAGTGTCAATATGCTCATCATCGTCCTCGTCATCTTCATCATCATCTTTTGGATCATAGCAATCACTCTGGCCAGTATCAGGATCTACGTCATCAGACATTCCCGCAGCTGCACAATCATCATCTGCTACCCCAGTACTGAAGTCGTAACCTTCGTAAGCTTCACCTGGTCCGTTAGGTAGACTGATCGTCACTGTGTAGGTCTGATTAGCATCTAATAAACACTCGCCTGTCTCTGCGTCTATACCGCCGAATACCCATGCCCCATCTGCACCTGTAGTGTCGCTTGCTATTGGCCCTCCGATTGGATTACCATTCTCATCACATGACATTAGATTAGCTATCGCTCCTTCTACCATTGCCATTTCCGTGTCTTCCTGACAGCCATTGTTATTAAGATCTATGAATACCTCTCCTGCTATGCTCTCACACATCGGTGTGATACCTGAGTCTATGTGTTCGTCATCATCATCGTCATCTTCGTCATCATCGTTTGGATCATAGCATTCGCTCTGGCCTGTGCCTGGGTCTACGTCGTCGGACATACCAGCTGCCGCACATTCGTCATCTGCTTCGCCTGTGCTGAAGTCGTAGCCTTCGTAGTCTTCGCCTGCTCCGTTTGGTACACTGATGACTACTGTGTACGTCTTGTTTTCATCTAGTAAGCACTCACCTGTTGCTGGGTCTATGCCTGCAAAGTAGTATGAACCGTCTGCTCTCGTTGTATCCATGGCAACTGGATCTCCAAGTGGATTCCCTTCATCATCGCATTCATATACAGCTGCAACTGCTCCTTCTACCATATCGGTCTCTGTATCTTCTTGGCAGCCATTATTATTTAGATCGATGAATACTTCTCCTGCGATCTTCTCACACGGAGGTGTAATACCTGCATCTATATCTTGGTCGTCATCACCGTCTTCATCGTCATCATCTTCTGGATCATAGCAATCACTCGTTCCTGTCTCTGAATCAACATTATCTGCATTGTCTTCTCCATCACATGTTGCTCCGTCGCCTTCTGTAAAGCTGTAACCTTCTAGAGCTTCTCCTGCTCCATTATGAATATCAAAAACGACATAATAACTACTATCTGGATGTAAGCAAATATTAGCAGGACCTTCTTCCATAGACCCAAAACCATAATCTCCATTTACATCAGTAGTATCGTTTGCTAAAGCATTTTCTGGAGTAGGGTTTTCTTCTCCACATGAATATATATATGCAATTGCTCCTTCTACTCCACCATCGTCCTGACTATCTTGACAGCCATCTTCATTCCAATCATAAAATACTGTACCAGCTATCTCTTCGCATCTTACTATACCCGCGTCTATGTCTTCATCATCGTCATCATCAGATGGGTCATAGCACTCAGACTGTCCTGTATCAGGATCGGTGTTATCAGCCGTATCCGTTTCTTCGCAATCCTCTCCACTTCCAGGTGTGAAATCATGACCTTCTAATGTTTCTTCAGCTCCATTAGGTAATACAAATTCAACAATATAAGTCACTGCAGGATCTAAACAGATCTTAGCTTCTCCTTCTTCATCTGGACCAAACTGATATTGACCATCATCACCAGTACTTGTTGTTGCAACTGGATCGCCACTCGCATTTCCTTCTTCATCACAAGCATATAGATTTACAGTTACATCTTCTGTTACTAATTCTTCGCCTTCATCTTGGCAACCATCATAATTATCATCATAGAAAACTTCTCCCCCTAATTCTTCGCATGGATAGATACCCGCATCGATATCTTCGTCATCGTCATCTTCTGACGGATCAAAACAGTCTGACTGACCATCTTCAGGATCTACATCATCTGAGTCGCTAGTAGCATCACATCCTTCTGTATCGTTAGTTGAGAAATTATAGTTTTCAAAGTCTTCGTCTACTCCATTTGGTAAAACAAACTCAACGATATATGTAAGCTCTGCATCTAGACAGATCTCTGCTGATCCTTCTTCGTCTGGCCCAAAATGGTACTGGCCATTGTCTCCAGTATCCGTACTTGCTACTGGATCCCCTACTGCATTACCTTCAGCATCACAGACATATAAGTTAACGCCGATTGGATCTGAGACAGCTAATTCTCCATCATCTTGGCATCCGTTATTATTCTCATCATAGAAAACTTCTCCTCCTAGCTCTTCACAACAATTGAAGTCTTGTTCTATGTCAACTTCTCTTGATTTACAACATAAGCTTGCTCCATCGGACCCATCGTAGCAAATCGTAATCGTATATGTATCTGCTTCTAATTCAAATCCTGTCGTAAGTGCATCTTCAACAACATAGCCATCACCATTAGTAATTGTAATATTTAGATCTTCTTGTGCATAACCACCTGTTATCTCTACGATATTAATGATCCCTAAAGAGTCACAACTGACTGGTTGTAAATATTGAACAACAAAATCCAATTGATTTGGTCCTGTCACATCAATACCAGATAGCACGTCAGTACATCCCGTATTAGTATCTTCACAAATGACAGAATATGTTCCTACCGGCACTGTGAAAGAACCAGCTTCATCTGCTGTAAATGTTGCAAAAGGAATAGTAGAATTTTCTGCAAACATCTTGTATTCGATACTAGCATCTCCACCACCTGCGTATGCAATAGATCCATCGTCACCTGCACATATAGCTGGCGTAGCAACAAAATCAGCAGGATCAATAGTCGGCCCGCCTCCAGAGGAAAGCGTAACTGAAACTTCTCCAGGACAACCGTTGCCATCTACCACACTAAAGTTATATGTCCCTGCTGCTAGGTTTTCAAATGTTTGCGTCGTTCCGTTTTGGGTTGCATATAAAATTTCATTGAGGTAAAACTCATATGCGAATGTGCCGCCTACAACGGTAATACTTACTTCTCCATCATTACCATCACAAGAAGGAAATGATGTAATGTTACTAAGCAGCTGGAGTCCCATTGCATAATCGATAGTCGCCAAAACATTATTAGTACATCCCTCTGCATCTTCTATAGATATGAAATAATCACCTGCAGGTCCAAAAATACAATCACCATCAAGCGCAGCTATTGGTCCTCCGTCATTATCTTCTGGACCATCCCACGTGACTGTGTATGGTGCTGTACCTTCTGATATATTAAGTGTCAATTTGCCATCCTCGGTACATGTTGCACCCTCTGCATCCGCTGACGCAGTAGGTCCGCTGATCTCATCTACCTCTTGGCATACTTCTACAAAACAATCTGTATTAGCTGCCAATGTAATGGTCACGCAGTAGATTCCACTTGCTAAGTCTACTCTGTCCTGACTAGTAGATCCGTCATCCCACAGGTAAGTAAAATCTTCTGGGTTATCTGGAACAGTTACATAAATATTACCATTACTCTCACCACACTCTGCATCTACTACCGCAAATTCTGGAAGAATATCTGGACATGATTCATTACAGAATGGCAACTCTATGGTTGCTTCTCCTTGGGCATCACAGCCATTAGCATCCGTGATCGTAAAGGCATAAACTCCAGCAGCTAAACCTGTAAGGTTAAATCCTGATAGGCTTGTATCATCCCAAGCTATAGTGTACTCCGCAGTACCACCTGATAATGCGACATCAATCGTACCATCTTCTTCTATACAATCTGAAGGATCCACGGTCATGATATCTATTTCTAGTGAGTCTGGTTCACTGATAACTACATCTATTATTTCCGTACACGCGAAAATACCTTCTCCTGCAGAGATCCTTACTTCATAATTACCCGCACCTACATCCGTAATGCAATATGGTGTCTCGTCACCAAGGACGAAAGTTCCCAAAACATCATCCGCTTCATTCCACACCTCCATGGATTCACCAGTATTCAATGCACCATTTATCGTGATCTTTCCATCTGTATCATCGTCACAATCAGGCTCATCTATTACTATATCAGCTGTAGATATCTTGATATCATTATCAATCAATGTGATAGAGTCCATATCCATACAGGACAAAGGATTGCCATCACTATCTGAAGCAAAACCCACTACTTTATAATCCCCTGGTGCAACACCTAGGAAAATCATCATGTCAGACTTATCCCCACATACATTTGCACTTGGGTCAGGCACAAGCGTCGCAGGGACCAATGCTCCACTTGCATTATACAACTCGTAGTTGTAATTGCAATATCCATTGTTTGCCATAACAGTTATTCGTCCATCATTTTCTTCACATGGACTACCAGCTATAGTTGCAAGTTTTATCGTAAATCCTATATTAGAAATTGGGACTGTCACATCGCATATCGCTGGACATTCTCCGGGATCATCTAAGCTTAGATCAAAGGCGATAACTTGATATTCACCAGCGCACACATTTATAAATATGTGTTCGTTAGGTGCATCTTGCGGAAATATCAAATTACCCATCGCATCTTGCAATCTATATATTATTCCTAGTTCATCAGGCATTATTACTTGACCATCACATGGTCCGCAATTATTACTTGGGATAATTGAATTAGGACATATTTCTTCGGCATCTTCATTTGGCACAATGGCACCTACCATACCTACCTCGCATCCTCCTATGAGATCTTCTAATTCTATAGAGTACAATCCTGTTGTCAAGTCACAGAAGCTTGGTGCATCTGGACTATTGATCGTACCTGCAGGTGTAAATCCATCGAATAAGACATAATTAAAATTAGTCAATGGATAAGAATTTCCATCTGTATCGCTTATGCTCGTGATCGCAATTTTTCCAACAGCTTCATCACATGGAGTACCTGTGACTTCTGTTTCTATTACATATTCTATCTCTGTAGAATTAAGTAGTGTTATAGATTTTGTTTCTTGACAAATTAGTCCATCGTCGTCGGTATATGACACTGTGATATCATAAGTTCCTGGTTCTACATTTGTACAACTGAGCGTACTTGTAGGTACCGTATAAGCGTATTGTCCTTTGAAGGTGTTCGTTGTTGTATTAAGGACTTCAATTTTTATTTCACCTTCTCCACTTGCTATTCCTTCCTCTACTATACACCCAGAAGCAAAATACTGTACATCAAAATCATACACACTTCCAAACTCACAACTTACTTTTTCAATAAGATTCAATGTATCGACTACTAATGCACAATCTGGCGGACACTCATCTGCAAGAATCGTAAAGCATAAGGTATCTCTTGGACAAGTGCTAAATAATCCAGCATCACCAGCAATGACGATTACACAATAGTCACCTTCATCACCTGCCCCTACTGTGAAAGTATCACTATTAAGACCAGGAGATGTATTGCTATACGCTAACGTGCCGGTAGCTACATCTCCTTTGTACCAATCTACTCTTACGATAGGGAGTGCTGGATCAGTTGTATAATTAATTGTAACATCGCCTTCGAATTCTGAATCAAGTTTCTCACATGGCAACTGAGGAATATCAATGTCTGTGATCATTCCTACATTGGTAGGTTCTGGGACTATGCACTCGATCGATCTATTGTTACATGCATCCCATGTAAAGACCTCTACCGTATAAGTACCAGGCACCAGTGGATTAAAATTAACCGTAGTAGCACCTGAGTCATCTACATATCTAACTCCTGGTCCAAATAAGACTATCGAATCTGGCACAAAACCAGTAGGTGTATAATTGACAGAGATATCTATGGATCCAAATGACTCTAGACAACTCGCCGGTGGATTACCTGTGCATAATACTTCTACTGCCGCACCTGGAGGTGGTGTTTGGATATTGAAGGTTTGTTGTGTATTGCCACAAACCGTATATACCTTAGCTTCCCAACTTCCATACAATATACCCGCTCCTGTGCTTGCACTATGAGGTGATGTATGTGGTCCAATATCTTTGATGATTGCACCCATCGGGCCACACCATATGACCGAGTCAATAGGATTATTACTAGTAACCGTGAGATCAATCTGAGCATCGTTTGATGCACAATCTGAATATTGAGTTACTACAGGGTCAACGATCTCGACATTATCTGCAGCACTATTTAATTCGCAGTCTAATATTTCTTCTCCACAAACTGTGTATACTTTTACCATGTGATTACCTACTCCTAATCCAGTGAACATCTCTGACACAGTTGTGAGCGGCGGGCTTTCAGCTGTGTAATCTAATTTTTCTGTTGTTCCATCTGGCTTACATAGCACTAAGGAATCTATCGGACCATTAGTACTTGCTGTTGCCATGATCGAACCATCAAGGACTGCGCACGCAGATGGGCCAGTACAGTCTATGGTTGCTAATACATCAGAACTAGGAGGCTCTGGAAGATTGAATGGATATTCTTCTGTGGCACCGCAGCATGCACCAATTACTTTTACGACGTAATCGCCAGCAGGAAATATACCCATGACATTCTCAGGGATATTACCATCCCCTTCTGAGAGCACAGGGTTACCTTCTAGGTCACATATATAAATCGAGTCAATATCTTTTATGTTTTCAAAAGTAATACTCACCGCTGCTTCATCATTGCAAGTCTCTGGTTGCATGACACTCACATTAGCACGTAAGTCATCTTCTTTGACCACATGATCTTTGCATACTGGAGGGATATCACAATCTAGTCCAGAGTCTGGGCTTAGTGTAGGTGTAGCGCAAACTTCATAGGTACCTGCTTCACTCCATCTTAAGTAAGCGCAGTTACCATCAGTAGAAACTACGTCTCCACCTTCTGCTTCCCAAGAGTAAAGTAGAATATCGTTAAGTGGATTTTCATCAAATGTATCCGTATTGCTAATACTGATTCCTACAATTGCTGCCGAAGCGCTAATTGCAGACCGGCATGTACCAGCATTGATATTAAATCGATTCGTCCTGAAGTTAAAAATACCAATCTGACTTACACAACAATATCTGGAAGGAAGGTCAGTTTCATTTCCATTAATATCGAGAATTATTGGGGATAAAGAAACACTTCCACCTCCACATGTAACAATGCAGTCAGTCCAGTAAGTAACTGTCTGTGCGAAGCCTGTGTTTAGTTGAGTAGTGATGACATAATTTCCTGCACATGATTCAGAAACCTTCGAATCACCTACTGTGAAAGACACGCCAAGACTATTTACTAAAAAAGGGAAGCTACCACCTATAGTCGGCACCACGGTTCCTGAAACCCAATTGTCAATTTGGGTCTGTAAGTCTGCTAGAGAAGTATACGTTATCGTTGTGCTCAATGGGTCGTCGCAAGGAGATTCTATAGTAATAGTGTAATCACCACTAGTAGGAAATTTCCTAGCTATTGTAGCTCTCCTTCCGCAAGAAGGCACAAGTTTACAACTATCTAAAGTTGCTGATACACCTTGGTCAATCCACTGTGGAACTACATATACCGTTTGTTCAATCCCAAAATCATTCTGGACACACAATTCTCTACCAAAAGTCGAAAAGTCTCTTCTCAAAGTATCATTAAATGTCACTAGCCAATCCTGATAATCGGCTGGAGTCTCTGGACCACTAATTGTGATCGTACCAGAAGTTCCTGTCACCCCAAATGAAATTCCAGAATACGCTCTTGAAGATCTGAAAAGATTTTCACAACTGACAGACGCCTCTGTCGGTGTCCCTTCGCGATAACAGATAGGATCTAAAGCAATCGTACATTTTGTAATGGAATCTGCACAAGACGGCTCCCCAGTCATTGTAAATTCTCCAAGATCTCCGATGACCTGCATAGAACAGTTACCGGATATCTCACATCCTCCGCCCAAATTCATAGATGTCTGATAAGTATAAATACCTACAGGTGCAGGTCCAAAGACTCCATCGTTACTGATGTAATCTAGATCTGGATCTTGAATGCTACTGAACTCTAAAGTAAATCCATCAGAAGGTAAATTATCACATAATAAATTTGCTTGACCTCCTACACATGCCAATGGTAGATCTCCACAAATATCTAATTCTATCTTGTCAGGATTTATATCTGCTGCACCGCTGGTGCAAGCGCAGGCATCTCCACCTGCTACTGCTTTGAGCGTACATAACTCTTCTAAGGTAACTGTAAAATCATCTTGTACGAATACTATCTGACCAGAGGCAATACCATCCGTGTAAGTAGCTGTAGAAATTAATTCTCCGGAATCACTTACACCATTATCATTAGCATCTGCGAAAATTGCTATCTCTACTGGTGAGCCTGGATCTATATCACCCCCCATATTTTGAATAGCTAGATTGGTTGAGAGACTTAATGTGCCTTCATCATTACACGTGGCATCTACTTCAAAAAGAGGCTGTACAAAATCTATTGCAGGTATCAACCCGATGCCAGACGCTGATACTTCACTAGTCAATAATTCCAAGTTACAGGTTTCACCCGTCGTAACACATACTGCGTCTTTCATCGCCTTAGTGATAGATGAGAAAGAAAGGTTTCCACACTCTGTACTAGCATCTGCCGTAATATCCAGATTAAAAGCTAAAACCCCTGGAGGCGTATTAGGAGGTATCTGCCAACAATACTCAATACCGCCTGCTGCGGGAGAAGTAGTCGGTGATGATAGATCCCACGCTACTGGATTAAAAGGTGCACCTCCATTAAAAGTAATTTCAGCAGGCATGGTGATGCATATATATTCATTGTCTCCTATTGGATTAGGAAATGAAGCTAAGTTCACAGTTAATATCTGGTTAGGAACGCAAGCATTGATCAACGAATCTAATATCACGATCTGATTACGATTAAAATCTCGAGGATCAAGACCAGTTATGGGCACTATATCCGAAGATTCTGCTGTAGAGTAAAGGTTCTGATCACATCTGTCTGTCGCATATGCTTCAGCAAATAATTTACTACCTGAGATATAATCACAATCTGTTGTTACTTTCCATTTAACTCTATACTTATTAGTATTGTCCTCAGGAAATACAGCACCTGGTATTTCTAGGTCTGGTGGTAATGTTCCTACTGCGTCTAGGTCTATAGTATATTTTTTTACAGCTGCTCCATTTACTATGGTATCGGGATTTTCTAGTTGTACTAGTGCGTCACTAATATTAAGGTAAGCTCCTCCATTAGCTTGAGATATCACTGTATCTGGGTATGCGACGCATACAGACCCTGGGGTTATGGTCATACCTTCTTTCGGTAAATAGAAACAAAATTTTTGTTGAAAATGAGATGCAATACCGACATTTTTTATTAGCACTTCAAAATCTATTTCAGCACAGAGATCTACTGGTGGAGCAACCTGATTAACAAATGATGCTTGCAGTCCAGTTCCTGCTCTGACCACACCAAGTTCTTTCTGTATTACATTACAAAATTCTTCTTCTCCAAACATTCCAGTTGTAGGATCAGAAGGATAGCCATTACAAGACCAACCTACATAGACTGGAATGTATAAAGTATCGCATACTGTATAAAGTGCGTTGATCTTTAGATCGTTGAACTGTTGATCTCCTAATTGCCACCAGGTAACACTACCTGTAGTTATCGCATCCGGCAAAATATCTGTACCCGAACCTACATCTTCTACACTTGCCAAAGTTATGCCTGACGGTAGATCCAAAGCAACCCAATGTAGTGATGCAGAAGAAGTATGACCAACCTGAATGTCCCAACTCACTTCGTCCGAACCTGTCTGTACTAGAGGTGCACTAAGGCAATTGAGTACAGCTTCTGGAGGACTATTAATTTCTATTCCTCCGGGTGCTTCTATTTCTCTTGGTCCACATCCACCACAACTATTGTAGTATATTTTCGAATCAGCTTGAAGATTACTACTATAATCAAAGCACTCTGTAAATTCTAGATCGAAGATCAAACAGAATAATGAATCCGTATTATTTCCACGTGTAAGCTCTTCTGGCCAAGTACCATCATTTTCAAATTTTATACTGAATCCGCCTGTATTGTTTTCAGTGATCTGTCCAGCTGGTATGTTATAGTTTTCTGGACCATTGAGCCCTTTCCTTCTAAGTGTTGCAGTCCCGTCGACATAAACAAAATCAGCTCCGTATATATTATAAACTATAGAGTCAAGAATATATCCTGGTCTGTAATCATTAAACACGTTACCTACTCCACAATCATCTAACATGTAGATGGATGCACTCACACTACAATCATTTTCAAATTCTAAATTGGCAACCATCTTTGCTTGAAAAGGGTCGCCTACGTAATATTCTACTTTCTGTGTTCTTGGACTACCGCAATTAGTGATTGCTCCTCCATCTAAGAATTTGCCTTTGAATTCGATTTCCATCTCATTCATCATGAACCCATCTTGACATAATGGTACGTCTTCGCTTACTTTCCAATCACCAGTAAATTCTATCGTATATCCATCCTTTACAGATGACCAATCAATACAACTACTCAAGTCGAACTCTCCTCTTGCCGCATCAAAAGGAATACTACCTATGCAAGTGTTATTAAATGTAGCCCCTGCACCATCAGTCACACTAAAATCTGCTGTCGCAGGACAAAATTCTAAATAGTCTCCAGCGTCAATATCCACAATGATCATATCCGTAATATCACATGGCGGATCAGCTGGTGATGTCGATTGTCTTGTGAATGATGCATGCGTGATCAAACTCATTGTATCACATGGAAGTGCATAATTTTTTGGATCAGGAGTAGCAGAAAAACCTGCTTCCGTATTACCACAGCCATCTGTAATCCTACAGAGATCTGCATCAGTCGTCTCTATACAATACAAGTAGCAAGTCGGAGAAGTCCCTCCCATACCACATCTGCAGTCCAAAACATTTTCATAGCAACTTCTCTTAAATGCACAACACTCCTCACCATCTTTTTCGCATTCAAAGATCACTTCGAATGATTCATAATATTGTACTGGGTCAACCTTAGAAGTACAGATCGAAGCATACTGGACATTGATCAATAATCTCTCGTCTTCTATGCAGCTTTCCAGTATATCGCTCTCCACTTCTATGATCAACGTATCTGGTGCACCACCTACTCCACTGACGGTGTAGTGAGTAGTCGTACCAGTATCACTACCTACCCCTGCGCTCATGGCAGTCGGGTCAGTTACTGTTCCTGCAGAACCATCTGGATTGATCTGAGCGATCTTATATCTCATAAACATTCGACAGTCATCATAATTGATTCCTCCGAACTGGTATCTGTACCAATAATTTCTATAGCCACATCCAGAGCCTTGAAAAGAGATTGGACCTGCTCCACCTCCGGCATTTTCTAACCCTCCTGATGGATTTGGTTTATGGTCAAGTAGCTTATATCCAAACTCGTACGCTGAGAACCATCTCATACCGAAGCAGTTTTCCCAAGTAGCTTTTGTGTTGGGCATTAAACACTCTAACCCAGGAGTATAACATACGCTCCCATCTCTACAGCCAAGCTGTATCTCATAAGAGAAAAATAGTGATTCTGCCTGAGCAATACTTGCTGGAACAGTGATCACAAATACACTATCAAGACTAGTATCATCAACTACGATTCCTGTAGAATTACCCGTACTTGCATCAGAACCATATTCGAAATTAACAAGTTCGAAAAGATCACAAAGTGGTTTCTGTACATAGAATTGGATATCCTGCGCCACTGTAGTTGGGCTAGCTAGAGCACTATTATTACTCATCTCTAGGACTAGCTTACCATTCTCACAATAAGAAGGAGCTGTGTATGAAGTCTCTAAAAATGAAACTATCGGACTACCATCAGTAGGAGGAAAACTCGAGCCGAATGGCTGTGATTGTTCATTTTCTGTGAAGTCATCACATCTATCTTCATAACTTACTTTTACCCATGGGTCTTTGCAATCTATATCGTCGCCATTGACCAGCTCATCACATGCTAATGGTGTACCATCCTCTGGTGGTAATGCAAGATTTATTTTTACTATCAAAGTATCATCAATTCCCACATCAGGCAAACCCATAAAAGAGATCGAATCTTGGTAAACTTGAGAAGTAACACCAGTTACTACTGTGTTAGAACCGCCATTACCTACACCATAACTGATTTCAAAATCGGTATAGTCAAAATAGGTACACTCATTTAAGTATAAGGTAAGTTTTACATTTTGTGCATTTCCTTCTCCATCTAATGTTTCGAATGCTCCTCCAGATACAGAATCGTTAACGATCCTAAATTCCCACATCAGTGGGTCTACACAAGGGTCTTCTGGTATGATCGCATTCCTACTTACATCAAGATCAGGATTACCATTGAAAACGACAACAACTGATTCTAACTGTCCTGTTTCTTGGCATACTTCTCCTCCACATCCATACCATGCTGATAATTGACTATTGTTGACTTCTGCTGGGCATTGTGTAGTCAAACAATACTCTATCCTCACACCGCCATCTACTTCGAATAATCCATTTGGCCCACCAAAGGTATCACCGTCCAATAAAAAATTAATACTGTCTAAATCGGTAGTAGTAGATAAAGAACCTATAGCATCTATAGGAGTACCAAATACACCAGACTCTATAGGCGTCACCGTGAAACTTGTGATCTCAGCAAAAGGCATATCTGGTAGATCCTGGTAATAAAAGGAATCAATTAACGAAAACTGACCATTGTTCACTATAGTTACCGTACGGCAGACATCATCTCCTGGTAAAGCAGCATCTGGTTCAGTAACTGACTCTACGATATTAAGGAATCCAAAAGCAACACTTCCTAAAAGATCGAACACCCCTTGTCCTGTTGCCTGTGCTGGAATATTACCTGGCAGGGAATAATCCACCTCTAACTGAGGATTAGCAAAACCACCGTAACCTACAAGCGAACAATTGGGTTCTAAAATAAAATCAATATTGATCGGATTATCCTGATCGAGCTGAATAAGCGTGCCAGGATTCATATCTATGGTTATCACTCCTCCAAACTCCGTAAATGTGAAATCCGTACCCATTGCAAATGGACCATTGATCCCACCTGTTATATCGATTCCGGTAGGGACGAATGCATTTGGTAATGTATTACGAAATTCATTGAGGGTCATGACTGCTGTAGGATTACAGGTAATACCTGGTGTACCTATCGTCACCCTGAATGTATCTGAAACAGCACATACATGTGCGTCATCAAATTTTGGTTGCCCAGTCAAGCCTGTGACATCTGCGATAATCAGCTCGATCAAATTGACATCGCAGTCATCATTGTCTTGCGCCCTTAAATCTTTATTAAACGAAAAAAGAAGAATCACTAAAAGTGATAGAAGTTGTAAAGGTAATTTACCCATTTTGTTTTTCTTTAAACTTTAAAATGAGCTAGAGAGATATATAGTACAGCTGGCACAAAAAGGACAAATACCTAATTGTGTCAAGAAAATTATACGATAAATTAATTAAACTAAAACTTTGCACGATTTGCCCTCTAGCAAAATCTATAGTCAATTATCAGGAGGGGGGCTTAATGGGTTAAGGAGTGTTGTATTTCTACTTCAAATATATGTATAGGATATTATAACTTGAAATCATATGTTAATTATTTTCATATGATATTATAAAGCAATATATAAGAATCAGATTTTAAATATTTTATGTATATATTTTTATTTTAATATATATACATGAGGGAATGAACTGTATTCAAATAATCTATCTTTTATTTGCATCTAATGTTTTTTATAGGTGAATTCCAAGTTAAAATTCAACTATAAAAAAACTTAGATTACTTCTGCGACTACAAAAATACTCCCACAAACGATTACAATATCCTTAGTCGCAACATTCCTCTTAGCTGCGCGAAAAGCATTATGCGTCTGCATGAAAGACTCACCGACAAGGCCAAATGATGATGCTTCTTGTTTGAGAGAGTCAGCTGGAAGTGCTCTTGGAATCTTTGCCTGACAGAAATAATAACGAGCTTCTTTTGGTAAAATATTCAACACTCTAGCTAAGGGCTTATCCTTTACAAAACCGATAACGAAGTGCATGCGTGATGGCTCATAAAAACATAACAGATGATTTACTAATAATGATACGCCACCTTCATTATGAGCACTATCTGCAATCACAAGCGGGGCTTTAGAAAGTATTTGCCACCTCCCTAAATAATTACTAATACTCCTATAACTCGCTATTCCTTGTGATATGGTCTTTTTATTGATTCGTATGCCTAGTTTCTCTTCATTCCATATAGCTAACGCTGCGCGTACCGTTCTAGCATTCATCGTTTCGTAAGGATTCTGCAATGGCGTACTGCCTTTATTACCTTTGCTATCGTCTACAATATCTTCTGCAAAATAAATTTTTGATCCTCTCTTTTTTGCTACATTAGCGAATACTTTTGTAGTCGCTTTTTGCTTCTCCCCTATCACTACGCTGACTTTCTCTTTTATGATCCCTGCTTTCTCTTTAGCTATTTTAGTTAAGGTATTTCCCAACATAGATTGATGATCCAAACTGATATTTGTGATAATCGATAATCTCGGAGTAATGATATTAGTAGAATCCAACCGTCCACCCAAACCTGTTTCTATGATAGCTATATCCACCTTTTCATTCTTGAAATGCTGGAATGCCATCGCCACCGTTATCTCAAAAAAAGAAGGTCTTAAAGATTCTATTTGTTGCTTAACCTTAGAGGTAAAACTAGAGACCTTTCTTTTAGGAATGTATTCCCCATTTATCTTTATACGCTCTCGAAAATCTTTGTAATGAGGAGAAGTGTATAGACCAACTCGGAGTCCTGCTTGTTGGAAAACTGCCGATAGCATATGTGCAACCGTTCCCTTACCGTTAGTACCTGCAATATGGATCGTAGGATAGGCATCTTGGGGATCATCAAAGTACTTGCAAAGAGACTTTATATTCTTGAGATCTTTTTTGAAAGCCTTCTTTCCTTGTCGCTGGTACATAGGAAGTTGACTGTAAAGATAATCGAGGGCTTGTTTGTAGGTCATAGTTCACTTCTCATCAACTCAAAAATAATTAGTTCATTCACTTTACATCCTTATATTCTTGTTTTTAATTAAAGTAATATTGTTGTTGATGAAATTGGACTACGATTATATCATATGTGGTGCTGGAGCTGCTGGTCTAAGTCTAGCATATAGACTAGCTACTGACGAGTTTCGAAAGTACCAAATTCTGATAATTGATAAAGACAAGAAGCAAAAGAACGATCGAACCTGGAGCATATGGACAAAAGGAGATGGACCGTTTGATCACCTAGCAGAAAAATCTTGGAGTAAGATCCTTTTCAGGAATGAAGAGTTTGAGCAGGCAATGGAGATAGACCCGTTTATCTATATCAAGATCAGGGGAATAGATTTTTACGATTACACTTTGGAGAAGATAAGGAATGCTCCTAATATCACTTTCATACAAGACCAGATATTAAGTATGGATGTATCAGACGGTCATTCGACTGTCAAGACCTTAGACACTGGTCAATTTACTGCTTCATGGATTTTTAATAGTACGATCAAAATTGAAATAAATAAGACTAAGCATAACTATGTAGATCAACATTTTAAAGGCTGGTTTATAAAAACTAAGGAAGATGAGTTTGATACCGCCTTGGCTACTCTAATGGATTTTAATATTCCCCAAGAAAACGAATGTAGATTTATGTATGTGTTACCCACTTCTGCTAATCAAGCCTTGGTCGAGGTAGCTATCTTCTCTAATAACATTTTGGAGCAGGATGCCTACGACGACATTTTGAAAAAATATATAAATGATCATCTTAAAATAATAGACTATCAAATAGAAGAGACAGAATATGCCATAATTCCTATGACTACCTTCCCGTTCGAGCAAGCTAACGAAAAGGGAATTACTCATATCGGTACTGCTGGAGCTGGAGCAAAAGGGTCCACCGGATATGCGTTCCTTCACATCCAGGATCAGGTAGATCATTTGGTACAGCAAATTAGAAAAGGTGAATCACCAAGTTTTCCGAAAGGCTATTATGCAAATAGATATCGATGGTTTGATGATGTGCTCCTAAATGTGCTTCTCAACAATAGAATGCCACTAGGTGAAATATTTGGAGACATGTTTAGGAAGTTGCCACCATCCTTGATGCTCAAATTCCTATCGAACAAAACAACTTTATTAGAAGATCTAAGAATTCTCTCAACTCCTAAATTCCTTCCCTTTATCAAAGCTGCAATAAATGAGTTCTGGAAGACAAAATAACTGTCCTTAACTTAAATTTATACTTTTTGCGTTTTGAATGCGTCTATCTTTATATGTAGTAATAAAAAGCAGTTGTACTCTTTGTATATGTTTTTTATTTAATATATATTTGCCTGAAATACAATACTTAGCTATGAAATTTTGCAAGACTTTATTCCTATTAGCAATGACCTTGTTCATTACTACTTCATTCACTTATAACAATGAGCCAACTCCAAACAGTAGTGGAGAAATCGAATGGTTAACTTGGGAGGAAGCAGTCAAGAGAAATGAGAAAGAACCACGAAAGATATTTGTAGATGTATACACTGACTGGTGTGGGTATTGTAAAAAAATGGATAAGACAACCTTCTTAGATAAGAATGTTACAGACATGTTAGATGGAGATTTTTATGCTGTCAAGTTTGATGCAGAGCAAAGGGAGGATATTGTTTTTCAAAACAATACATTCAAATTTGTAAAAGGAGGCAGAAAAGGAGCCCACCAATTAGCAAGTGCTTTGTTGGATGGAAGATTAAGTTTTCCATCTTTTGTTATCCTTGATTCTTCTTTTGCTAGAATCATGTTATCTCCTGGTTACAAAGAACCGAGGCAACTTTTGACAGAATTGTCATTTGCCAAGGATGAGCAATATAAAGTAATGAGTTGGAAACAATATAAAACTAATCCTAGGGCAGCAAAGTCTAAGACTTAGGTAGCTCTTCTACTTTGCAATGTGTACCGCTTATGTTGGTGATACAGTTAAGGGCTTAATTTTATTCTATAAGCCTATTCTGAAAGTCAAATTAGAATTTGATACTGTCTATGATCAGATAGTGGCTTTCGGCATACATTCCTTTACACAATTTCAGTCTGGTGACTTTAGATCAATAGCAGAGTTCAATAATTATAATCCAAAGTATATCGGTACCTCGATCAAGGATATCATAAGTAGCAATCCATCAAAAATAAATTTTCTAGAAACCGCTGCTAATTGCTTCGGCTTTAAAAGTTTAGACCATGCAAGTTTAGAGGGAAATGCACCGATAGATATACCATTTGAACAAGCAGTAGATATGCTTTTGGATGGTAACATGACTGACCTCCAAGAACGAATTAGTGAAGACCCAACATTATTGACGCGCAACTCTCAATATGGTCATAAAGCAGGCCTAATTCATTATATAGGATCCAATGGTGTTGAGTTTTGGCGACAAGTAGTACCCAATAATCTTGTGGATATTTTGAAGATGCTCCTTGATATAGGTGCTGATCCTGATATGTGGAATAATATTTATGGTAGTTCTAGTACACTTAAGGGCTTGATAGAGACAAGTGTGCATCCTTATAAAGCTGGTTTGACTAAAGAACTTATTGAACTACTTTGATTTTATAAGCGCAGAGGCGCAGAGAAAATTACTTCCTTACTTTAATTTGAAATCTATCGTAATTGTACCGCACTGCTCGGCTAGGTCGCCGGGTGTGAATTTATACTTAGCCGCTGCTTTCTCTGCTACTTCCACTAACTCTGAGTCTGTGGTTGTAGATCCCCGTTGAGTGAATTTTGAACTTATGATAGAGCCTGATCTATCTACACAAACCTTAACTACTACCTTCCCCGTTTTCTGAGAGTTCTCTTTGATCTTTGGCTCGTAGATAATTCCTCTACCCGATAACCCCCCTCCTACTGCACTAAGGCCTCCAGATAAGCCTTCTAGTATATCAGAATCATTGCTCCCATCAGGGTCTCCTTTCTTTCCCTCGCTTTCATTACTTTCTCCATCTCCACCAAAAAGGCTTCCTAGCTCATTCTTAGTTTTTTCGAAGGCTTCTTGCTTTTTTCGCTGCTCTTCTAATTTCTTTTTTGCTGCTGCTTCGGCTTTCTGACGTTTGGCATCTGCGACTTTTTTTGCTTCCGCTGCTGCCTCTGCTTGTTGCCTGGCTTCTTGTTCTTGAGCCACTTTTTCCTGTTCTAATTTTTGTTTTTCTCTTTGGGCTGATTCCGCTTTTTTCCTTTCTAATTCTTCGAGCGCTTCTGCCTGTTTCTTTTCCTTTTCTTCTTTGATCTGTACAGGTGATTCTTCTTGGACGTCTGCTACAGTCTTTTCAAATTTAGCTGGAACTTCCTTAACTGGTTTCTCTACTGGAGCGGTTTTTGGCTTTGTAGGTTTAGCCTCTTCTTGTTTTTCTTTTATTGGTTTAGTTTCTGGCACTTCTTCTTTTTCTACCTCGTCTTC
>ENA-ORXT01000724-ORXT01000724.1-marine-metagenome-genome-assembly--contig:-NODE-724-length-49900-cov-4.649861_pt1 | contig 49900 bp, 42 predicted proteins | sample MGYA00237868_ERZ511482 | MGnify/ENA metagenome assembly ERZ511482
GGTTGGTGGCTAACGGGAGAGATTTCGCCGCCACGCTACGCTCCGTTTTTCGGAAACCGTGACTTGCTGATTATGCGGGAGGGTCAAAAGATAGCGGCCGCGACTGACACGGTCGATGACGGTTACCGCGCCGACGCGCACGATCTCCGAGCGGTTGATCTGAAAAAAAACGGTCAGAGGGTAAACGTTCAACGAAAGTCTTCAGCGGCTCTTGCAGCATCGCCGTTTGGTCGCCGTGCCAGAGGCGAACGTAGTGGTCGTAAGCTCGAACGAGAAAAATATCGGACAGGTCGATGAAAGCTCCGCCGTCGCGGGAAGGAATAAAAATCCGGGCGTCGGATTGATTTTGGCGTAGTAATTCAAGCGTGGCGGCTAGGCGTTCGGGGCGCACGGGCTTCATCAGGTAATCGGTGGCTTGCACGGTGAAGGCGCGAACGGCGTGTTTGTCGTAAGCGGTGACGAAGACAATTTTCAATCGCTGTTCTAACTGGTCGAGCAAGGAGAAGCCATCGGCTCCCGGCATATTGATGTCGAGGAAAAGAACGTCGGGTTGGTGGATTTCGATGAGCCGTAGCGCATCCGGCACGTTGGCGGCTTCGGCGACGACGGTGCAGCCACCGGCTTCGGCGAGCAGGGCGGCCATTTCCACGCGGGCGAGGCGTTCGTCATCGATCAGCATACAGCGCAACGGGGTCATTTTGGGAGCGTGATTTGGGCGCGGACGCGGGTGCGGGGGGAGTTGGGAAGGGCTTGGTTGGCGATCTCGAACGAGGCGCATTCCCCGTATTGCAGTTGCAAGCGACGGCGGAGGTTGGGGAGGCCGGAACCTCTTCCTTCCGTAGGGTCATACGTACCGTCGCTCCATACGATCAGCCGCCAGTGCGCCGGTTCGTCCTCCAGCTGAAAGTTAATCCGTCCGCCTTCCGGCCTAGGGTTGATACCGTGCTTGACCGCGTTTTCCACCAAGCCGTGGAGACTGAGCCGGGGGAAGCGCGTAGCCGGTCAGGTCTTCCGGCAAATCCCAACCCACGGTCAACCGCTCTTCCAGTCGCATGCCCTCCAGCGCCAGGTATTCCCGGATGATGTGGACCTCTTCGCTAAGTGGAACGACTTCCCGTTCGCTCTGCCGCAGGGAATACCGCAAGAGCTCCGCCAACCGGTCGATGACCAGGCGGGCTCGGGCGGGGTCTTCGCGGGTGAGGGCTTTAATGCCGTTGAGGGAATTAAACAAGAAGTGGGGGTTGAGCTCGCTGGTCAGTTTGGCGAGCTGGGCTTCGGTGGCGAGCTGAGCGTTGCGGGCCGCCCGCGCCGCCTCCTCCGCCGAGCGGCGGGCGAAATGGTAACCATGGAAAGCGAGCAACCAGATGGCCATGTAACGAATACCGCCGGTCAGCGCGCCGAGGCAGACCAGGTTGTCGAAGTAGCCTCCCGGCCCCCAGCGGAGCACGTACATGACGAAGGCTTCCAGATTGTACAGGGCCAGCAGACAAAACCAGGCGAAGGTCACGCGGGGTAGTAGTTGAAGCAACGGCAGGGCCGTCCAATCTCGGCGGTGCGCAAAATTGCGGTACAGGTGGGTGACAAGGACCATAAAAGCCACCTGGCCCAAAACCGCCAGTATGGCGGGCGAAGGCGTCTGCGGCTACTTCATGGATCGCAGCGGCGGTAGCCTTCAGCCGTGGGCCTACCGCGACGGCGCAAGCTACCTGAGTGACTACGCACAGCTCACTATTTCCGGCGAACCTTATAAACCGCGGAACCCTGACTTTCGGGTGGCGGTGCTGACCGGCCCGCGCACCATGAGCTCCGGCGAAGTGACTACCTTAGCCTTTCGCGGCAAGGCAAACACCCTAAGTTTTGGCCAACCCACCGGCGGCTACTCCACAACCAATACCACCCGCATACTGTCCGACGGAGCGATGGTCATCCTGACCGTCTCCATCTACGGCGACCGGGAGAAGAACGGTTACGATGATAAGGTGATGCCGGACGTGCTCGTGGAAGAGACAGAGAGGGAGGATGCAGCCCTGGCAGCGGCCTTGGCGTGGCTGCGAAAGGAAAAATAATTGAGAAACCGGCCTTTAGGCCAACGGAAACACTCGAGATATGATCTACTCTAAATGGCTGCTCGCCGCGGCTTTCACCTTAACCGCCTTCAGCCTGACGGCGCAATGCCCCGACGCTTTAAGGGAATATGGCGTGCCTTTTTCCACCGTTAAGGCCGACCAGTTCAGTTTTCTCGATGATGATTTGCGCGACGCTACCCTGATCGGCCTCGGGGAAGATACCCACGGTACGGCGGAGTACGCAAACATGGTCAGCGAGTTGTTCTTTTACCTGGTTCGGCAACACGGCGTACGCATCCTGATCGTCGAGGATGCCTTCGGGCCGGTGCGCAAGATGAACGAGTACATCGCCGGTACCCGCGCCACGCCGGAGCTGTACGCGGGCAACTGGCGTTATTACACGGTAGGATTTAAAGCCCTCCTCGACCGACTGAAGGAACACAACGTAGCGAATCCGCAGGACCCCGTCTTTATCTACGGCCCGGAAATGCAGTACGCCCACGACGACGCGACTTTCGTAAGCGACTATCTGAAAAGCAAGGGAGAGCATGTCGACTTTTCGGCCCTAACGGAACTCTCTACGATTTGGAAACCGCTCAAACGCGGTCAGTTAATGGACCAACTTATCGTGCTGGAAAAAGCTGCCGTTCTGATGGAAGAGATGCGGCTCGACTGGAAAGCGGAGCCTGAATATCAACTCGCCGCTCAACATCTGAACGTCGTCCGCCAGTTCCTGACCACAAGGCTGCAAACGACCGGACAGCGGAAGCATGATTTTCGCGAAATCTACATGCTGGAGAATATCCAGTGGGTTTTGCGGCACCACGGGGCGGCGGCAAAGGCTTTGTTTTGGGCGCACAACGGGCACGTCGGAACGGGGAGGGGCAACGGAACGGATATGGTTGGGCACCACCTCCGGCGTGCTTTTGGCGATCGTTATTTTACCATCGGGACCGACGTGGCGAAGGGGCGTTTCCGCGCCTACCCGTCGGACGCGAACGAAACGGGCTGGCGGATGCGGACGTTTGATTTCCCAGCGATTGAGAAGGGGTCTTTTACCGGGTGCCTGGAAGGGATGGGGAACCCCTTCGCCTACCTGAATTTTCGCGCGGCGCGCCGGGATGAACGTTTGCGCGAATTTCTCAACCAGCCGCAACTGATGATGTCGGGGGCGGGGGCGCGGGTACGGCGGGAGGGAACGGAGCGGATGAGAGTAGGAGCGATCTTTGACGCGATAATCTATCTGGACCGGTCGACGCCGATAAAGTTCCTCGATTGAAACCAGCAGCGCGAAGCGGTTTCCGACAGCTAGCGCGCTGCTGGAAACGGCTTAGCGCTAACCTTACTTCAGGACCTTGGCCAAATAACCCGCCGTATATCCTTCCCCGTGCGCCACCAATCCCTCCGGCGTACCCTGGAAAACAAGGTGCCCCCCGTCGCGCCCGCCCTCCGGGCCGAGGTCGATCACGTAATCGGCGGATTTGATGACGTCCATATTGTGCTCGACGACGAGGACGGTGTGGCCGCGCTCCACCAAAGCATTAAGGGCCGTCAGCAGAATGGCCACGTCGTGGAAGTGCAGGCCGGTCGTCGGCTCGTCGAAGATGAAGAAGATGTGCTCACCCTTCTTCTCGCGGGTCAGGAAACTGGCCAGCTTCACCCGCTGCGCCTCGCCGCCGGACAAAGTGGAGGAAGACTGGCCGAGAGTGATGTACCCCAGGCCGACGTCTTGCAAGGGTTGTAGCTTTTTCATCAACGATTTCTCCTCGACGAAGAATTCGATGGCCTCGTCCACGCTCAGGTCCAGGATGTCGGTGATGCTTTTATCCTTGTACAGCACGTCGCGGATCTCGCGCTTGAAGCGGGCACCGTTGCATTCCTCACACACCAGGCGGACGTCGGCCAGGAACTGCATCTCGACGGTCTGCTCGCCCTCTCCCTTGCAGGTGTCGCAGCGGCCGCCGTCGACGTTGAAGCTGAAGAAGCCGGGTTTATAATCACGGATTTTGGACAGTTGTTGACTGGCCATAAGATTTCGGATGTCGTCATACGCGCCCACGTAGGTGACGGGGTTCGAGCGGCTGGATTTGCCGATCGGGCTCTGGTTCACCATTTCCACGGCGCTCAGTTGCTTCAGGTCGCCGGTCAGGCCTACGAAAGCACCCGGGGCCTGGCTGCTACCTTCGCCCAGTTCACGCCGCAGGGCGGGGTAAAGGATACCCTTGATGAGGCTGGTCTTGCCGCTGCCGGATACGCCACTGATCACGGTCAGGGCGTTGAGCGGAATCTTCGCGTCGATCTTCTTGAGATTGTGCATCCGCGCGCCCTCGATGTTGAGCCAGTTGGTCAGCCGCCGCCGCCCGTCGGGGACGGGCACCGACATCGTGCCGTTCATGTACTTCGTCGTCAGGCTCTCCGTCGCCTCGTCGTGGATGTCTTCGTACGGCCCGGCGAAAATGATGTGGCCGCCGCCCACCCCGGCCGCCGGGCCGACATCGATCAGGTGATCGGCGGCGGCAATCACGCCTTCTTCGTGCTCGACGACCAGGACGGTGTTGCCCAGATCGCGCAGCCGTTTCAGCACGGCCACCAGCCGCTCGGTATCGCGGGGGTGCAGACCGACGCTCGGCTCATCGAGGATGTACATCGAAGCCGTGAGGTTGGAGCCCAAAGTGCGGGTAAGGTTGATGCGCTGGCTCTCGCCGCCGCTCAGCGTGTTGCTCAGCCGGTTGATGGTGAGGTAGCTCAGACCGAGGTCCATCATGCTCTGAAGGCGATTGCTTATCTCCAGCAGCAGCCGCTTGGCGATGGTGGCGTCGTGGTCGTTCAGTTTCAGTTCCCGGAAGTGCTTTTGCAGCAGGTCTACCGGCAGTTCCAGCAGGTCGGTGATGGCGTAGCCGCCCACCTTTACGTACTCGGCCTCGCGGCGCAGGCGGCCGCCCCGGCAGGTGTTGCAGGTCGTGCGGCCGCGGTAGCGGGCCAGCATGATGCGATTCTGGATCTTATACAGCTTTTTGCCCAGGTCGTCGAAGAAGTTGGTGATGCCTTTGGCGTGCTTGTTGCCGTCCCACAGCACCCGCTTTTGCTCGCGCGTAAGGTCGGCGTAGGCGGTGTGAACGGGGAAGTCGAAACGGTTGGCCACGCGCAGAAAATCCTTTTGCCACTGACCGAAGGTGCTGCCGCTCCAGGCGGCGACCGCACCGTCGTAGACTGACTTGGCGGGGTCGGGTACGACCTTGTCTTCGTCGATGCCCATCGTGCGGCCGAAGCCTTCGCAGGTCGGGCAGGCACCGGAAGGGTTATTGTAATTGAACAGTTGGGGCGTGGGCTCCTGGAAGAGGATACCGTCGAGCTCGAAGCGGTTGTTCCAGGCCGTCCAGTTGTCGGCGTCGAGGTAAACGACAACCTCGCCGCCGCCCTCGCTGAAACTGGTACCGACGGAATCGGCGATTCGCTTATCATTCTCTTCGTCACCCGCCTTAACGACGAACCGGTCGATGAGCACCATCATTTCCTCGGCGTCGGTCAGCTCGTCCAGCGTTTTGGCGAGCACCGGGTCGTTGGCTTCCAGGATGTCGTCGATCTGTTGCACCTCGTCGTCGGCCATGACGCGGGTGTAACCCTTTTGCTGCAGCAGTTCGAGTTCGCGGCGCAGGGTGCGGTCATCATAAGTGCGGGGCAGCGGGGCGTAGAGATGGACGCGGGCGCCTTCGCCCAAACCGGTGATGTGGTTCACTACGTCGGTTACCGAGTGGCGTTTCACCTGCTCTCCGCTGACGGGGCTGTAGGTGCGGCCGGCGCGGGCGTAGAGCAGGCGAAAGAAATCGTAGATCTCGGTCAGTGTACCGACGGTGGAGCGGGCGTTGGCCGTCGTCGTTTTCTGCTCGATGGAGATGGCGGGGCAGATGCCGCGGATGTAATCCACGTCCGGCTTCTTCATCCGCATCAGGAACTGCCGCGCGTAGCTGCTCAGGCTCTCTACGTACCGCCGTTGCCCTTCGGCGAACAGCGTATCCATCGTGATGCTCGATTTGCCGCTGCCGCTGACGCCGGTGACGACCACGAGCTGGTTCTTCGGGATCACGAGGTCGACGTTCTTCAGGTTGTTGGCGCGCGCGCCCTTGATGAAGATCGAGGTGCGCGGATCGGCGGTGGAGATTTCCTGGCTCAAGTGAGAAGATTGATGGAGTGAATGCGGGCGCACCGATTGCTATCATACAACCATTGCTCTGATACTTTCATACTAGATGAGGGCGCGGACGCGGGTGCAAAGAAGGAAGGGGGAAGCAATGGTCGGGGTTCAGTCCGCAAGCCTTTTTCTTCGCACCGCAAAAATAGTTTTAAAATTGCAATTGTTGACGGGATTAGTTGGACCTTTTGCCGCAATTAACCAAATGTGGCCGTCGTTTCGATAAACGAACCTCACTAAACATACTTTGAGGCGACTTAGCTACATAAAATTCCAAAATGAAACGATCATACATTTTCCTCTGCCTCTGCCTCTGCCTTTTCTCGCTGAGCGCGTGCGTTCAAAAGCGGGCTGTTACCTCCGCGGAAACCAAAAGCAATACCACCGGCATGACCAAAGGGGAAACCACCGGCATGACCGAAGGCGAGATCACCGGCATGACCAAAGAAGAGCCGACCGGCATAACCTTCCTCGAAAAGCCGTTCGCTGAGCTATTGGACCGGGCCAAAGCCGAGAACAAGGTCATCTTCATCGACGCTTTCACCACCTGGTGCGGCCCGTGCAAAATGATGTCTAAGCAGGTGTTCCCCCAACCGGAAGTCGGCGCGGTGTACAACGAGCGGTTCATCAACACCAAGATCGACATGGAAAAGGGCGAAGGCCCGGACCTCGCCCGCCGCTACCGGGTGACCGGTTACCCCACCTACCTGTTCGTGGACGGCAACGGCGAGATCGTACACCGGGGGCTGGGTTACATCCCCGCCCAGAAGTTCCTGGAGCTGGCCGACGTAGCCGCCGGCGATCAAAGCCTCGGCGCCCTCACCAAACGCTACGATGCCGGTGAGCGCACCGCCGGCCTGATGAAAGCGTACAGCGAAGTATTGACCGACGTGGACGATAAGCGCCGCGCCGGCATGGTTGCCGACGAATACCTCGCCTCGCTCGACGACTGGAACGACCCCGAAGTGCTCGACCTGCTGGTCGCCAACCCCGGCGCGCCCGGCGGCAAGCGCCTGAAGTTCCTGATGGCCAATAGCGAGGCCGCCATGGAGCGGGCCGGTGAGGCTTACTTCATGGGCAGCATTCAGCAGGCTTTTTTCGCCGCTACCCAGCAACGGGAAAAATCACGCGGCTGGCCCGAGGTGGCTACCATGCAAGCCACCTACGATGCTTTCGGCGGCGCGATGAAAGAACGACTGCTCGACCACTACGTAATGGTCAAAGCCGAACGAACCCGCGATACCGAAGCTTACCTGCCCGCCGCCGTCAACTACCTGGGCAAGTACGGCAGCGATAACCCGACCGAGCTCAACTCCGCCGCCTGGTCCGTCTTCGAGGCCAGCGACGACCCGGAGCAGCTTGAAACCGCCCTCGGCTGGGCGAAAAAATCCGTCGAGATCGAAGCGGGCTATCCTAATATGGATACCCTCGCCTGGCTCTACCACAAGACCGGGAATAAAGAGATGGCGAAGGCAACCGCGTTGAAAGCCATCGAAATGGCAAAAGCAACCGGGCAGGATTACGCGGACACGGCGAAGATTCTGGAAAAATAGATCAACGAACTTCCCACTTCCCAAAACGGACGCTTTCCCTCATCACGGGAAGCGTCCGTTTTGGGTCAAGGATCTTGATCTCCCGGCCTTTTCCTCTCTCCCATGCACCCGCGACCCCGCCCAAACCCTACATAAGGAAAAAAAATTAATACTTTCGTAACGATAGCCGTCAACCGCACATAAAGAAACGTAACCCGCAACGGTGGGTGACTGTACCTTAACTTTGGCGTGCTGAAATAAAGACACACGTGAAAGTAAAAAATACACCGAAGGAAGACGCGGAACTATTTGAAGCCATCAAATCAGGCCGCCACGAGCTGATTGATGAACTTTACGTTCGTCACCGGTCGGCCTTCTTGACGTACGCGCAGCGACAGCTGTCCGCAACGGAAGACGACGCGGCCGATTGTTTTCAGGATGCCGTGATCGCTTTTTACAAAAACATCGTCAGTGGCCGACTGACGGAACTCACTTGCGGCATTCGTACCTACCTGTTTGCCATCGGCAAAAGAATGGTGTACCGCAAGAACCAGCAACGGCACCGCGAACCCCCCGCGGACCCCGACGCGGGCATCGGCCTGGGGAACGACCCGGCGAACGAGTTGGACATGAGCCTGTTCGACCGCTTCGAAGACGACCACCGCAAAGCCATGCTGGCCACCGCCCTCGGTAAGATGGGGGACACCTGCCGGCAAGTGCTGACGCTGTTTTATTATCACCGATACCCCATCGAAAGTATTCAGAACGCCTTAGGTCTCAGCTCTCCCGGAGCGACGCGAATCAAAAAAATGCGTTGCCTCGATAAACTCAAACAGATTATAACCCCCAGTAAGTAGTTTAAATTCAGGGTAACATGGACAAGGATAAAAGACAAGACCGCATCGACGATCACCTGCTCGGGCGGGATAGCCGGGAGGACCGCCTCGAACTCGAAGAGGAACTCGCCCGCAATGCCGACCTGCGCACTGAACTGGCCGACACCGAACTGGCCATGGCCGCCATCGAACTGGGCGAGGACCGTGCCCTCAAGGCGCGCCTGCAAGCCCTCGAAAGCAAGCTCGCCGATACGACTCCCGGAACGACCGCCGCCCCCAGAGTAGAAGCTAAGGTCGCTAACCTGGCCGACCGTCGACGCAGGACCGAAACCCGCGTCGTCGATATGCGCCGCCGCCGCAAGGGGAACCTTAACCTCCTGGGCTACGCCGCGGCCCTGCTGCTGGCCCTTGCCGCGGGCTGGTGGGCGTTCAGCGCCGGCGGGGAAATCAACCCCGGCCAGCTGGCCATGGAAAGCTTCGAACCCTACGACAACATCGCCACCGGTACCGTGCGGGGCAACGACGAGCAAACGCTCGAAGCAGCCGCTTTTGCTGACTACGACGCGGGCAACTACGAAGCCGCCGCCGCTAAATTCAAAGAGCTGCCGGAGTCCGGTTCCAACGTCAACCGGTTTTACCTGGGGCAAAGCCTGCTGGCGCAACGGCAATACGAGGAAGCACTGACCGTGTTCCGCCCCCTGATGGAAGCCTCCGGGTTTCCGCTGGCCAAAGAGTCCGCTTTCTATCACGCGGTGGCGCAGCTCGGGAGTGGGGACATCAACGTAGCCCGTAGTAGCCTGACCAGGATCAGCGAATCGGCCAGTCACCCGCTACGGGCGGAGGCGAAGGCGCTGTTGGCGAAGATGTAGCCCCCGCCTGTTATTCGTAACGCGCGCGCTCCGCGCGCAAGCCCTCTGCTGCTCGCGCGCGTAGCGCACGCATTACGGGGGTTAGCAAAAATGCAAGTATTACTTAAACCGTCTTACCTTGCGCCCATGACCGCTAAAATCGGACTGGAAGACGTACGCATCCATGCTCCCCACGGCTTCTTCGAGGAGGAGCACCTGATGGGCAATGAGTTCAGCATCGACGTGGAAGTCGAGGCGAGCATCGCCGGCGCGGCCCGGAACGACGACCTCGGCGGCACGGTCAACTACGCCACTATTTACTACCTCATCCAGGCGGAAATGAAAAAGCCGACCCAGTTGCTCGAAGCTCTGGCGTACCGGATGGGTAACCGTATCCTTAATCAGTTCGACAACGTCAGCTCGGTGAAACTCCGGCTGCGCAAGATCAACCCGCCGTTGGGGGGGAAGGTCGGCGCGGCGGTGGTGGAGGTCAGCCTCGGGGCGGGCTCGGGTGGCGGCGGCGGCTTCGGCATGCCCGCGCCCCGGCAGGATACTTTCGAGGACCCCCCCGGCTTTAGTGATGACGGCTACGGCGGCGGCGGTTTTTCCGGCGGCGGCTTCGCGGGCGGCGGTTTTTCCGGCGGCGGACTCTCCGGATTGCCGAAAAAATCAACGCCGGCCGTGGTCTTCGATGAGACTCCCTTAGCTGATGACGGCGAAGCATACGACGACGGGGCGAGGGAAGACGACGGTTTCGTAGACGACGGCGGTCCGGAATTCGACCTGCCCGATGGTGGCGAGGAAGGCGACTACGAAGAGGGCGATTACGAAGAGGGGGATTATGACGAAGGGGACTATGGCGATATGGAGTTTGACGATAACGTGGGCTACGATGATTATGACATGGGAGATATGGGCGATATCGACCCCGCTGCCTTTAACTTTGACGACCTCAAATAACCTAAGGCCGTCGAATTACGTTGAACCATCGAACCAACTACTTTCAGCCATGCGCAAGCTTATTCTTTTTGCTCTTCCTTTCCTGTTTTTCGGTTGCACCTCCCAGCAGGTCAACGACACCCTGAACGCCGTGCTGAGCGGTTCCGGCGGGCTTTCCTCGGCGGACATCGGCAAGGGGCTCAAGGAAGCTCTGCGCATCGGGGCCAACCAGGGCGCTAACGAGCTATCGGCACCCGGTGGCTACTTCAATGACCTCGCCTACCGCATCCTGCTGCCCGAGGAGGTGCAAAAAGTGACGAGCCGTCTGCAAGGCGTACCGGGCTTCTCCAACCTGGAGGAGGTCATCATCAAAAAGATCAACCAGGGCGCGGAAGACGCGGCTAAGAAAGCCGGGCCGATCTTCGTCGGGGCCATTCGTCAGATGACAATCCAGGACGCGCTCGGTATTCTGAAAGGCAACCGCAACGCCGCGACCACTTACCTGCAACGAACCACTTACCAAAACCTTTACAACGAGTTCAGCCCCGTCATCTCCACCTCGCTGGATAAGTTTGAGGCACAGAAGGTCTGGTCTGACGCGGCCAACGCTTACAACAACTTTCCGCTTACCCGCGATAAAGTAAACACCAATCTGGCCGACCACGTCACCCAGAAGGCCCTGGAAGGCCTGTTCTCGAAAGTAGCCGTCAAGGAAGAGGACATCCGCGCCAACATCGGTGCCCGTTCCACCGAACTGCTGCGACGGGTCTTCGCGCTTCAGGACACTAAGTAAAGCGGCTTACTATACCCCGTCCGCCATACCGATAGCAGACCTTGTGAATGGCTCCCCGTTCATCAACACTTCGTGACGAGGCCTTATATTGCCCCCAACAACTAACTACCCCAACATGAAATTAGAAGGAAAAGAAGGCAGCAGAAACATCGACGACCGTCGGGGCCGGCGCGGCGGTATGTCCGGCCGCACCAAAACGGCGGGCGGCATCGGGCTGGGCTCGATCATCATCGCCATCATCGTGATGCTGATGGGCGGAGACCCGACCGAGTTCCTCGGCGTGACCGATTCCGCGCCGGCGCAAACCCAGTCGCGGACGGCCCCGACAACGGACCTGGAAAACGAAGACCCGAACTTCAAGATCGTCTCGAAAACACTGCGGGACAACGAGAAAATCTGGGGAGAGATCTTTCCGCGGGCTTACGGCCGCGAATACAAAGAACCCGTTCTCGTCGTGTTTAAAGGAAAAGATCGCTCCGCCTGTGGCTTCGCCAGCGCGGCGACGGGTCCGTTTTACTGCCCGGCGGATCAACAAGTGTACATCGACCTGCAGTTCGCCGATTTGCTACGCAAGCGTTTTCGCGCGCCGGGTGATTTTGCGCTGGCGTACGTCGTGGCGCATGAGGTGGGCCACCACATCCAGAACCAGCTGGGCTACAGCCAACAAGTGAGTCAGGTACGCCGCCGGGGCAGCGAGAAGCAGGCCAACGCCGCTTCCGTCCGTCTCGAACTTCAGGCCGATTACCTGGCCGGCGTTTGGGCGCATTACGCGGATAATGTTTCCGATTTGTTGGAAGAAGGCGATATCGGTGAGGCTATTCGCGCCGCTTCCGCTATCGGCGACGACGCGATACAGAAGCAGAGCCAAGGATACGTAGTGCCCGACAGTTTTACGCACGGTACTTCCGAGCAGCGGGTGAAATACTTCACGGCCGGCTACAAAAGCGGCGACCCGAAGAAGGAAACGCTGGATTATTTTTTCTCCGCTCGCGAGTTGTAGCACGTTTTTCTACGCGTCATCAACGTGGTCTTGCGGGAGCTTCCCGCAAGACCACGTTGTGTTTAAACGGTCTTTATCGGCCGCCAGGAGGTTTCCATGGCGGCGAGCAGTTCGTTGTCTCGCTTCAGGGCGTGGCGTACGGGATTGCCGTCGGTAGGTTGGCCGGTGGTTGCGGTGATGGTTTGGCCGTGCCGGGCTTCAAGGTAGAACATCAGGTCGACCTCGACGGGTAGGTTATGGCTGAGAAAAGCATGGCCCAACGGCTCCAGCATCAATTCGGGGAAGACGGGATTGGTCAGGTGGTCGTTAAAGTCCAATTGATAGAAAGCGACCTCGGATGCTCGTGAGGTAAGGGGTGGGGTGGGGGCGGAGATTTTTCCGGAAGGTTTTTCAAGGTGCGCGGCCGCGGGTGCAAGATCTCGTTTGAGAAGAGCAATGGAAGGTGGAATTGGTTTGAGGCGTCTGCTCTTCATGTCCATGAGCAGCCATTCGCTGGAGGCGGAAAGCAGGTTTTCGCCATTCGCGTCGCGTAGGTGGAAATCACGGTAAGTCAGCAGCCCGCGCTCAAAGCCGGAAGGGGCGGTGATCACGGAGACCTCGTCTCCCATCCGGGGCCAGGCGCGGCAGCTGATCCGTTGGCGGCGAAGGACCCACGACAGGTTATAGCGTTTCACGAGTTCGGGGCTGGAGATGCCCAGACGAACGGTGTTGCGCATGGCGGCTTCCTGCAACATTCTTATCAGGTGGGGCAGCGTCAGGTAGCCATGCGGGCCGACGGTGGACGCCGCAATCCGGAAGGGCACGACTTCGTGCAAAGGCGATTGGGAGAGCATTTAAATTTTTTGTTCTATTTTTGTATAAAATAAACTAAAGTGTCAAAATCTTCATCGCTCAAGTTGGGTCGCAGGCCCGTATTCATTGCGGCTTACGGCGAGCCGAAGAAGGCCGAAGCGGGGGCGGAGATTATTCAACTTCCCATAAAAAAGCCCGTGGTACCGGCCGTTCATCAGGGCATAAGGTACAACTTCCCCGCAGCCGGCGAAAGCAGGGAAGGAGGTCTATCCGACGGCTACTGCTACCGGATCACCTTTGCCGCGGGCAGGTTGGAGCGAACCTACGATTTGGTGGTTGCTTTTTTAAACGAGCAAGGCTACGGCAACCTGCCCTTGCCCGCTAACGCAGAGGAATTACGCCGCTTCAAACTGCCGCCCAAATTTCGCCGGCAATTGTCTCTTTTTGGAGACAACGGTTACTGCCATAACCCGATACGGATACTTTTTCCGGTGCCCGCCGGGCATAAGGGCGCTCTAAAGCTTGAACTCTGTAATGAAGCTCACGAAAGACATCTTCTACGATTTCACCGGCGGGAAATGAGTTAAAAAGGCCCATTTTATAGAAAAATGCGACAAAATCGGCTTGTCTGAGTGCTGCGTTATGAATTTACCGATACAAACCCCTAAAATTGTGTTTGCTTAGATCGTTTTCTGAACAAACGAAGCACAAAAGCGATACAGTAGTTGTATCGAACCTACTATAAAGCAAGACCACTCAATTTAATTCAAAAAAGTCAAACCTCGCAAAATGCTAAAGCACTTACTCCTAGTCGTGGCAATGTTCACATGCATCTCCTTATACAGTCAGAAGACCCAGTTTCCCTGGGAATTCGGCTTCCAGGTAGGTACCTCTGTCCTCGGAGGCGACCTCGTTTCAAATGATATTGTTGTGTTTAGCCAGCCCAGCATCCACGCCGGTGTAATGGTTCGTCGCCGTCTCGGCGGTATGTTTGCCCTGCGCGCCCACCTAATGTATGGTGGCCTGCAGAGCGATGACGCGAAGAGCGACGATGAGCGTCAGGCGGCACGGGGGGCTACTTCCGACGGTTCCGTGATCGAGCCCGGTCTGATGCTGGAATTCGAGCCGTTCGCCGCTAAGCGTTTTGACGGTGGCACCTTCAAAAAAACACTCTCGCCTTACATCGGTGTAGGTGCCGCTTACGGTATCTGGGGCGATGTCGAAACCACTTATGGTACCCAAACCGGTACTACCGGTGCAACTAACGATGTTGCCGCTGAGATGGACAACAACGGTGGCCTCGTTATCCCCATCGGTGGTGGATTGAAGTACTACCTGTCTCCTAAATCCTCCTTAGGCCTTGACCTCAGCTACCGCATGACAAGTTCTGACCTGATCGACGGTTTCAGCCAAGCCGGTGACCCGACCAACGATGACGCTTACGTGTTCACCGCCCTGACCTTCGCTACCGGCTTCGGTAAGCCCGATACGGATAAGGACGGTATCTACGACGAAGAAGACGCTTGCCCAACCGAAGCCGGACCATTGTCAACCATGGGCTGCCCCGACTCGGACGGCGACGGTATCGCCGACAAAGACGACGACTGCCCGCAGACGCCCGGTCTGGCGAACCTGAAAGGTTGCCCCGATGGCGACGGTGATGGCGTTGCCGATAAAGACGACGCTTGCCCGACCGAAGCGGGTCTGCCCGCTCTCATGGGTTGCCCCGACGGTGATGGTGACGGCGTTGCTGACAAAGATGACGCCTGCCCAACCGAGGCCGGTATTGCTTCACTCATGGGTTGCCCCGACGGTGACGGTGACGGTATTGCCGACAAGGATGACGCCTGTCCCGCCGAACCGGGTTCTAAGGCTAACAACGGCTGCCCCGACCGCGACGGCGACGGCATCATCGACAAAGAAGACGAGTGTCCGGATGAGGCCGGCGTACGCGAGCGCAATGGTTGCCCCCTACCCAAGGATCGTGCTGAAAACCTGGATGAGCGCATTAACCGTTACTCCGGTCTGCTCGATGAAAACGGCGACGGCGTTTCCGACTTCGAATACATTCGCGTCGACTCCACTCGTGGTACGATCGCTATTGACCGTATTTACTTCCCGACCAACATCAGCCGCCTCAACCGCCCTGACCGTATGATCATCGAAGAAATCGATCGCTTCCTGGCCCTGCCCGGGGCATCCGCGTTCAGCATCCGCTATGAAGGCCACGCTGACCGCCGCGCCTCCAACGAGTACAACCAGGCCCTTTCCGAGCGCCGCGCAAATTCCGCCCAGACTTACACCATTGACAAAGGTGCCATGCCCAACAAGCTTTCTCAGATCGGTTTCGGTGAGGAACGCCCCGTAGGTGAAACGCTTAAGGAAAACCGCGTGGTTATTCCGGTAGCTTCCGAGCCTACCCGTATGATCAAGATGAACTAAGTCTTCTCTTGTTCTCGACGACCCTGCCCATCGGGAGGTTGTCATCAGGCAGGCCGTTTCCTCTCAGGAGGAAACGGCCTGCTTTCTTTTTGCCGGCACCTCAAGAGCTCATTTGAAGTGCTGGAGGCACATAAATGCAACGAATAAGTCATCACATAGCGTTAATGTTGAAATAATCGGTGATTTACTTTGAAAACGGGCGAAAATACCGCACTTTTGTATTCCTGCTATTGTTGTAACTAACTGAAACAGCAGGTTTTACAGCGTCACCACGCATCTTTTTACGTTAATTACAGGTCAGCGTTCGGTTTACAGGACAAGGGCCTCTCTCTCGATCACATCGCACTCCTTTTGAGTGGTTCGCCGGATCGGATGAAACTACGGGTGCGTACTAGTGGTCGGCGAGTGAGATTCGACCTAGCTTAGGCGCGGTTAGCTTGGTGCAGGGCAAACGGATCAAACTTCAGCATAGCCATAGCTACGGTGGAGTTTGAGCCGTAAAGCACGGTGCCGCGACAACAAGCGTAAGCTGTGTCGAATCTTGCTTGCCGACCACTAGCTACATCCTTCAGGGTAATGAAGGAAAATGATTTTATAGAAAAATCGAAACGACGACTCCGTCAATTCGTACGTGATCATTGAGGAACGATAACTCATCTTTATCGGATTGATGATTCTCGCGACTTACACATAGATCAGGAACGGGTCAATTTATTTTCAGGGAAAAAAGCAATTAGGGATATGTCAGAGTACAGAATAATAATCGCGGGTCAACTGGAATTCGGGTCGGAGCGTGTCTTCAATCAGGTGCTGGAGCAGTATACGCACCGCATGGAACATTACTATAAGAACGATATTCTGCTGAAGCCGGAAGATTTTTTTAAGCCGGAAGACCTTACGCTCGACGTGCCCCGCACCGTAGTGGTCGGCTCCGAACGGGATTGGTTGAACACCCTTAATTTGCTGGAGCGGGTGGTTTCTTTCAGCATGGCCGGAAGTTTGAACCTTTGGCGACTCGATGCCGGCGTGATTCTGGATCACCACGTACTGGAACCGCACAGCGATCGTACTACCGTACAATTATTTAACCGCGGTCGCCAACTCGTTAATCAGGAAGACAAAGAACAGGAAGCACTTGATATGATGACCAAGGTCGTCGGTCGCTTTGCCCGTCACGCCCAGGCTTACGAGCGGCGCGGCTTCGTAAATCTGCGTTTGAAAAATCTGGATGACGCCATTTACGATTATGATAAAAGCCTCAAAATCAATCCATCCATGCCCGAAAGCCACTACGGCAGGGGTATCTGCTACGCCCGCAAGCAAGAGTGGGAAAAAGCCGCTTTTGATTTTGAAGCGGTGACCAGGAACAGCATTCCTCACCAGGCCATTTACTGGATGGCACAGGTCGCCCTCGGCGACGCCAGCATCGAGCTCGGCCGCCCGGCGGATGCGATGCGCGTCTTTAATATGTTCAGCAAGCGCAAACAGCGCATCGCCAGCCTCGATCGCTACGACCGCCGCGTAAACACCCTGCTCGGCCAACTGCGCGTCAAGGCCGGCCGTTTTGGCGATGCCGTGATCGCCTTCGAACGCGCGCTCGACGCTACCGCCGACGCAAAGGCCCCTTCCGAAGCAAAGGTTCGCTACGAGATGGGCCTGGCTTTCCAAGCCGCCGGTAAAATGGACAAAGCCACTAAGCAGTTCAAGCTAGCCGCGGATGAAGTGCCCGCCGCCGCCGAAGCCTTAAAGGCCGCCCCGGTCGGTGCGTAACAACAGCCCCGCCGCGTGCGTTACCGATGGTAATCAAACTACCCACCGGTGACTCTACTGCGTACGACCACTTTTTTGCTTTCCCTCTTTGTCCTCTCCAGTTGTGTCACGGCCCAACCCGGTGATGCTACCGACACCGGTTTAAAGAAAAGAGACCAAAAGACGCTGGCCGCCGCCCGCTCGGATCTCGACCTGGGTAAGTTCCTCTCCGCCCGCGAGCAATTCACGGAATTGCTACAACGCTACCCGGACCAGTCCGCGCTTTACTATCTCCGCTCGGTGACGAACAAGGAAATGGGCGACTATTCCGCCGCGCTCGCTGACGTGGAATCCGGGCTGAAATATGACCCAAACGGAGGCGGCCCCGTGCTAAAGGAATTGGGCGCGCTCTACGCCGCGAGTGGCCGGTTTACCGAAGCCGCCGCTGCTTACGAACGCTACGCGGCTTCCACTTACGTAACCGCCAAACCCCGCCGCCAGGAGCAAGCCAGGATGCTATCGGAAAAGGCCCGGGCCGCCGCCGCCCTGGCTGCCAGGCCGGTTGCCTTTGCTCCCGAACCCGTCGCCGGTGGCATCAACAGCCCGGATAACCTGGAGTATTTTCCCAGTCTCAGCGTAGATGGTCAACGAATGATTTTCACCCGTCGCGTCGGTGGTCAACAGGAAGACTTTTACCTCAGCGAACGGCTGGCGGACGGTGGGTGGTCCGCCGCTCAACCGCTCGAAGGCATCAACACCGACTTTAACGAAGGCGCGCAGACCATCTCGGCGGACGGCCGCTACCTGGTCTTCACCGCCTGCGACCGGCCCGACGGCGCGGGGAGCTGTGACCTGTATTTCTCGGAGCTACGGGAAGACGGCGTTTGGTCCGTCGCCCGCAACATGGGCCCGGAGATCAACTCACGAGAGTACGACGCGCAGCCAAGTCTGTCGGCGGACGGTAGCATCCTCTTTTTCGCCAGCCGCCGACCGGGGGGGGCGGGAGCGGAAGACCTGTACGTCGCCGGGCGTTACCCCGACGGCAAATGGTCGAAGCCGGTCAACCTCGGCGCGACGATAAACACCAAGGGCAGGGAGCAATACCCGTTTTTCTCCCCCGACGGCAGTACGCTGTTCTTTACCAGCAATACACACCCTGGGTTGGGGGGAGACGACCTCTTCCGAAGTACGCTTAGCGCGGACAACGAATGGGGCGAGCCGCAAAACCTCGGTTACCCGATCAATACGGCGGACGATGAGACGAACCTCTTCGTCGCCCTCGGCGGTTCGACGGCCTACTTCAGTAAGGGAAAGCGCGACCCGGCAACGGGAAAGATGGACGTCGACATTTACCAGTTCGAGCTGCCGAAAGAATTACGACCGGCCTTCGCCACCTACGTCGAGGTAACGGTGACGGATGCGGAGACGGGCAAGCCGCTGGCCGCCAACGTCCGTCTGCGGCCTATCGACCAAAGCGGTGCGCCCGTCAGTCGGAGAACGGGGGAAAGCGGGACTTTCCTGGCCGTCTTGCCCGAAGGGAAGGATTACGCGCTAACGGTAGACCTGCCCGGCTACTTGTTCTTCGCCGAGCGGTTTTCGCTGACGGAAGGTTTCACGCAAGCTGACCCCTACGAATTGACGGTAGCTTTGAGCCCGGTTCGCGAAGAGGTCGTGGTACACAGCGACCGGGAGGAGGCGGACGGGGCGATCGCCTTTCGTAATGTCCTCTTCACCAGCGGCAGCGCGGAATTGCTGCCCGTTTCCGGCGATGAGCTGGACCGGCTGGCGGAATTATTGCAAAAAGCCCCGACCTTCCGCGTCGAGATCGTCGGCCACACGGATAACGTCGGTAAAAATGCCGACAACCTGGAACTGAGCCGCGAACGTGCCGCATCCGTAAAATCTTACCTGGAAAATCAGGGGATTTCCGCCGACCGCATCATCACGCGCGGCGACGGAGAAAGCCGGCCCGTCGCAACTAACGATACCGAAGCGGGCCGGGCGGCAAACCGGCGGACGACCTTCAAGTTGATACCCGGTTCTTAGCCACTTACTCCCCGGCTCCCGTTTCCTACCTTTGCTTCATGGAAAACGACCTCATTGCACCCGCGTCCCCGCCCAAAAATATCTGGGCACTGGCGGTCAGCGGACTGTTCCACCCGCTGTTGATACCGAGCTACATGTTCGTGCTGTTGATGGTGATCAATCCGTTCCTGTTCGGCACGAATGATTTCGGGGAGAAGCGCGCGCTGCTGACGCTGCTGATGATGGTGATGTACACTTGCGTGATTCCGATGGTTTCCGTACTGTTGATGGTGGCCCTGAACCTGGTGGGCAGCGTGATGATGAACGACAAGACGGAGCGCATCGGTCCGTTGTTGTTGGTGATGGTGCTCTATTTTTGGGTATACTATAACCTGAGTAACTCCAACGATATTCCGACGATCTTCTCCACTTTTTTGCTGGGCGTAGTAATCGCTTTGGCGATTGCCTTCGTGATCAACGTGATGGATAAGGTCAGCTTGCATACCGTGGGCATGGGCGGTCTGGTGGGCATGCTGATGATCACGATGGGGTTTTTCGGTGCCGGGGGAATGACGGTGGGAGGCTATACGGTTAGCCTGGGGCTGCTTTTGATCGCTGGCGTTTTGATGGCCGGAATTGTGGGGACGGCCCGGCTGGCCCTGGGCGCACACGATGAATTTCAGATTTATACGGGTTATATTGTTGGTTTCGCGGCGCAATTGATCGCTTTGAAATTCTACTTTTAAAATCCCAAACCGGTCACTGGTTGACTACTCGATTATGGAGAAGATTGTTGAATCGGAACGAATTATCGGTCATTACCGGGGCGTGGAAGCCGGCCCGCTGGTGGTGGCCATTGGTGGAATCCACGGCAACGAGCCGGCGGGCGTCCGGGCGTTGGAGCGGCTGTTTGAGTTATTGGAAAACGAGCCCCGGCTCAACCCCGGCTTTGGCTTCAAAGGGGAGTTTTTGGCACTAAGGGGCAACGTAGAGGCTTTGGCCCTGGGTAAACGCTACATCGACGTAGACCTCAACCGTATCTGGCGACCGCTGAACGGGCGGCCGGATACCTTCGCCACCTCCGAAGACCGGGAGTTGCACGAACTGCTGGCCGCCATTGAAACGGCGGTGGAGGAAGCACCGCTCAGCGAGCTGATTCTGCTGGACCTGCACACGACGACGGCCCACGGCGGCATCTTCGCCGTGACGGGAGACGACCTGCCCAGCCTTTCGCTGGCCGCCGAAATGGCCGTGCCCGTAGTGAAGGGTATGATGAGTGGATTACAGGGAACGACGCTGCACTATTTTCGCGGTAATAACTTTTCCACTAAAATGCCCGTACGGGCCATCTCCTTCGAGTCGGGCAACCACGACGACCCGACTTCCATTGACCTGGCACTGGCGGCCACCATCAACCTGCTGCGCGCGCTGGGCTGCGTGAGGGAGGAAGACGTGGATACTTACCACGACGAACGGCTGCGGGACAGCGCGGGGCATTTGCCGCGCCTTACCGAACTGGCGTACGTACACCGCATCGCGCACGACGGCGGCGACCGCTTCGTGATGCGGCCCGGCTACAAGAACTTTCAACGGGTTACAAAAGGGCAGATCGTTGCCGACGACAAGAACGGCGAAATTGCCGTGCCGACGGACGGTTTCCTGCTCATGCCGCTCTACCAAAGATTGGGCGACGAGGGCTTTTTCGTCGTCCGCGATTACGTCGTCCCCGTGGCATTTTAGCCACGTTCCCCTCGCCCTGAATACAACTTACCACCATGGCAAAACGCAACACCGGCCTCTTCTTCGGCTCCTTCAACCCGGTACACGTCGGGCACATGATCATCGCCAATTATATGGTGACGCGGACGGACCTGGACGAGGTCTGGATGGTCGTCAGCCCGCAAAACCCCTTCAAAAAGGCGGGCAGCCTGGCGCGGGACCACGACCGGCTGCACCTCGTCAAACTGGCCATCGGCGATACGCCGGGCCTGCGCGCCAGCAACGTGGAATTCGATTTGCCCAAGCCGTCTTACACCATCGATACGCTGGCCGTACTGCGCGATAAATACCCCGACCGCGCCTTTAGCCTGATCATGGGCGGCGATAATTTACCGACCCTGCCGAAGTGGAAGAACTACAAAATTCTGCTGCGCGACTACCACATTCACGTCTACAACCGGCCCGGTTACGACGGCGGCGAACTGGCCGTACACCCCAGCGTGACGCTTCACGATGCCCCGCTGATGCACCTTTCGGCCACCTACGTGCGCGGCGCGATCAGGGAGGGATACGGCGTCCGCTATCTGGTGCCCGACGCGGTGGCGCGGGAGTTGGAGGCGTCGGGGCTTTATAAGTAGGAAGTGGGAAGTAAAAAGTGGGAAGTGCCGCCGCATGCTACAGCGTCAGCACTTCCTGCTTCCCAGTTTTTTGCGGGGCCGCGGGTGCAAACGAATGGGGAAGGGCGTCGTTTTTTCCCTCAAACTCTTGAACGGGGTGGCCAACGTTAAACCCGCCGCTAAATCCGTAGCTTTGGTCTTCTCTTCCCCCCGGGAATGAACTCTGGCCCCATACTCGTTACACAACATTGAAATACATGCGTTTTTTCCTCCTTCCCATGTTGCTGCTGGTCAGCTTTTTGCTGCCCGCCCAAATCGTCACGCCCAGCGAATTCCTGCCGCACCAACACGGCGAAACCTTCACGCCCCACCATATGCTGGTGAGCTACTTCCGGCAGATCGCCGAGGCCAGCCCCCGGGTGAAACTGGAGCAGTACGGCCGTACGAATGAGGCGCGGCCCCTGCTGTTGGCCTACGTCAGCAGCGAAGAGAACCTTGCACGGCTCGACGCCATCCGGGAGAACAACCTCCGCAACGCGGGCATGCTGTCCGGCGCGGCCAATCCGGTGCTGGATGACGTGGCCATCGTCTGGCTGTCGTACAGCGTACACGGCAACGAGGCGGGCGGTTCGGAGGCGAGTATGGCCGTGCTGCACGACCTGGTGAATACGAAAGACGCCCGCGTCAGCGGTTGGCTGAAGAACACCGTCGTCATCATCGACCCGAGCCTGAACCCGGACGGCTACAACCGCTACTCCAACTGGTACCGGCAGAACGCTACCCTGGGTCTGGACCCCAACCCCACAACCCGCGAGCACCAGGAACCCTGGCCCGGCGGCCGGGTGAACCACTACCACTTCGATCTCAACCGCGACTGGGCTTGGCAAACCCAGGTCGAGAGTCGCCAACGCATGGTGAAGTACCACCAGTGGATGCCCCATATCCACGCTGACCTGCACGAACAAGGCTACACCTCGCCCTACTACTTCGCACCCGCGGCCGCGCCCTTCCATGAATACATCACCGACTGGCAGGGCGACTTCCAGACCGAAATCGGTAAAAACCACGCGCGTTACTTCGACCGCGAAGGCTGGCTCTACTTCACCCGCGAACGTTTTGACCTGCTCTACCCGAGCTACGGCGATACCTGGCCCACTTTTAACGGTGCCATCGGGATGACCTACGAGCAAGCCGGTCATGGCCGCGCCGGTCGCGCCATCGACCTGCCCAACGGCGATACGCTGACCCTGGCCGACCGCATCGCGCACCACCGCGCCACCAGCCTGAGCACCATCGAGATCGCCAGCAAGGAGAGCGACCGCCTGACGCAGAACTTCCGCGAATACTTCCGCCAGGCCAAAAGCAAGCCGCAGGGCAAGTACCTCACCTACGTGATCAGCGGCGAAACCCCGCGCGGTAAAATGCGACACCTGATCGATTTGCTCGACCGCAACGGCATCGAATACAGCCGCGCCACCGAGGGTTTCGGCGGCAGCATTTACGGTTACCGGGAAGGAAAGAAAGTAGCCGCCGGCGTCAATAAAGGTGACCTGGTGATCAGTGCTTACCAACCCCGCTCCGTGCTTACCCAGGTACTCTTCGACCCGGACGCCGTGGTGGAAGACTCGGTGACGTATGACATTACCGGCTGGTCCGTACCCCTGGCCTACGGCCTCGATGCCTACGCCAGCACCCAGCGCATCAGCGTAAAAACGGAGGCCTTCAAGCTGCCGGATTACGCCAATCCGTTCGCGGGCATAGACCTGACGGGGGCGTACGCCTACGTGGTGCCGTGGGCGGACGTGACGTCCGCCGCTTTCCTCGGCGACCTGGTGCAAGCCGGGGTGAACGCCCGCACGGCGGCCGGGGAGTTCCGGTTCGGCGACAAGACTTTCCCCGCCGGTTCCATCGTGATCAATAAGGGAGATAACCGCAAGACGGAAGACTTTACGGCCAGGGTGCGCCGGATGGTCAACAAGCACGAAGTCGGGTTGGAGATTTTGCGGACGGGCTTCAGCGTTTCCGGTGGCGACCTGGGTAGCGGTAGCTATTCCCTGGTCGGTAAGCCCCGCGTGGCCATCCTGGCGGGCGAAGATATCAGCGCGCTGCAGTTCGGTCAGGTGTGGTACTACTTCGAGCAGGACCTGGGCTACCCCGTCAGCATCTTCAACGTGGAGGACCTGGGCGACATCGCCGCCGGTGATTACGATGTCATCGTGATGCCCAGCGGCCGCTACGACCTCACCGGGGCCGCCAAGACGCTGACCGATTGGGTGCGCGCCGGCGGTAAACTGATCGCCATCGAAAATGCCAACCGAAGCCTCAGCGGCCTCGCCGGGTTTGACCTCGCCCGCAAGGACGGGGAGGAAGACGAAGACGCGGAGGAGGACGCGGACGATGACGGCCCAGACGACCGCCTGCTGCCCCACGCCGGTGCGGAACGCCGCTTCATCTCTGGCTTCAACCCTGGTGCCATCGTGCAGGTGGAGATGGACGAAACCTACCCGCTCAGCTTCGGCATCGGCGGTAACTACTCCAGCCTCAAAACCGGCTCCGCCGCCTACGATTACCTCGAAGACGGCGTGAACGCCGGTCGCATTCGGACCAACCCCGCCATCTCCGGTTTCGTGGGCAGTAAGGTCAAAAAGCAAATCGAGGAAACGCTCGTTTTCGGCGTGCAGGATATGGGCCGCGGCCGGGTGATCTACCTGGTGGATAACCCGCTGTACCGGGGCTTTTGGGAAGAAGGGAAGTTGCTGTTTGCGAATGCGGTGTTTCAGGTTCGGTAAGCCGTTTACCCGCCATAAACCGTCCCCACAACCTTTCGCCCCCCCGCCCGGTTTCGAAACTCGCACAGATAAATCCCCTGCCACGTACCCAGATTCAACATGCCGTTGGTGATCGGTACGGTAATGGAGTGCCCGATCATCGCCGCTTTGATGTGGGCCGGCATATCGTCCGGGCCTTCCATGGTGTGGACGAGGAAGGGGAGGTTTTCAGGAACCAAGTGGTTGAAGACCGATTCGAAGTCCGTCAGCACGTCGGGGTCAGCCGCTTCGTTGATCGTTATGGCGGCGGAGGTGTGCTGGATGAACAGGTGAAGTAGCCCGACTTCCGGAAGGGTAGGGAGTTGGGCCATCACTTCCCGCGTAATGACGTGGTAGCCGCGCGGGCGTGGCGCGAGGGTGAATTCTGTTTGGGTGGTCATGCGGTGGTGGGTTGTGCCGCGAAGTTATTGGTTTTGGAGGGAACCCACGGCTTGGGTGTTTCACACCTCCGAGGAGCTCCCCGCCGACTGCGTCAGGCCGGAAGACACCTCGGAGGTGAAAACACCCAAGCCTGCCTCCACCCAAGGTAATCAACAATTCGAGTTCACCTCCAAGGCGTCTTTTCCTTTACGTAGCGTAGCGGAGTGAAGGAAAAGCTCCTCGGAGGTGTAACTCGAATTGCGGGGCGAGAGTGATCTTCGCGCACAAGAATCACAACGGTTACCTCCTCCGCCGCCGACTCCGCTTATGCCCATAATCCGGGCACCGCACATCCCCGAAGTAGTAGTTAAATCCGATGCCCACGAAGATGTAGCGGTCGTTCCGGGAGTCATCCCCCCGCTGCTCGCCCTGGCGGTCGATGCGGTCGCCTTCGGCGTCGAGCAGCAGGCTGCGGTCGGAAAGGTCGAGGGCGATGGGGCCGCGCTGGCGGCGCAGGTCCGTCCGGTCGGGGTAAACGGTGCTGACGTCGTCGAGGTAGTCGGTGCTCGCGTGGCGAACGCCGATGTTAAGGTCCATGCTCAGTTCGTAGCTCAGGTCCCACTTGAAGCCGAGGCCGTAGGTGAGCGCGCTGCTGATGGACAGGTATTCGTCGCCCCGCATCTGCCCCTCGGTGCCGAGGTCGCGCAACTCGACCACCTGACCGGCGTCGGTTTCCGTCTTCGGGTTGTGGGTGAAAACGGAGATGCCGACGAAGCCGTAGGGCGTGAAGAAGTAGTCCTTATGGCCGTGGAAGTAGGGCAGGAAGTTGAACTCCAGCTGGCCCGTACCGTCAAAAATATTCGACTGGAAATCCAGGTTCCGGTTGCGCTCGAAGGGGTTCGAGCTGTCACTGTCGTACGCCTCGATCTTGCCGTAGTTGAAGCTCAGCCGCGCGGCGATGCGGTGGTTGAAGTTATACCGCGCCGCGAAACCACCGGCTACGTTGGGGCGGTTGAGGCTGAAGTTGGTATTCAGGTCACCGATGTAAACACTGGCACCCACCCACGGGCCGATCTCCAGACCTTTCATCTCCAGCTGCGCCGACCCGGTGGCGGGCAGCAGCAGAACGGCAAACACAAAAGCGGGGAGCAAACGAAATAGCGACATAGCAAAAAAGATAGCGCGACGATCGTATTCAATCGTCGCGCTGGTTAAAACTTGTTCCTTTAACGCCGGTCACCCGGGGATAGTGTGCGGCGAAAGACGTTTACCGCTCCTAACTTCTAGTTTCTGACTCCTAGCCCTTAGTCCCCGAAGTTGTCATACGCCCGCTGCAGGTCGATCAGCGTTTCTTTCGACTTGATCTCCGTGATCAGTTTACCGAGGTGGGCCACCAGCGTGGCGTTACCGGCGAGCTTGGCTTCTTCCCGCATGTCGTTGATCGCCTTGGTGGAGGCGATGCGGCGCCAGGGGTCTTGCTTCATGTCGGTGGCGATGCCGGACATTTTGGCGATGCCCGCGTCTACTTGTTCGGTGCCGCCGCTGGCCATCAGGGTGCGGTAAGCATCCATCAGGTCAAAGGCCGCGTAGCCGGTCACCTCGTTCATCTGCTTCTCGAAGAAGGGGAGCTTGCTGATGTCACCGGCAGCGGCGTAGATCAGAGAAACAGCTCCGGAAACGTCGGCATTGTCGACGGTTTCCAGGCGGTTGGCGGCAACGGCGGCGGCCTTGGGGTCGACGCTGAGCAGGCCCTGGAGACCGGCGGCGACAACGGGGTAAGCGCGGGCGTTCAGGGCCACGTCGGCAACGGCGCGCAGGTCACCGTCCTTGGTCTGAGTCAAAGCTTCGATGGCGGCGGCGCGTACCCCGGAGTGCGGGTCGGCGCGGGCCAGCTTGCGCATGATCTCCAGCTGTTCGGCGTTGGGCGATTCGGACACCATGTCCAGGGCCATGGACCGAATCTGATGCGCGGGGTCCTTCAGGGCGGCCGTCATGGTCGCCGTCTTGAGCCGGCTGTCTTCCTTGCGGCTCAGCCGCTGAACGGTGAGCATGCGGTCTACCATGGAGTAGGCGCCACGGAACTGGGCGGCCAGCTCCTCCGTCGTTTTGGTGTAATCGAAAATGGCGAGCAGTTCGTGCTTCGGGTCCAGCGTGACCACGTCGGGCTTCACGGCGGAAGGGAAGTTGAACGTCTGCTTGCGCTGGTCGATCACGATGTCCACGATTTGCGGCGTGGTGGAGCCGTTGGCGTAGATCGCCACCTTGGTGGGAAGACGGAAAATGGCGGGGACGTTGTCTTCCGTATCCTGCGTCTGCTCCACGGTCAGGGTGATCGTGCCGTCGGCGTAGTCGGTGTCGAGTTTCAGCATCGGGTGGCCGGCGCTGAGGAACCACTGGTCGAAGAACCAGTTCAGGTCTTCGCCCGTCAGGTCTTCGAAGGCCATGCGCAGTTCGTCCACTTCCACGGCCGTGTACTGGTTGTCGTTCAGGTACTTCGTAAAGCCGGCGAAGAAGGCCTCGTCGCCCAGGTAACCGCGCAGCATGTGCAGTACGGAACCGCCTTTATTGTAGCTGTGGGCGTCGAACATCTGCTCCTTATCGTCATAGTCATACCAGATCAGCTCATGGACGCCCCGTCGGCTGGAGCCGAAGTAACCGGCGTGCTCTTCGGCCATGTGGGCGTCGGCGGCGTCGCGGCCGTGCTTGTGCTCCATCCACAGGTATTCGCTGTAATTGGCGAAGCCTTCGTTGAGCGTCAGGTTACTCCAGCTCTCGGTGGTCACCAGGTCGCCGAACCAGTGGTGGAACATCTCGTGGGCCACGATTTTTTCGTTGCGGTCCACGTCGATCAGCGAGCGGTCGTCGCCGTGCATGAACTCGCCGAAGATGACGGCCGTCGTGTTTTCCATCGCGCCGGATACATAATCGCGCACCGCTACCTGGCTGTACTTCGCCCAGGGGTACGCCACGCCGGTCACGTCGCTGAAAAAGGTCAGCATCTCGCGGGTGTAGGGGTAGATGTTGCGGGCGTAGCGCTCGAAACCTTTTTCCATGTAGTAGTTGACGGGCTTACCGCGCCAGGCCTCGTCTTCCACCAGTTCGAACTCCCCGACGATGACGGCGAAGAGGTAGGGCGCGTGCGGCAGGTCCTGCTTCCAGTAATCGGTGCGGGTACCGTCGCCGTTCGGTGTTTGGCTGACGAGGCTGCCGTTGCTCAGCGTCTTGTACTTATCCTGAACGGTCAGGTACATTTCCTGGGTACAGCGTTCGTTCGGCTTATCGATGGTGGGGAACCAGCGGCTGTTGTTTTCCGTCTCGCCCTGCGTCCAGATCTGCTGCGGCTTGTCTTCGCTGCCGTCGGCGTTGATGAAGAACAGACCTTTATCTGAGGTGATCGCCGCGCTGCCGCCACTTTCCGCCGGGGTGGCGGTGTAGTCGAGCACGATCGTGTATTCCTGCTCGCGGGTGTACGCCTTGTCGAGCCGGATCGTGATCCGCTGCTTGTCGTCATCGTAAGTGTACGCCAGGTCGCGGCCACCCGCCGTTTTGATGCTGTTGAAGGTAAAGTTCTTCGCGTCGAGCACCAGTTCATCGCTGGCGCGGAAAATGGGCTTGAGCTTCAGGGTGGCTTTACCGATCACCATTTCCTTTGCCCAGTCGAAACGCAGGTCGAGTTTGGTGTGCAGCAAGTCGTGGGTACGGTTGTAAGCCGCGTTGTAAACGGGCCGTTCATTGGGGATGGCCTCCTGGGCCGGCACTTCGGTTTCGATCACGCCGTTCGCCGCGGGCGTCACGGTCATGGTGTCGAGGTCACGTACCTCCATTTCCATAACGACGGGTTGCTCCGTGGCTACTTTAGGGGCATTACAGGCCGCGACAAACACGACGAGCAATAGGGCTGACAAAGAGAAAAGGTTGCGCATAGTTTCAGGAATGACTTAGACAATAAGAATGGGTGGGCGGGGCCGCGGGTGCAAAGGAGGTGGGGATGAACGCCTCGGTTTGCGGCGACAAAGATAATAAGCTTTGCGGCGAGCGGGGCGGGCGAGCGTGAAACGGAAGGCGGGCACGGATGAATCAGTACGCTAGATCCAGAATTCTATCCCCTTTGGAACTATACGACCTTGGAGCGTTCCTGACAAAGTCCGGATCCTCCCAGCGTCCGGGCTTTGCGGTTGCCACAGCTCGCTGTCGGAGAGTGTGTGTAACCGATTGCAGGTTTGACCTGAATTAACGTCCGCTCGTGATTTCACGCCTCCGAGGAGCTTATGGCCGACTGCGTCAGGCCAGAAGACACCTCGGAGGAGGAAATCACTCGCTTCACCGGTCGTTCCCAGCCGTTTTTGCTGCGCAGTATTTCATGCTCACCTCCGAGGTGTCGAGCGGGCGCAGCCGCGAGCTCCTCGGAGGTGTAAAACGGCGGGCGGAGGATTTTACCCCCAAACCTGCAATCGGTTACACACACCATCTCTCCCGTCTACCATTCGGACCGGAGGTCCTCACCCGTTTCACTAAGGGATTGCGGAAGAATAAGTCGGCTGGTTGAAAACGAGTGATCGTGCTGGCGCGTGAGGATAGTAGTCGGAGATATAGCCATAGCTATGGTTTTGACTGCATGACGAAGCGCGGTGCCGCGAGCACCGCTTGTACACCGTCAACTTACTTTCCGCAATCCCTAACCCCCGATAAAGCTCAACGCCCGCTCATCCATCCAGTTGTGCGGCTTCCCCTTCAGCGCGAAGCCCACGTGCCCGCCCCAGTCCGGCGTTTCCAACGTAATGAGTGGGTGGGTAGCGGCGAGCGCGTGCGGGTTGCAGGCATCGGGGACGATGGGGTCGTTGGTGGCGTTGACGATCAGGACGGGCGCGGTGGTGCCGGCTACGAAGTTGCCCGAAGATAGGTAGGCGTAGTAGTCGTCGAGGTCGTCGTAATCGCTGATGCACAGGGAGGTGAAGCGGTCGAAATCCCGCCAGACGCGGACATCTTTGAGGCGGGAGAAATCGACGCGGCCGGGGAACTGAGCTTCCTTGGCGGCGATCTTGGCGATCAGCGAGCGCTTGAACTTGAGGCGGTAGATGAAGTTCTCCGCCCGGTCGAGGCTGTCGGCGCTGTGCTCGATGAAGACGGGGGCGGAGAAGGCGACGCCGTGGGTGACTTCCCGCGGCCGCCGGTCGCCCATGGTACCGAGGTATTTCAGCGTCAGATTACCGCCCATGCTGTAACCGACGAGCACGATGCGGTCGAATTTACCCGATGCCAGGGCGTGGTTAACGACTTCCTCCACGTCTTCCGTTTGACCGTGGCTGTACAGCTTTTCGGTGCGGTTCATTTCGCCGGAGCACGAACGGCAGTTCCAGGCCAGCGCGTGCCAGCCGTGGCGGTGGAAGTAGTTCGCCGCGCTGGCTACGTAGACCCGGCGGCTGTCGCCCTCCAGGCCGTGGGAGAGAATGACCAGCTTGCGGCTGTCCGGGTGATCGAGCCAGTCTAGGTCCAAAAAATCGCCGTCGGGCGTGTCGATCCGCTCGCGGCGGTAGTCGACGGGCACCGAACGGAAGAGGTTGGGGGCGATGGTCTGGTAGTGGGCGCGGAGGGTTTTGAGCATGGGAATGGGAACGGTGGCTTCGGCGTTAAGGTTTCCCCGGACCTCGGGCTGGTACACTGTAAACTAAGTTTGTCGGATTTTACGCTGGTGGATTATGGCGGCTAATGAGACGGAAAAACCGGAGCCTAGCCGTAACTAAGTGAGGATTTGAGTAACGCAGCTAGCTGGGAATAGACGCCGTAGTCTGCCCGAAAATCTAAGCTTGACAGACCACTAGCATAAAAACTCATAAAACCAGCGGATTGGGATCAACGCCGGTTCTCCCATCTCCTTTGCTCCCGCGTCCGCGCCTCTAAAGTTAAACGGTAACAGTAGTCCCGCAAACCCGGCGGGGCGAATTTATCGTTGAAGAAGCTCACTTTGAGTTAACCCGTCGTTGCTCTGGCAAGGTAATATAAAAAGTATACCTTGACCGGCGGAACCCACAAAGCCGATCATCATGCATACGCTCCTCCCCGTCCACGCCACCCCCGACGCCGACATCACCTACCGTCACGTCGGCCGGACCGACGTGACGCGCTACGAAAAAATGCACGTCGAAGTCTTCGGTGATTCGGGCGACGCCTCCGTTGCCGTGGCGCGGGAGATCGCCGACCTGATCCGCGCTAAAACATACGCCAAGCGGAAGTGCGTGCTCGGGCTGGCCACCGGCTCTTCCCCCATCCGGGTGTACGATGAGTTGGTGCGGTTGCACGAAGAGGAAGGGTTGAGCTTCGCCAACGTAGTGACCTTCAACCTCGACGAATATTTTCCGATGGATCGCTCAGACAAGCGGTCGTACTGGTACTTCATGCACGATCATTTATTTAACCACGTCGACATCAAGCCGGAGAACATCCACTTGCCGGACGGGCGGATCGACATCGAAGACGTGTTTCAGCACTGCATGGAATACGAGCGTAAGATCGAAGACCACGGCGGCCTCGATTTTCAGCTGCTCGGCATCGGGCGGACGGGGCACGTCGGCTTCAACGAGCCGGGCTCCAACGCCCGCAGCCTGACCCGCCTGATCACCCTCGATCACCTGACGCGGGTCGACGCCGCGCCCGACTTCCAGGGCATCGATAACGTACCGACGCGGGCCATCACGATGGGCATCGACACCATCCGCAAGGCGCGCCGCGTCATCCTCGTCGCTTGGGGCCACAAGAAAGCGGAGATCGTGCAAACCGCCGTGGAGGGCGAGCGGACGAGTGAAGTGCCGGCTTCTTTCCTGCAAGACCACGACAACCTGACCATCCTGCTCGACCGCGAAGCGTCTTCCGACCTGCGCCGCTTCCGTACGCCCTGGCTCGTCGGCCCCTGCGCGTGGAACGACGACCTGACGCGCAAGGCCATCATCTGGCTCAGCAGCCACGTCGACAAGCCGATCCTGAAGCTGACGGAACGCGACTACAACACCAACGGCATGTCTGACCTGCTGGCCCGCGAAGGATCGGCCTATGACCTTAACATCAAGATGTTCAACCGTTTGCAGCGCACCATCACCGGCTGGCCCGGCGGCAAACCCAAGGTGGACGACAGCGACCGCCCGGAGCGCAAAAGCCCGGCCAAAAAACGGGTCCTCCTCTTTAGCCCCCACCCGGATGATGACGTGATCAGCATGGGCGGCACCTTCCTGCGCCTCGTCGATCAGGGGCATGAGGTACACGTAGCTTACCAGACCAGCGGCAACATTGCCGTTTCTGATGCCGACGCACTACGCTTCGCCGAGTTCGGTCAGCAGGTCAACGAACAGTCCGGCGTAACCAACGCCGCCCTCGATCAAACCGTTGAGCACCTCCGCCACCCCGACCCCTCGGCGGAAACCGATCCCCTGGAAGTACGAACCATCAAGGGCCTCATCCGGCGCGGGGAAGCCCTCGCCGGTGCCCGCTTCTGCGGCCTGCCCGATAAGCAGATCCATTTTCTGAATATGCCCTTCTACGAATCGGGTAAGAACAAGAAATTTCCGATCAGCCAGGCGGACATCGACATCGTCAAAGAACTGATCGTGGAGGTGAAACCCCATCAGATCTACGCCGCCGGTGACCTTGCCGACCCGCACGGCACGCATAAAGTTTGCCTCGACGCCATTCTCGCCGCCCTCCGCCGGCTCGAAGGCGACGCGGCCATCAAGGATACCTGGCTGTGGCTCTACCGCGGCGCGTGGCAGGAGTGGCCCATCCATGAAATCCAGATGGCCATCCCGCTCAGCCCGCAGGAAGTGGAAAAGAAGCGACGGGCGATCTTCTTCCACCAAAGCCAGAAAGACGGCGTGATGTTCCAGGGAGAAGACGACCGCGAGTTCTGGCAGCGCGCCGAACAGCGCAACCGCGACACCGCCCGGGCCTACAATCAACTGGGACTGACGGAGTACGAGGCGATCGAGGCGTTTCGACGGTGGACGTGGTGATTATACTGCAGGTTGCAAGTTGCAGGTTGCAGGTCACACCTGCTACACGGCAACTCGAAACTTGCACCCTGCAACATTACAATTTGCAACTTGCCACCCCGCACCTTATCTTGCCAGTCTTATAATCCCTACAATAGTCTAACCGGGTTCCCGAAATTATTCGCGCAACCTTTCGCTGCGCTCTCCCGCGTTTGACTACCGATACACAGACAGCTATCAATGACACCGTACCGCGTACTACTGATCGAGGACGATGCCCTGGAGGCAACGCTCGCAAAACGTACCCTCCGTCAAATCGACAAGACGATCGAAGTCGTTCGCTTGCGCGACGGCGCGCATTTTCTCGAATTCTACAAGAAAAACCGACCCGTAAAAGGCATCAGCCTGGCCATTATGGACCTGCACATGCCCCGCGTCGACGGCTTTGGCGTCCTTAAAATCCTGCAAGACAATAACGAGCGCGCGCCCTTTCCCATCGTGATGTTCTCCAGTTCGGAAGACCAGGAAGAGATTGAACGGGCGGAAGAATTAGGGGCGTCGGCCTTTGTGAACAAGCCGACTTCCCCAAAAGCGTACCGGGCGGCGATGCGGGGAATCGTCAAGGCGTGGATTACGACTAATCGCAGATAACCGACGATCCCGAACTGAACGTCAGGCACCTTGTTAAGCGTCCTTTGGGTTCGCGTCGGCGCGGCGCCGGGAGTGACAAGGTTTTGCTCACCCACGCGGTCATGAATCGGTTAGGGGTCGCGGAATAATAAGTTATTCTGGTGAAAATGAGTGATCGTGGTTCTGACTGAATTCGAGACGGTACGAGCATAGCCGTAGCTATGGTTGTGACGGCTCGAATTAAGTCAGGGCCGCGAGCGCCATTTTTTAAACGGATAACTTATTGTTCCGCGACCCCTTTGCTCAGTTCTTCCTCTTCAAGGTCGCTACGAGCGTTTGACAAAAGACGAATGCCCTAACCTTGCTTTTCGCGGGTTAGGGCATTCATCTCAGGTAACGTTTCAGCGAGCATTTGCTCGCCGTCGGAGACGACTTCGCGCCAGGGCAGGTACCGGGAGCGTGCGGCTACCTATTGATCACATTCTTGAAGCGCGGCCGCTTCGGCGTCACGTCGCCCAGCCGTTCCTTCTTCGCCGCTTCGTACTGGCTGTAATTGCCCTCGAAAAACTGGATCTCGCCTTCGTCCTCGAAACTGAGGATGTGCGTTGCCAGCCGGTCGATGAACCAGCGGTCGTGACTGATCACCAGCACGCAGCCGGCGAAGCTGTCGAGCGCGTCTTCCAGCGCGCGCAGGGTGTTGATGTCGATATCGTTAGTCGGCTCATCGAGCAGGAGGACGTTACCGCCTTCGCGCAGCGTCATCGCCAACTGTAGCCGGTTACGCTCACCACCGGAGAGCATACCGATCTTCTTCTGTTGGTCGCCACCGGCGAAGTTGAAGCGGCTCAGGTAGGCCCGGGCGTTCACCTGACTGGTGCCCACCTCGATCATATCGTGGCCCTGGCTGACGACGTCGTAGATCGTCTGCTCTTTATTGGCGAGTTGGGAGTGGCTTTGGTCGACGTAGCTGATCTTCACCGTCTCGCCGATCTTGATGGTGCCGGCGTCCGGCTGGTGCTCGTCGGTCAGCAGGCGGAAAAAGGTGGATTTACCGACGCCGTTCGGGCCGAGGATGCCGACGATGGCGTTTTTCGGGATGTTGAAGGTGGCCTTTTCGAACAGCAGCCGGTCACCGAAGCCCTTCGTCAGGTTCTCCACCTCGATCACCACGTCGCCGAGGCGCGGGCCGGTAGGGATGAAAATCTCCATATTCTTTTCCCGCTCCTTACCTTCATCGCGCGACATTTTATCGTAGGCGGCCAGACGGGCTTTACCCTTGCTTTGGCGGGCCTTCGGGGCCATGCGAATCCATTCCAACTCGCGCTTGAGGGTCTTACGGCGCTTGCTTTCGGTCTTCTCTTCCTGAGCCAGGCGGTCGGCTTTCTGCTCCAGCCAGCTGGAGTAGTTGCCTTCCCACGGGATGCCTTCGCCGCGGTCGAGTTCGAGGATCCACCCGGCGACGTTGTCGAGGAAGTAGCGATCGTGCGTCACGGCGATGACCGTGCCCTTGAAGTCTTGCAGGTACTGCTCCAGCCAGTGGACGCTCTCGGCGTCGAGGTGGTTCGTCGGCTCGTCGAGCAACAGGATGTCGGGATTGGAGAGCAAGAGTCGGGCCAGGGCGACCCGGCGGCGCTCACCACCGGAGAGGTTGCTGACCAGCGCGTCGTCGGGCGGGCAGCGCAGCGCGTCCATTGCCGTGTTGAGTTTGTTGTCGAGGTTGTAACCGTCGGCTACTTCGATGGCTTCCATCAGTTCGGCCTGCCGCTCGATGAGTTTCGTCATCTCGTCGTCGCTCATCGGCTCGGCGAACTTCAAATTGACGTCGTCGTATTCCTTCATCAGGTCGACGGTTTCCTGAACGGCTTCTTCCACGATCTGACGCACGGTCTTCGTATCGTCGAGTTCCGGCTCCTGCTGGAGGTAGCCGATCTTATAGTCGGCGTTGAAAACCACGTTGCCCTGGAAGTTTTTATCCACGCCCGCAATGATCTTCAGCAGCGTCGATTTGCCGGAACCGTTAAGGCCAAGTACACCGATCTTGGCACCGTAGTAGAAACTTAGCCAGATGTTGTTAAGTACTTTTTTGGAGGCTCCGGGGAAGGTCTTGGAGACGCGCTCCATGGAGAAGATAATCTTATGGTCAGCCATGTTGGTCTTATTGGTCTATTGGTGTTATTGGTCTATTGGTCTATTGGTCTATTGGTCTATTGGTGAAAGTACGTAAAGTTGGGATGGTAGCGGCGAACGTACTGTCTTCGCTCGGCGGCCGAGCCGAAAGCCACTCCGCTGCGCTCCGTGCTTTCGCCTCGGTTGACGAGCTTAATTTACTTGATCTTTACCCAACCGTCTTTATCTACCCACGCGTCGAGTTCGGTGAGGTAGGCGGTCATTTTTTCGGGGGTCTCGCCGTAGATCTCTACTTTTTTCTTTTTGCCGTAGACGTCGGGGAAACGAAGGACGGTCGCCTGCACGTCGGCGGGGATCATCTTCGTATTTTCGGGGTAGGTGGCGGGCATGGTGGCGGGTTCGAGGGCTTCCATACCGGTCTTCAGCTCCTGGTATTCGCGGGCGTTGAGCATCCGGCTGTAGGTGCCTTTACGCTCCATATTCTTGCCGGCTTCGAGTACGAGGCGGCGATCGTTGGTCAGGGAGAGCTTATACTGACGGCAGCCTTCCTTAGCGTAGCAAGGTGATTTGTTCACTTCGAAGATGGGGCGGTCGTAATCGAGCACGGGCTTTTGGTTTCCGGAGGTGACGGGGGTTGGGGCGGCCTTTTCGGGGGCGGTTGTCCGGGCGGCGGGGCGGACGGCGTTCGGCATGCCGGCATTTTTGCCCGGGCCGAGGCGTTTGCCCGCTCTTAGCTGTTCCTCGGTCATGGAAATCTCGTCTCGGTTGCTACGCTCCATTTCAGTATCATTGACAATGTCGGGCCTGGCTTCCACCGGTCGCTTTTCTTCCGTTATCCCACTCATAGTGGGTGGGGTGGGCGGGGTCGCGGGTGCGGTGGAAAGATCGGTGGCGTTGGTGGTTGCCCCCGTCGCGTCGCGGTTACAGGAAGCGAAAAGGCATACGGCCAGGGAAAGAACAATGAGGTAGCGCATCGAAATTGGTTCGTTGGTTAGGAAAGAGAACGTCGGGTCGGGCGTCAGGGTTTTTCGGCGGCATGGCGGAGAACAAGGCCCTTGATCTTTGGTTGGCACCGGCGGCCGCGCCCGTATTCAAGTGAGAAGTATAAAGTGGGAAGTGCTGCCGCTATAACATGCGGCAGCACTTCCCACTTCCCACTTTATACTTCCTACTTCTTCTTCGCCTGCTGCGCCTGCTGCTCTTTCAGCGCCTCCTGCAAGCGTGCGCTGAATCCGCTTTTCTTCTTCGGCTTTTTCTTGTTGGCCTCCATCTTCGCCTTGAGTTTGTCGTGGTCGATCAGGAAATTCTTCGTGATGATCGTCTGGGCGATGTTGAAGGTGTTGGAGAAGAAGAGGTAAGCCGTCAGGCCCGCCGCGAAGCTGTTGAAGAAACCGAGGAACATGACCGGCATGATGTACTGGAAGTACTTCATCATCGGCTGGGCGCTGTAGTCCATGTGCTTACTGTTGTAATAAGCGTAGATGACCGTCGTGATGGCCCACAGTATGGCGAAGGCACTCAGGTGGCCCTGCATGAAGGGGATCCAGTCGGGGATCTTCGTCAGCACGTCGTACGTACTGAGGTCGTTGGCCCACAGGAAGTCCTTTTGGCGGAAGGCGATCGAAGCGGGGAAGAAGCGGTAGAGCGCAAACCAGATCGGCATCTGCAGCACCATCGGCAGACAGCCGCCGAGCGGGCTCGCGCCGTATTCCTGGTACATTTTCATCTGCTGTACCTGCTGCGCCTGAGCGTCGTCTTTGTACTTGGCCTTCATCTTTTCGAGCTCCGGCTTGAGTACCTGCATCTTGACGTTGCTGACCAGCATCTTGTAAGTCAGCGGGTAGAGCAGCAGCTTGACGATCAGCGTGAGGACCAGGATGGCGATGCCCATGTTGCTGATGTAGCGGCTCAGGAAATCGAACATCGGGCGGATGATCCAGCGGTTGATGCCGCCGAAGATGGAGTTGCCGAAGCTGATCACGTCCGACAGGTCGTGCCCGATGGCGCGCAGCCGGTCGAACTCGTTGGGGCCGACGTACAACTGCATGCCCACCGTCTCGGAGTTGCTGCCGCCGACGGGGATTTTTAAGCTGGCGGATACTTTCTTCAGGTCAATCGCCTCGTCAACGTCGTCAAACGTCTCGGTGGCCATTACCGCGCCGGGCGCGAAGCCGTTGTCGGAGATCAGGGCGGAGGTGAAGAACTGCTGCGAGCCGCCCACCCACTTCAGGCGCTCGTCTTCCACCTCTTCGGTATCGGAACTGGTGCACGAGCAGTAGTCGGAGTCGTCGTCCATCGGCTTGAAGTACATCGTCGAGTAGGTCGCCTCGTACTGGCTGTTCTTCTCGATCTTGTCCATGTAGTTATCCCACTGCAGGCTGATGGTACCGTCGTTGGCGGCCATGACGGAGTTGAGGCCTTCGAGGCGGAGATCATAATCCATCAGGTAAGTGCCGTCGGTCAGCGTGTACCGCTGCTCGAAGTAACCGCCGCCGGAGGTCGGCGCCCGCATTATGGCGGTGTTGCCCTGTACCTCGGCCGTGAAGTAGAGGTCTTTCGTGTTGATGCCCGCCCCGGCCACGCCGTTAACGGGGATGGTGTACTCGAAGCGGTTCTTCTCGTCTTCCAGCAAATACAGCGGCAGCTTGTTCTCGCTGCCGTCCTCGTTTTCGGTGATCTTGAAGTAAGTCTTCAGGCGCACGTATTTTATGCCGCCGCCCTTGGTATTGAGGGCCACGGTCATGAGGTCGTTCTCGATCACTACTTCTTCCTCGACGCCGACGGCGGCGGGGGAAAAGTCGCCGAATTGGCCGCCGAACTGGGCCTGGCGGGCGGAATCGGTCAGGCCCTCCACGTCAGCGGGCGTGAAAGCGGGCGCGGAAGGCTGGGCGGCTTCCACCACGGCCAGTTCGTTGGCGCGATCGATGGAATCCTGGTAGTATTCCTGCTTTGCGATGTCCTCCGGGCTGGGCGCGATCATCACCTGCCAGACGGTGAAAATGATCAGGATGAGCACCAGACCGATGATGGTATTTTTATCCATCTCCATAGGGTAGTATCTTTTTCCGTATTATTGAAGCACCACCGGGCGGATAAACCAGCCCGGAGCACCCCTTTGGGGCCGCAAAGGTACGCAACCCGAACCGATGACGCCATTTCCTTCCGACGAGCAAAGCGGCTTTTACGACGAGCACCTCGACGATGCTTACCAACGCGCGGAGTACGTTTTCCACCAGTTCGTCCTTCAAGTCGGCGTTCACGACCCCGGCCTCGACGCCTGGCTGGCCCAACACGACTTCCTTACCTACGCTTTCATGACGCCCTATAATCCGCATTCCAACGCCCTGCCGGCGGTGGAAAACGAAGCGCGGATGACCGACCTGCTGAAGGTGCTGCGCGGGCGCGGCATCCCCTTCGTCCCAGCCGAGGGCCGCGACCCGGCGGGCGAGTGGCCAACCGAGCACGGCGTCTTCCTTTTTGACCAGCCCGCCACGGAGGTGCACGAACTGGCCCGCTCGTTCGGGCAGAACGCGGTGGTGGAAGGGAAGCTGGGCGGGGTGGGCTTTTTGGTGTGGTTGTGAGCGAGACGCGCTTCGCGCGTCTTCATTTCCGGAGGAGGACGAGGAGAAATAAGAGAGGGAGGAAGAAGAACTATTGGGGTGGATTTCTCCTCCTACTCCTTTTCTCTTAAGCGTCCTCCGGAAATATTTTGCGCAAAGCGCAAACATGTCACACTCGCGGCCGGAGGCCACTTCGTCCCCTCGCGCTCGGAGAGCGCTTCGACCCACTCCAGACGATTTTTCACGGGTTGATGTAACAACATCCTGTTTTGTCCCCATAGAAAGGCAAAACCACAACCAATGAAAACGTTTCTCCCCTTCCTCTTTCTTCTTTTTCTTGCCCTGGCGATCACCGGCTGCGGCAAAGACGACCCCGCCACGCCCCTGGGCTGTAATTCCCAGGCCTTCGGCGAAGCCCTTTCCAACGTGATCATGAGACTTGGCGACGCCTCCGTACTTTACGCCAACGACCAAACCACCGCCAACTGCAACGCCTACAAGCAAGCCTCGCGGGACTACATCAACGAGATCGAGCAATTCGCCGATTGCGCGGGCTTCGGCGACACCGAAGAATACCGCAACAGCTTGCGTGACGCACGCTTTGAGCTGGATACTATTGACTGTCAGTAAGTCGGTTGAGGCATTATACCGGAAAAACCCCGGAGGGGTGCTTATTGTAGCGAGGGGAGAAGTGAAGGACGAAGTCCTGAACGCAGCCCCTCGCGACTCGCGACCCACGGCCAATCCCTATTTTTGCGCAAACCACGCCCCCATGCGCATATTCCCCTTTTTCCTTCTTTTCGCCCTCCTCACCTTTACCCCCTTATTCCTCCGCGCCCAACTGGAGTGGGTCGCCGATCACCCCGGCACCATCGTTTACACCCTCGACCTCGCCAACGTTCAGCAACACGAACTGCGCATCACGGTCGACTTTCCGGCCGTCGGGCCGGGCGTGTTCAAGGTGAAGATGCCGCAGAGCAGCCCCGGCCGCTACGCCCAGCACAACTTCGCCAAGAACGTATACGACCTTAAGGCCTTCGCGGCCGACGGAAAGGCAATTGACGTTTACGCCGATGGCATTGCCGAGTGGGCCATAGCGGGCCACGGCGGCGCGGTGCGGTTGGAATACACGCTGTTCGCCAACGGCGGTGACGGCACCTACTCCGGCATCGACGACCGAAAATTGCACCTCAACATGCCCGCCAGCTTTCTCTACGGCGAGGTACTCAACGACCGGCCGGTGATGCTGCGGCTGCGGAACGACCAGCGGCCGGAATGGACGGTTGCCACCCAACTCGTCGGTCTCGGTCAGCGGCGGTTCGCGGCGCCTGACTACTACTACTTTTTCGACTCCCCCACCCTCGTGGGCGACATCATGCGCGGCGATTTCGAGGTCACCAATCCGGACGGCAAGACGCAGACCATCGAGCTCGCCATGATGCACGAAGGCACGCGCGAAGAATTCGATGATTACCTGGCGTGGACGAAAGACGTCGTGCTCGCGCAGCAACGCGTCTACGGTGAGTTGCCGGCCTTCGACTACGGCCGCTACACCTTCCTTTGCAGCTACAACCCGTGGATCGGGGGTGACGGCATGGAACACCGCAACTCCACCATCTGCTCTTCCACCGGCAACCTGGCGGAGAACGCGGACCGCCTGATCGGCACCGTCAGCCACGAGTTTTTTCACTGCTGGAACGTGGAGCGCATCCGCCCCGCCAGCCTGGAGCCCTTCAGCTTTGACCACGCTAACATGAGCGGTGAACTCTGGTTCGCCGAAGGTTTTACCAGTTACTACGATGACCTGTCGCTGGTGCGTGCCGGAGTAATGAGCCTGGAAGATTATGCAGACGGACTGACCGGTCAGCTCAACTATGTTCTCCTCCGCCCGGGAAGAGGCTACCGCAGCCCGGTGGAAATGAGCCAGCAGGCACCATTCGTGGATGCCGCCACGGCAAACGACCCGGATAATTTCGCGAATACTTTTGTGAGTTACTACCCCTACGGCGCAACGGTGGCCCTGGCCCTCGACCTCACCCTGCGGGAACGCGGGCACAACCTCGACGAGGTGATGAAACTCATCTGGGAACGCTACGGTAAAACGGAAATCCCCTACCACATCCGTGATCTGCAGCTGGCCCTCGGCGACGTTGTGGATGATCAGCGGTGGGCCGAAGAGTGGTTTGCCGATCATGTGTACCGCAGCGAATTACCGGACATTGGCGCATTGCTTGATAATTACGGCCTGCGGCTAACGCAGGAGGAACCAGACTCGGTTGGTTTCCGCAGCCTGCGCCTCCAGGAAAATGACGGCGTAGTATCCGTACGCGGCGGTATCGCAGAAAATAACCCACTCTATGCCGCCGGACTCGATGGTGACAGCGAAATCCTGAGCCTCAACGGACAGCCGGTAACCTCCACCAAAGACTGGAATAAGGTAACCTCCGAACTGAAAATCGGGCAATTCTATGAAGTGACCTTCCGGCAGCTGGGGCAGGAAAAAACGGGCCGTTTTCAGGCGGCTTCCAGTCCGACAATGGTACTCTCCGTAGACGAGAAGCCAAAGGGGAAAGCCCGGAAGGCGCGGAAGGCCTGGTTTTGGACTAAATAGGGTTGGTCTTTTGGTTCGTTGGTCTTTTGAGGCTACCGCATTTGGGAGGTGTTTCAGGTGGAAGTATCCTGAAGGCTGCTGTAATTTGAGCCCCCTTACCCCAGCTGCGCAGCAGCGTGCCTCCAACGTGCGGTAGCCCCAAAAGACCAAAGAACCAAAACACCAAAGAACCAACCTACTAAATAAGGTCGCTACGATAAGATTTTTCCCGACGGAAAGTCAGGAGTACGCCACTGGTTTTTCCGTGGTCCCACATGTTGGTGGCCAGCGAAGTGGCGGAGATGAACTCCCAGCCATTTTCGGCTGAATTGTTGATGATCTCGTCGAATGCTTCCGTATCGGTAGCGCTGCGAAATTTGGTGGAGTAGATGAGGGATTTGTGCTCGTAGTTGGGCATGGGGGTGATTTTGTCGAGGCTAAAGCTCGCTTTTATGTAATGATAACACATAGTTTTTTCTCCAGCAAGCGGGCTTCTACCGACCCATACCCCAGCCACTCCCCATCCGCCTCCAGTTCCAACCTATCCTTTAGCGCTGTTATGTGAACGGAGGTAGTTGTCGTCAGCGTCACCCCCTTCACCTTCCCGATCGAACCTGCGTAAAACCGCCAGGATTCAGCGATGATTCTCCAGAGCGGAAGCCGCTCGGCGAAGGTGAGCGCCAGTGTTTTTGCCCTTGGCTCCGCCTGGGGCACCAGCTGCATGCCGCCACCGCTGTAGCGCCCGATACCGAGGTTAATGGTGTGGACGGGGCCTTCCCATTCCTGGCCGTCATAACTTATTCTCACCGTGGGTGCTGTGAAGTCTCGGAGGAATAAGAGCGTAAAAAGAGGGTAGAGGAAGCGATGTTTGACGGGGCTTTGCTCGGCACGACGGAGGACGACGGCGTCGTAGGCCATGCCCGCCACGTTGAGAAAATAGCGCGTACAATAATGGCTATCACGTCTGCCATGTCTCCCCTCTCCTTCGGACCTCGGAGTAGGCTCGAAGAGCCTGACGGAGAAGCCGCGTAGCGAAAGGGGCCGGGGGAGAGGTTTTTTTTCCGTCAACATCTCTCTTTCACCATACTCCAGGACCCCGACTCCATGCGCCATCGTTTTTTCTCGTGCCAACATCGTCAGCCAGTCTTCCAGCCGTCGAGGCGTTTTTAGTGTCCGTACCCAGTCATTACCGGAGCCCAGGGGCAGGGGAGCGTAGATCACCCTGCCGAGCCCCTTGGCGGCTATGATGCCGTTGACGATGTGATGATGGGTACCATCTCCGCCAACACCCACGAGGCGAAACAGGCCGTTACGAACGGCGGCTTCGGCCAGGGCGGCCAGCCCGGTCCTGGTGGTGCTCTCCGCCCAGGTCATGCCCGGCAGCGCAGCTTGCAGCTGCGGCAACAGTTGTAGCCAGCGGTGGCGGGCTTTGCCCCGCCCGGCAGCGGGGTTGATGAGGAAATGCCAGCGGGAAGGGGCTGTGTCCATATTGATAAAGGTCGAGTTTTAGCAGCAATTCGTCGGGAGAAAGCCGCGCTTCCCTTTTATTTTCGGACATTCGAGCCAGCATTGACAAAGCGACGGCAGTTATTTTGATAGTCATAGTCTTCTGAAGAAAAGTAACCATGAGTACACCTCCCATCATTGAAGTAAAAGACGTCCGTAAAGCCTACGGTGAAAAAGTCGCCGTTGACGACGTTAGTTTCGCCATGCCACCCGATGCCATCCTGGGCATGCTGGGCCCCAATGGTGCGGGCAAGACCTCCCTCATCCGGATGATCACTACCATCACCGCTCCCGATGCCGGAGAAATATTCTTCCGGGGCGAGCCGCTCAGCGGCTACCACCCGACCCAGATCGGGTACCTGCCCGAAGAGCGGGGCTTATACAAGAAGATGTACGTCGGGGAGCAACTTCTCTACCTTGCCCGCCTGAAAGGGCTGGATAAAAAGACCGCCGAAGCGCAGGCCCGGGAATGGCTGGGGAAATTCAATTTGGAAGATCAATGGTCGAAAAAAGTGGAAGAACTCAGTAAGGGCATGCAGCAGCAGGTGCAGTTCATCGCTACGGTGATTCATGATCCGAAGTTGTTGATCCTCGATGAGCCCTTCAGTGGGCTCGACCCCGTGAATGCTACCCGGATGCGTACGGAAATTCTGCGCCTGAAGGAACAGGGTACTGGCGTCATCTTCAGTACCCACCGCATGGAACAGGTGGAAGAACTCTGTGAATACATCGTGCTCATCAATCAGGGGAAGAATATTCTGGAAGGTAAAGTGTCTGATATTCGCCGGAAGTTTCAGGACGATAAGTTTCACCTGGAGTTTGAGGGGGATTTGCCGCCCGGCCTGGCCGGGCAGTACGAGCTGATCAACCCCACGCCCTCCGGCGTGGACATCCACCTGCGGCCCGATCAGAAAGCCAATGACCTCCTGCGCTACCTGCTTGACCACAACGTCCACATCGTCGGCTTCCAGGAGCTGCTCCCCAGCCTGAATGAAGTATTCATCAAGCAGGTAACCCAGCTCGACCCCACCAACACGAACCCTTTTGATTCAGCGGAGGCTTAACGTCCATTGCTCTTTCAACTTCCCATTGCATCCTGCGTATAGCGCCTTAAAAAAATAGTAATGAATAATCTTTGGCTGGTCATCAAGCGGGAATACATCACCCGCGTACGCCGCAAATCTTTCATCCTCGCCACTCTGCTGACGCCCCTCGGTATGGCCGTCTTCTTCGTGGCCGTTCAATTCATCTTCAGCTACGAAAACGATGAAGTAAACCGCATCGCCGTGGTGGATGACGGAGACGTTTTTGCCGGCCCCATCCCTGACGAAAAGGGACTTTTTTTCAAGTTTGTCGATAAGGACGTAGAAACGTTGAAGGCCGAAGTATTAGGGGCGGAAGAAGGGGCCTACGACGCCGTTCTGCACATTCCCGTAGTGAAAAACCCGCGGGCCCGCGACTTCAGGATCGAATATTTCAGCGACGAACCGATGTCGCTCGATATGGAAATCGCCATTAAGCGAAGGGTGGAAAAAGCGATGCGCAATTACAAGATCGGCCAGTTGGAACTCGATAAAACGGCCCTGAAGGCATTGGATACGGACGTGGAAATCCGCTCCAAAAAGATCACCGTTGCGGAGGGTGAAAACGAAGACACAAGTATGGCTGGCGTTGTCGGCGCCGGCCTGGGCACCATCATGGGTTTCATGATGTACCTCTCCATTTTCATCTACGGAATGATGGTAATGCGCTCCGTTATGGAGGAAAAAATGAACCGGATTGTGGAGGTCGTTATCTCTTCGGTAAAGCCCACCACGCTGCTGCTCGGCAAGATCGTGGGCGTTGGGGCCGTTGGCCTCACGCAAGTGCTGGCCTGGATGATCCTGATTCCCGGCGTGATCTTCCTGGTCACAATCTTCTTTGGTTTTGACGCCGATGCAGCACAGCAAATGCCGCAAAACCCAGACATCGACCCTGAGGAGATGCAGACCATGGTAGAGCAGGTAATGGCCGGTGTAATGGAGATGAACTGGTGGGTGATTATCCCCTGTTTTATCATCTATTTTCTGGGCGGCTATTTCATGTATGCGGCACTGTTTGCCGCCGTTGGCTCCGCTATGGGAGACGATCTTGGCGAGGGCCAGAGCCTCACCATCCCAATCACTATTCCCGTCATCCTGGCACTGTACATCATGATGGCGGCCATACAGGCACCAAACTCCAGCCTGGCCGTCTGGTCGAGCTTCATCCCGCTCTTTGCGCCCATCGTGATGCCGGCTCGCCTGCCGTTTGAACCGCCGGTCTGGCAAATCATCGGCAGCCTGGTTGTGGTCATTACTTTCTCTGGTGCAATGGTCTGGCTGGCGGGTAGGATTTACCGCGTCGGTATCCTCAATTACGGAAAGAAAAGCTCGCTGCGGGATATGGGGCGGTGGCTGTTTTCTAAGTATTGATCGGGGCTGCTGCGCAGCCGAAAATTTTTCGCGCGGAGATCGCAGAGTGCAGGAGAATGCGGAGGAGGGAGCTGCTGCGCAGCCTGAAGAATAGCGACGGATTTAAGGTTTAGAATTCTACCATTCTCCCATCCTATCATTCTAATCCCCGCTTTGTTTTGGCCGCGCAGATGAAGCAGATGGGCGCTGACCGCAGGTGCAATGTTTGTTGAAAGAGCAGTACGGTCTCCCGGGGCTATTCTCTCATTCTTCCATTCTCTCATTCTTCCATTCATTCATTCTCTCACTCTACCATTCTCTCCTTAAACGAACAGTAAAATCAACGTCAGCAAAATCCCGCCAATGGTGAAGTACATCCCCTTGCGGAAGACATCCGTATCGGGGCGGAACATCCAGAAAGAGGAAATCACGAAAAACAGCAGGGAAAGACCGAAGAAGATGTTGAGGTAATACAGCGGGTCGTTCGTTGTGGCCTTGTGCAGATGCGTCATCTGATTGAGCACGAAGGGGAGTTCCTTCTTAGTCTGGGTCGCGATGCCGGAGGTAGCATTGTAGCTACCGCCCTTAAAGTAAAAGGTATCTCCTTCCGTACGGTCTACCGCGAAATTTTTAAGCTTCAGGGCCTTGCCTACTTCCGCAGCGGGCAGCTGGGCGGCGAGCTGCTGTTCTACCTGAACGTCTTTTTTCAGGAAGTCCGTCTTGCGGAAGATCAGGACTACGCCACTCACGGAATATACGAACATGATGCCAGCGAGGAAGAAGCCAAGGTAACGGTGGATGACCCTCGCTTTGGTATTGATATTGCTATTCTTTGCCATGTATTAGGTTCATTTGAGTGGCAAATATAGGTAGACTGAGTCTAAATAGTGAAATCAGAGCTCCACCACGGATGGCATCTCCTTGCTTTCCTCCCAGTCAAGAATGAGGCCTTCAATCTCATCAGCGGAGAGATAGTATTTCTTCAGCCGGCTTTTGTAATGTGGGGGTAGGGTCGTGTGTTGTATCAGGTATTCCTTGGTGGCCAGAATCTCCTGCCCGAAACCACGATTGACGGCGATGGTGTCCGCCCGCCGCTCGGCCTCCCGCATGTAGCGAGACCATAAAGCGTAGCCGAGGCCGAAGCTGATCATGCCCATCACCGGCCGTTTCAGGTAATCAATGATGTGGCCCAATTCGTGGGCGAACCAACCTACTACTACTTCCTTTGGCAACTCCTGCACACATACGTGGCGCGTAACTTCCAGGTGGTCACTAAAGTCTACCCGATAATGGCGGGCGGCCCGCCGGAAGAAAGAAGAATTAATGACCGGTTGGGCACGCATGGTGCTGCGCTTGAGGGATAATTTTCTCAGGTAAATGGGCCTGCCTCTAAGCTCCGGGTAAGCCGCCAGGGTTTCCGTAAACCACTTCCGCAAAAGCGGGCTTTGAACGTTTTGAAAAACGGGGGTTATATTATTGCTATCCATATTATAGCAACGGAAGTAAGGTGGCTGGTGTTGGGGATTTTTTTTTTGCAGCGACCGAACACCAGAAATTCAGCTCGCGTTGTAATGATCGTAAGACACTGATAAAGAGCTTACTACTAATTAACCAAACAAATCTATTAATTATGTTACGTTACGCCATTATTTTCTTCGTTGTTGCCCTCATCGCCGGTGTTCTCGGTTTTGGCGGTATTGCCGGTGCTTCAGCGGGTATTGCTCAAATTATCTTCTACATCTTTTTAATTCTGCTCGTAGTGAGTGTAATCTCCAGCTTGTTGAAGAAGGCATAAACGTCTCGATAAGCAGATCAATAACTGATCCTGAAAAAAATGAAAAGCTGCGGGAGAAAAACTTTTCTCCCGCAGCTTTTTACATTAAACAAGAACCATCAATAACCATGTCCTCTACACTCAATAAAATAACTTGTCTTCTTTTTTTACTCCTGCTCGGAGCTATAACCCTGTTTGGCCAGGCTGACGAATCATCGTCACCGTACGACGTGAATGGCGCTACTACTAAAGTGCCAACGGAATGGTACGAAACCCCTTTTTTGTGGCTGGGACTAATTGTCTTCGTCCTCATCAGTGTTTTGTTATACCTCCGGAAGGGTAAGTCCGCTACCACAGGACGGCTGCATAAGTATTAAAAAACAATTACCTGGAATAACGAAGCCCTTCTCCGCAATTGCGAAGAAGGGCTTTTTCTATGAGCCGTCCATCGGACTTGAACCGACGACCTATTCATTACGAATGAATTGCTCTACCAACTGAGCTAGGACGGCTTATCTGTGGTGTGCAAAGATAGGTTAAGGAGTTAAATAGTCAAAGAAGTTTGAAGGCAAATTATCCTTCAACTATAAAGCCACATTATAAGCCCGGGGCAACCGCAAGCTCAAAGAAACGATTATTCTACGCTAAGCTACGGAAACGGACTTTTCGAGGTCCTGACGTCCGGTTTAAGGACTTCGAAGGGCTCTCTAGTCACGTAGCCGAAGGCGGAATAGTTGATGCCCTTTGAGCGTCCGGTGAGCTGACGATTGTTTTAGCTATTGGCCAATCACACTATCAATCTATTCCACTATCAATCTGTCCTACTATCTTCGCCCCCGCTTATGACCAACCAAACCAAAGAAATCGCCCGTCGCCGCACCTTCGGCATCGTCGCCCACCCGGATGCAGGTAAAACTACGCTGACCGAGAAGCTGCTATTATTCGGTGGTGCCATTCAGGTGGCCGGTGCGGTAAAGAGTAATAAGATCAAGAAGAGTACGACCTCCGACTTTATGGAGATCGAGCGCCAACGGGGCATCTCCGTCGCCACTTCGGTGATGGCCTTCGACTATGCCGGGAAGAAGATCAACATCCTCGATACACCGGGGCACAAAGACTTCGCGGAAGACACCTACCGGACCCTGACGGCGGTAGACTCGGTGATTGTAGTCATCGACGTCGCCAAGGGCGTCGAGGAACAAACCGAAAAGCTCGTCGAAGTCTGCCGCATGCGCAAAACCCCCGTCATCGTTTTCATCAACAAGATGGACCGGCCGGGTAAGGAAGCTTTTGACCTGCTCGATGAAGTGGAGCAAAAGCTCCTCCTCCCCTGCACACCGCTGAGTTGGCCCATCGGCATGGGAGAACGCTTCAAGGGCGTCTATAACATCTTCGAGCAACGGCTCGTCCTCTTCCGGCCCGACAATAAACAGGGCCGCCCCGAAGAAACGATTGAATTCGATGACCTGGCAGATCCGGAGTTGGACCTGCTCGTTGGCGAAGACGCCGCCATCGAACTGAGGGAAGAGGTAGAAATGATTAATGAGGTCTACCCGAAATTTAAGCGGGAGGAATACCTGGACCAGACCATCAGCCCCGTCTTCTTCGGCTCCGCCGTCAATAACTTCGGTGTGAAGGAGCTATTGGACTGCTTCGTGCAGATCGCCCCCGAACCCCGCCCACGGAATGCCGAAGAGCGTGCCGTATTACCCAATGAAGACAAGTTTTCCGGCTTCGTCTTCAAGATTCACGCCAATATGGACCCCCGCCACCGCGACCGGATCGCCTTCCTGCGCATCTGTTCCGGCACTTTCGAGCGAAACACCAACTACCTGCACGTGCGCCAGGGCCGAAAGATGAAATTTGCTAACCCCACCAGCTTCATGGCGGCGCGTAAAGAGGTGGTGGATGAAGCCTTTGCCGGCGACGTCGTCGGCCTCTACGACTCCGGCAATTTCAAGATCGGTGATACCCTCACGGAAGGGGAGGAGCTGCACTTCAAGGGTATTCCCAGCTTTAGCCCGGAACAGTTTCGCCGGGTATACAACGGTGATCCGCTCAAGTCAAAGCAATTGGCCAAGGGCATTGATCAACTCATGGACGAAGGCGTCGCACAGCTTTTTACCCGGGTGGTAGACAACGCCCAGATCATCGGTTGTGTCGGCGCTCTACAGTTTGACGTGATCCAGTATCGCCTCGAACACGAGTACGGTGCGACGGTGAAATACGAGCCCATTAACCTCCACAAGGCCCTCTGGGTTACCGCCGATGACGAGGCAGAGTTGCAGGCCTTTAAGGAACGTCGCCGGCAGCACGTCGGCCACGATAAAGAAGGCCGCTTAGTCTACCTTGCCGACAGCGCCTGGACGCTGCAAATGGCAAGGGATAATCATCCCGATATCCGCTTTCATGAGACGAGTGAGTTGTAGGCAGGTTGCAAGGTGAAGTTTCACAGGGCCTACAACCCGCAACCCGTACCCCGCAACCTATATCTGTCCGTGCCTGAAATAGCTTGACACAAAAAATCAAGCTTACATGTCACCAAAAAATGAAAACCCAAGCGTCGTGAA
>ENA-ORXT01000725-ORXT01000725.1-marine-metagenome-genome-assembly--contig:-NODE-725-length-49892-cov-5.653418_pt1 | contig 49892 bp, 36 predicted proteins | sample MGYA00237868_ERZ511482 | MGnify/ENA metagenome assembly ERZ511482
AGATAACGTTTGCCTTGACCAATGACAGGAATATGTCCAATCAGTGGGATTTGCAACTGCTTCATAACTTCGTCAGGGTTGTGGAAGGTCTTGTCTGCTAGTTCAACCAAGCAACCCAATCCAAATCCAGCTAACGATCCCAGCAAACCACCGGCACCAAGAATTAGGGGTAGGATCGGCCAAACGACTTCGCCCAATGATGCTTCGCTGAGCATTTGAACTCGAAATCCTTCTTGATTTGAGTCGGAATTGGATGACGGCTTGATCTCAACCAATTTGGCGGTAATTGTGTTGAGATATTTCTTGACTTCCTCCGTGGCTTCTTTTTGTAGTTCGATCTTAGATTCAAGCATCGCCAGCTTTTTCGTTTCTTCGGTATGAAGAATTTTAGCTTCCACGTTATAGTTCAATTCCTGCTGCAAGGACTCAATGCGCGATGTCACCAATTCTAAATAGCTCACCAAGCTTTCTTCGTCGGTCATCGGACGAGTTACGCTTGTTTTATCCGAATTGCCTTCAATCATGTCCTGATAATCAGCTTTGGCTCGATCCAATCGTGCTCTCGCCATTTTCACCGTTGGGTGGCCATCAGCCAGTCTTTGCTTCATCAAGTACCACTCCTCTTCGTACTTCATGATTTGCTCGCTCATCCGAGATTCCATACGTTCAGAAAGATCCATGTACTGGCCAGGCTTGGCCATCTTTCCCTCGGTTTGGAAAATCCAAACTGTCTGACGAATACCCTCTGGACCAGTCGCCTGCGCCGCCAAGATACGATCACGATCTTCGGCTAAAGTTGTTAATTCGGCACGTGTCGTTTCAAGGGATTCGGAGACCTTCTTGAGCATCGCGTGAGATTCGGTCAAACCCTGGCCAAACATCGTGAAGTTAGCCGTTCTTTCCTCGATTAGCTTGGCTAATTTTTCTTGCTCCCTTTTGAAATCCTGCCGGAAACCACGATCAAATTCATCCAATCGAGCAAGCGTATCATCTGTTTCTTTCTCGTATTCGTCTTTAAGACTTTTCTTATATGTCTCAATCAAATTTGCGAGAATAATTTGGGCGTCGGTCTCATGACTGTTGAAGTAATTGACATGGAATAGAAAAGGTTCGTCACGGTTCTGCGCGACAGTGAGGTTGTTGGAAATGTACAGAAACTTTTCTTCATCAGAGAGATCTTTTAACGAACGGAGATTGTTCAGTCCCTCGTTGTTCTTGAGCATCCCCAAAATAATATTCTCTTGGTTCATCTTTTTATCGTGGCGAATATTTGTGTCTTCGTAGTTGCGTAAGATTTCACCCGAATTAGTCATCGGAACGATCAACCTTTTCTTAGGCTCGATCCAAACATTCGCTTTACTTTCAAATACCGTTTCGCTCTTCGCGTGGAAAACCGATCCCAAAGCCATCCCTGTAATCAAGCCGAGAAAGACAAGCCATTTGCGGCGATTGAGTACGCCCCAAAAGTCGAAGCCGCTGTTTTCCTCAGCTTCGGGACCCGCTAATAGAAAAGGCTGCTGAAAGTTTGGTGCTTGTTGAGCAGCGGCGTTGTTGTTCGAAAGTGAATCCACAAAGATCCTCCAAAGTGGCGACGATGTATTGTCAAAGTTGTTGACCAGGGTAGGCAACCGAACTTTTAGATACCAAGAGAAGTGTTCGGGAGCAGTGGTCACGAGCGGGACGCTCAATTGAGACTACCCACTATAAACACTGGCTCCATTTTTCTCAATCAAATTCACCCAAAACTTAAAGCAAATTTAACTATTCTCACTGTGTTTGGTCGGTATTAATAATGGCGTACGTCAGACATTTAGTTGTCATCGTGGTCAGGTTGAGTTGGGGGACTTTGCGGTTGCAAAGATTCGGCTAAATGTCAGCAATCTATAACGTATCGGGTAAGTTTGATGATTGGCTCGGAGTTCCGGCTGCCAGCATGCTTAGGCTCTCAAACTAATGAGAAATTATGGCTCGAACATCAGCATTGAGATTGTTACATTGCTGGTATGACAACTCCCATGATGCGTCAGTACCACGACGCCAAAAAAACCTGTGGTGATGCCCTGCTGTTTTTCCGCATGGGCGATTTTTATGAGCTATTTCTTGATGATGCCGAAAAAGCTGCGGGAATTCTTGGTCTCACATTGACCAGTCGCGATAAGTCCAACGCGGTTCCGATGGCTGGTTTTCCGCATCATCAACTAGACAGTTACATCGCCAAGTTGATAAAACTCGGCCATCGCGTCGCTGTTTGTGAGCAAGTCGAAGACCCCAAGACTGCAAAAGGATTGGTCAAACGTGAAATCGTAAAAGTCGTGACTCCAGGTACCGTCATCGACCAAGCGCTTCTGAATCCTACGGAGAGCAACTACTTAGCCGCCATTTGCCCGTCGCAGTTCTGTGACAAAAAAAATGCGGAAGAATTTGGAGTCGCTTGGGCTGACATTTCGACTGGACGATTCTTCACCTCGGCTATACCAGCAGCACAACTTCCAGACCTGATTGACCGGATCGGGGCGAGTGAAATTTTGGTGCCCGATAAATTTGCCGCGGCGGCTGATTTCGCGGCCGATTCCGCGATGATTACCGATCGCCCTAAATGGAGTTTCCAATTCAAAAACGCACTGGACGTTTTGAAAACGCAACTGGCCGTTTCTTCTCTGGAGGGTTTTGGCATCGATCAGTTCGGTGACTGGGCGACCTGCGCTGCGGCCGCAATCGTTTCGTATTTGAAAGAGACGCAGAAAAGTGCGCTCGGTCACTTCAATCACCTACACGTTTGGCGACAAAGTCAGTTCGTGGAGATCGACTCCGCGACTTGGCGAAGCCTTGAAGTCAGTCGCACACTCCGCGGCGGCGTTCGAGAAGGTTCACTTTTGGGTGTCATTGACCGCTGTATGACGCCCATGGGCAGCCGAATGCTTAACGAATGGTTCGCGAGTCCACTTGCCGATAAATCGTCCATTGAACATCGATTGGACGCGATCGACGAACTGGTTGGATCCGAAGAATTAAGAGCCGCGTTAAACGCGAAGCTGAAAAAGATCTTTGATTTGGAACGGCTGGTGTCGCGCGTCGCGACCGGACGACCCAGCCCGCGCGACCTCAGTTGCGTTGCCAAAACGCTGGCGATGGCCCCGTCGATCAAGGCTAAGCTAACAGGTCGCAAAAGCCAACTTTTGAACCAACTGGAAACGGAGCTGGACCTCTGCGGCGATCTGCGAATCGAACTGGAAAAAGCGATCATTGATCCATGTCCTGCAAACATAAAAGACGGTAATTTCATTCAAGATGGCTACGATCAAAAGCTTGATCAACTGCGTGAATTGGCTGCCGGTGGTAAGCAGTGGATCGCGAATTACCAACAGAAGATCTGTGACCAGACTGGCATCCCCAGTTTGAAGGTCGGCTTTAATAAAGTGTTTGGTTATTATCTGGAATGCACCCACGCGCACCGCGACAAAGTTCCCGAAAATTTTATTCGTAAGCAAACGCTTAAGAATGCTGAGCGATTCATCACGCCGGAACTAAAAGAATACGAAGAGAAAGTTCTCTCCGCCGACGCGGAAGCCGACGATCGCGAGCAATTGCTGTTTAGTAACCTGCGAGAACTCGCGCAAGCACATACCGCGCGTTTGAAGTCCAACGCTCAAATCATCGCAACGTTGGATGCACTCTGTGGTTTGGCGCAGTTGGCGGTCGAGCAAAACTATTGTCGGCCAGAGATCGTGACCGACGGGCCGCTGTTTATCAACGAAGGTCGTCATCCAGTGTTGGACATCGTGCAACCCTCGGGGGCATTTGTTCCCAACGATACTAAAATTGATGAAGAGTTTGGATACCTGCATTTGATCACCGGTCCAAATATGGCGGGTAAGAGCACCTACATCCGCCAAACAGCTTTGATCGCTTTGATGGCTCAAGCGGGCAGTTTCGTGCCAGCGGTATCAGCGAAAATTGGGATCGTCGATAAGATCTTCGCACGTGTCGGCGCCAGTGATGAATTGTCCAAAGGTCAATCGACGTTCATGGTCGAAATGACTGAGACAGCGCGTATTCTAAATACGGCAACCAGTCGCTCGTTGGTTATTTTGGATGAAATCGGTCGCGGGACCAGCACTTACGACGGCGTTTCTTTGGCATGGGCCATCGTCGAGTACTTGCATGATCAAATTGGATGCCGAACCCTTTTCGCAACGCACTATCATGAACTAACGTCGCTTGAGAATGAGTTCAAAGGCGTATGCAATTACAACGTCGCCGTCCGCGAGTGGGATGAGAAGATTGTGTTTTTACATCAGATCGTCGCTGGCTCGGCCGACAAAAGCTATGGCATCCATGTGGCGAAATTGGCAGGTGTGCCTGACTGGGTCAACCAACGCGCCGAATCCATCCTTGATCGGTTGGAGAATCAGAACGACGTTGTGAACAACCGCGCGGCGATTGAATCGGGGACGGGAAATAAGAAGACAGAAATTCAAATGACGATGTTCGGCGTCACCGAACATCCTCTGATAGAGAAAATCTCACGCCTCGACCCGAATCAACTGACGCCAATGAATGCGTTGGAAATGGTGAACCAGTGGAAAGAAGAATTGGATCCAAAAGACGGATTGGTTTCTAAAGACGGATTGGTTTCTAAAAGGACTGAAGCGCCTGTCGAAACACCGTCGCAATAGATTTGATTCGTTAGTGTAGAGGTAACGACTACGAATAGTCTGAGCCAATGGATTGGCTACGCTAATTTTTTCTTGATCGTGACGTCGTTTTTGCCTATTTGAACGTCATAGCCGGCTTCGATCAATTTGTCACGCATCTCATCGGACGTGGCGAAATCCTTATTTTGCCGCGCTTCGACCATTGTCTTTCGCCAAGTCTCCGCTTCATCATCGTCGCCGCAACTTGAGGACGCACTTTCTGCCCCGGCAAGGCCTTCGTTAATGGGGGCGATCGAAAGTACGCTGTTCATCTTCTGCCATACGGCCAACGAAAGTTCCGCGTCGCTGTGATCGGTCTTGAGCCAATTATGCATTACGCCAAGCGCCCCCGCGATGTTCAAATCATCAGCCAGCGCGCTGGAAAAATCATTCAGCACCGGATGGCTCAAGTCTACCGCGGCTGCTTTTCCGCCGGTCTTCGATTCCAGCATCGCGCGAAAGTCGATCAGTTTCGTAATCGTAGCGGCGGAATCCATCAGCCCCTTTGTTGTGAAGTTCATATTCGATCGGTAATGAGATTTGATCAGCTCAAACCGTAAAACCGCTGGGTGAACAGGTTTGCCTGTCACCTTGCCTTCGAATACATCCCGCGCCGTGAAGAAGTTGCCTTTTGATTTCGACATTTTTTCGCCTTCGACGAACAGGAACCGAGCATGAACCCAGTAGTTCGCAAAATGACTCTCTCCGCTACAACCGCACGACTGAGCGATCTCGCATTCGTGATGCGGAAAGATCAAATCTTCGCCACCGGTGTGGATGTCGATGCGGTCTTGCCCCAGAACGGCTTTGGCCATCACTGAGCATTCAATGTGCCAACCAGGGTAACCCACACCCCACGGTGAATCCCATTTCATGATGTGCTTTTGATCCGGCTTCCACAAAAGAAAATCGGCCGGATGCTTCTTCATCGTTTGATTCACATCGGAAACCCGGCCGCCGGCTCCGCTTTGCAGGTTGTCCATCGTATTGCCGCTGAGCTTTCCATAATCAGGAAAGCTCTCGACACTGAAGTAGACAACGCCGTCAGAACTAACGTACGCGTGGCCGCGCTGGATCAGCACTTCGATCATTTCGATCATGCCTGCGATGTGGTCGGTCGCTTTGGGAACACTTGCTGGATAGTCGTAAGCGACCTTATATCCCAGCTTTCGAGAGTCTTCAAGAAATGCATTGGTGTAGTAGTCGGCGATTTGATACGGATCGTTGGGATCCTCAATCGCACCTTCGGGGACTCGGCCCGACTTCTTGTTCTCTTTGACGCGCGACGCTGCGGCCAGCATCTTGTCATCTTCCCCTTCGACCATGTGCCCTACATCGGTGATGTTCATGACGTGCTGAACATCGAAGCCACCGAGTTCCAAAGACCGCCGCATCAGGTCGCCAAACAAAAACGACCGGAAGTTACCGATATGAGCGAAGTCATAAACGGTCGGACCGCAGGAATACATTTTGACAACGCCTTTGTCGATGGGCGTGAAAGATTCCTGTTGGTTGGTAAGCGAGTTGTAGAGCGTGAAATTCATAGTCGAATCATGGTTGGCCAATTTTTATCGATGATTTGGGACAAAGGTTATAGTCTCTTACTCAAAACGGCAACACAAGGTTGGGTAGGAAGGATCTTTAATCCGTCCAATTTGCCGACGACCGAGGATGGACGGATTGAAAATCCATCCTACAGACCGGCCGCCATCCAAAGATCGTAAATCCACGGGTGAACCCAAGGATTCAAGTGCGAGAGCCCCGCCGAAACGACGCTGATCGCCAACAACAATAGGCAGACGCAGCGACCGATTTTTGATTGCCCCAACCAATCTGCGATTGGCAACATGCAAACCAACCAAAGCGGAATTAGCCAGAACGTCCAGCGTAGACCGCTGCTGACGCCGCCGTAGTTGCGGTCGATTTCCGGCCGCATCACGTAGAACGCGATGACGGCGATCGTGATCGCGATCGAAGCCGCCCCGAACCAGCGTAGTTTTAGATGGGCAGCGAAACAAAGACTGATCATCCCCGCCAAAGAAAGAATCCAAATGGGTGTCAATGAAAAGATGCCATGGTGTCCAATCAAAACATGAAACGTGTAAGCCAGCTGATCAGGTTCGCCGCGGTCGACTTGCGAGCGATAGGCTTCGTTGGACGCCAGCCAATAGCTGCCGGGGTATTCGTACCAGTTACCGCGCTGACGAATCTGGAAAGCATCCGAGGATTCCTTTTTGGCAATGACGAATTGCTTGCTTGACACACGGTCTCGAACAAGCCATCGCTGCGTATCCTTAGGAGTCCAACCCCAATCACCTGCGGCAACTTCGATTGCTGAAAAGCGATAGGATTCTGGAAGCTCATCCTTTATCGAATCTGGCAGTTTTCCATTGTCCAGTTGCCCCATGTCGTTAAGCAGTTTGTCCGTTTCGATAGTGGCGACCGTATTGCCGTCGCTGCGATGGGCGTAGGCGGGCACGAAGGTTTGATGAGCCCAGAAGTTGGTGCCGAAAAAGAGTGCGACCACCAGCAGCGCGGCGGGCACAAATCCTGTCATCGTTTTAGGTGGTGACTGGAAAAGACAAACCAAAAACGCGATCGCGAGCAACGCCAACGCTGGCATTTCATTGGCACATGCGAACGCGGCGGATAGTCCTGCCAGCGCGAAGGTAAACCAATTCGCTTTGGGCAAACGGGTTTCCTGTCCTCGGCTGATCCTTAGAAGTGCGTACACGCAAACCATCGTCGAGATAGCGGCCGGTAAATGGTTGTTCAGTGTCACCGAAAACGTGGAGAGAAACGTCCCAAAACCAGCACAGCCCAGCACAAAGTAACGGCTCCAATCGCGCACCGCGATACAGTCGATCGTTTTGGCCAGAAAGAATAGGAACAGTCCCCAAGGCAACGCGTTCACTAACAGCAGCAAGATCCGCGTCACCCAAAACGTGTCCTCGGTGATCGTCTTCGCACTGAAGAAATTGACGGCCTTGTACAAATACGCCACCATCACTGGCAGCAGTGGCGGCTTACTGGAATATCCATGCATTTGCCCGTCTCGGCCAATGTGTTTAACCATATCGATCGTATTCCAATCGACCGCTTGGCCTCGAACCACGATATCATCAATTTCAAAAACATCGTCGTCGCCCAATGCACGAACGGTAGCCCAGCGACTGCGATCGTTAGCGCTGAAAAAGGGTGTTTCTTTGCTGCTGCGGAAATTTTGGACCGTTGCAATCTTGCTGCATACCATGGCCAGCGAACAGACGATGAAGATCCAGTAGATCGACCAATGGCGCTGTTGGCAAAACGCGGGTAGTTCAGAAACGCAAGCAGAGTCGTTGGTTTGTGACATGGAAGGGAATTGGTTTCAAAAAATCTAGCGGCGTTGGCTGGCAACCTACTCTACGGTTTCGGAAATCGAATACGGTTCCTCGCGCGATTGATCCTTGTTAACGATCAGCTCAGCCAGAAAACCCATCGACAACAGTTGGGTTCCCAGAATCAGCGCTCCCAACGAATACAATACGATCGGACGTTGGTGCAGCGGCGTCCAATCAGGATACATCGTCATTCTCAGAATCCAATAGATTGCCATGATGATCATGCCCAGTGCACCGAAACTAAACGAGGCCAAACCAAACATCCCCAGAAGATGTTGTGGACGTTGATTGAACCCTGTTAGAAAACTGACGGTCAAGAGATCCAAAAAACCCTTCGGCAGTCGGCGCAGGCCGTATTTCGAATATCCGTGTTGACGAGCCCGATGATTGACGGGGATTTCGGTAACACGAAACCCTTTGGCGGAGGCCAGCACGGGCACAAAGCGGTGCATTTCTCCGTAGAGCTTGACTTCGTCAAAGACAGCGCGCCGGTAGACCTTAAAACCGCAGTTATGGTCATGCAACTTCACGCCGGTCAAACATCCCACCAGCCAGTTGAAGACTTTCGATGGAAGCGTTTTATTCACCGGGTCGTTCCGCACCGCTTTCCATCCGCTGACAAGATCAAAGTCATCTCCTAACTTCTCCAGCATTTTCGGAAGCTCGGCAGGATCGTCCTGGAGGTCGGCGTCCATCGTTACGATCAACTCTCCTGCTGCTGCGGCAGCACCCGCGCGAAGCGCCGATGCTTTGCCAAAATTCGTGCGGAAACGAATCCCGCGGACGTTGTCGTGTGCGTGTGCCAGCGACTCAATGACGGTCCAAGTGCTATCAGTCGAACCGTCGTCAACGAAAACAATTTCGTGATCGTAAGTTTCCTGTTTGGCTACGGCAATAATTTCCTGATACAGTTGGCGTAGCGAGTCTTCTTCGTTGAAGGCCGGAATGACAAATGAGAGCTGAGGCATTAAAAATAGAGCCCAGTAAAAAAGTTGAGCGGAATGCGGTGCCAAGTTGGACAACGCCACATTTGAATCAAAGCACTGGTTTTGAACGCGGTAACGAAACTGTGAGCGGCAAGGCGTTAGCCTCCGATTCTACCCGCCATTCACAGGCGGCTAGCGTTTTGCCGCTCACAAAAATACGCTGCCCAACTTGCACTCGCCGTGTTGACCCGGGCTAAAGTTTCCTCGAAACCGCTATTTACGCCAACCCCGGATAATGGCTAACATCAAAGCACAATTTACGGACAAATAGGTTTGGAGCGAATCCATGAAGGGATTTTTGACAGCACTGCTGGTTTTTGCGTCGACCGGGATGGTCTACGCGCAGCAGCCTCAGAACGATTTTAGCCCTCGCCAACGGGCGCAGCAGTCTGGGATTGCGACGCCTCGCACGAATCAGACTCGACTGGCAGCGCTACAAGGTAACTCGGGCGTTGACAACGAGAGCGATAAATACGTCATCATGGATGACGCGGTCGATTTCTCAACAGCAAGTGACCGTCAACGTCCTTTCTATGGTCCCGAGAACGACCCGCGCATCGGTAATGCGGTTCAAGAAAAGCAACGTTTTGCCGCTCAATCGTCGCAACGGCTCGCTACCAGTGTTTTGCCATCACGTAACAACCGAGCCCAAGAGACCGGCTTTCAGAGTACCGCAAACGGCAGTCGCCAAACCACGAATGTACGATACGCGTCGAGTCAATCGCGGCCTGTTTCAAGTATTTACGATTTGCAAATTACTCCCGCTTACGAAGATGAACTGAAGAATCGCGGATACCTTTTTGCTTCACTCAATACGGAACAAGCCAGAAGCGATCAGTTGCGTCTGTTCAGTGATTCGCAGCGTACCCGTGGCAACAACAATAATGAATCAAAGATATTCTCTTCGAAAATTAGCACTTACCAAGGCAACCTAGTCGTCGACATTGACGACGAAGCCCTGCAAAGAATCGAAGAAGGTTCCTACACGTTGGATGATTTTGATCGTTATGATGCCCGTGGTGTCGTGTTGCGATATGTATCGCGCAATAACAAAAAAGTGGATGTTTCCGGTCTGGATCTTGGTCAACAAAACAGTTATTCAAACTCGAATCCCGACTACACACGCCGCGAAGTGGCCGCCAATCTGCAACCACAGCGCACCGATTCTAGGCCAACGACAGATTATCGAAACCGTGGCGGCGATGGTGATTGGGTACTGCCCAATTCCAATGACCGAAGGCAACGAGATAGTCGACGCGACCTGGATAGTCGACGCGATCTTGGTTCTAGCAGAACCGCGGACCGCCGCTACGACACATCTTCGAGCAGTCGAAATTATCAAAACCGAATGAACGACATTTATCGCGACGACACGGTTTATACACGTGACCGCTTGGTAGATCGGCGTTATGACGAAGTGAGCTTTGCTGACGGTCGCACTATTGATGTTCCCCGGCGTGCAGCGATCGACGACAGTCGCCGGGAACTGGATCGGGGATTTGTTGAGTTGAGTCAGTGGCAGCGTGAATTAGCAACGAAAACCCGTGAAATCGAAGAAGAACGACGGCAATTGGAACGTTTGGAAGTACGTGCTGAAGCATATCCCGCGCGATATGAGACTACAAGGAATCAGCGGCGTGAGTATTTACCGGTCGATCTTGATAGGCTTCGTGATTACCGTTCGCCGGTGGTAACTGATCGCTACGCAGACAGCCGAAATTACAATGCAAATAACAGCGCATTACTTCCGACTCTTGGAAACCCGCTTGATGCAAAGCTTGCTCCCTACGCGAAAAACAATCTCGATTCAATGGCTCGTCTAGAGCAGAAATTCGCGGCGATGCAGCAAGCGAACGAACTAGCGGCGTTGGAAAACAAAGTAGACAACGAGTATCAGCAGCAGCAACTCAAACTCGCTCAATCGAAACTGAAAAACAGTGGCAAACCCGTCAAGACATACATCGCTGATGATGAAGTGCGTAATACGCTTGGCGGAAATATGGCCGCCGGTCGCGGCGGGCTCACTGGAGATCGTTTTGCGATGAGCCAGCGTAATGACTATAGAAATGAAGGCGTCGCTAATATGTCGCTGCGATCGGGTCGGCCGACCTATGGAAATAACTTTGGTCAGCAAACAGCTGCGGTAGGGGCATCTGAAAAACTAGTTCGCGCATTGTGGTTCATCGCACTGCTGTCAATCGCCATGAATATGTACTTGGCGTTGTTAGCTCGATCGTTCTACGGGCGGTACAACGAATTAGCAGATGAACTGAGGGAAACATTCACCGCTTCGATCTAAATGATTGTTGTGTTGAGTTGATTGAGCAACGCAGCAACCTCAAAAGTGCCAGCAGAATATTTCGGGCTTTACTCAATCATCGAACCCATGCAAAATGATTAACCGGTGGTTTCTATTTCGAAAGCGGCCACCCAAATACTTACAATTTAACGCGATCTGATCGGAAATGTTTTGGCCAATGGATGGCCAAATTCGATCGATCCAATATTCACGACGGCAAGGAGTGCTGAAAGTGTTATCAATGCAAACAATTGCAACATCTGTTGTATTGGCTGCCACCGTATGTGTGGTTGCTCTGGGGTTCACGCAACCCGTTCTTGCTCAAACCAGTGTCGCTCTGATCGACGTTGGTAGAGTTTTCAAGAGCCATCCTGTATTTGGACAGCAACTCCAAGATCTAAAAGCCGAAGCCGAGCAGTTTAAGGCTGAGACACAGCAACTTCAGCGCGAGCTGCAAGTCGAAGCTCAGGGGCTCCAAGGTTTAGAACCGTCTTCTGCGGAATTCAAAGCGGAAGAAACGCGCTTGGCACAAAAGTCAGCCGCAAAAGAAGTCCAGCAACGCGGCGTCATGCGTGAAATGATGAAACGCGAAGCTCGTCTGCACTTCGATACTTACAATGAAGTAAAACAGGTCATCGCAAACCATTGTGAGAAGGCCGGTATCCGCATGGTATTGCGGTACAACAGCGTAGAGATGAATGAAGAGGATCCTGCCGTCATCATGCAGAAAGTGAACGGCAGCGTCGTCTTCCACACCAACCAGAAGGATATTACCCAAGAGATTGTGAGACAAATTGCCCAATTAAAAGCTGCGAGTCGAGATACTGGCGTCAACCGCCGATAACTCTTTATCTTCGCAACCTTTGAATCGAGAAAGATTTTCAAATTGGTCCAGTTCAATCGCCCACAGACAACCATCGCAACACCGGTCACGGTGTCCGGGTTCGGTTTCTGGAGCGGGCTCGATGTGTCGCTGCAGTTCAAACCCGCCCCAGAAAATACTGGCATCGTTTTCCGTCGAACCGATCTGCCCAGCAGTCCGCCTGTAGACGCCAACATCATCAACCGCGTTTCAGGCCCTCGCCGAACAACGTTGGTCAAGGATGGTTGTTCGGTCGAAATGGTCGAACATGTGCTTTCTGCACTCGCGGGATTGAAGATAGACAATTGCGAAATCCTGACCGACCGAGCAGAAATGCCTGGCATGGATGGCTCAAGCTTGCCGTTCTTAGAAGCCTTGATTAATGCCGGTACCGTTCAACAGAAGGCACTCAGAAGAGTGACACGCGTTATCGAAACGGTGCGTATCGGCAACAATCAATCTTGGATTCAAATCGAACCCTCGGAAAATAATCGGTTTGAACTTTGCTTCCAGTTGGACTACCCCACATGTCCTTCGGTTGGCCAGCAAACGTTTTCGAGCATACTCAATTTGGAGCGTTATCGTTCATCGATCGCACCGGCGAGAACATTTGTTTTGAAGAATGAAGCCGACCAACTGCTTCGGCAGGGGTTAGGTGCGAGAGTTACCTACAATGATATCCTGATATTTGACGACCATGGACCAATCGGAAACACATTACGTTTTGAGGACGAATGTGCGCGGCATAAAGTGCTGGACATGATTGGCGACTTTTCACTTATCGGCACTGACATCATTGGAAAGTTCACGGCTTATAAAAGTGGCCACCGGCTCAATTCGCAGGTAGTGTTTGAATTACTGCGTCAGCGCGGAGCAGAACAAGCCGAAGATCGCCGCATTCCGGCATAGCCAAAACAAAAAAGTCAACGGCAAAAGCAAAACTGGCAAAAGCAAAACTGATCTTGTGAAAGAGAACGGATCGTGACCATCTATTCATTTGACGACTATGCCAACAAGACGAGGCAATTGAGTTCCATGTCGCCCAAAATATCAAAACTGGCTGTCGTTGATCCCAAGGCGGAGATCGGTGACGATGTTGAAATAGGCCCTTTCTGCGTAATCGGACCGAAGGCCAAAATTGGCCGCGGGACAAAGCTTTTCAACAACATTACGGTTCTTGGTGATGTAACAATCGGTGAAGACAACCTGATTTCTCCCAACGCGGTAATCGGCGGACATCCTCAAGATCTAAGCTACAAAGGTACTGAAACGAAAGTCATTATCGGTGACCGCAATGTGTTACGTGAGTGCGTCACGGTGAACCGGGCCTCTGAAAAAGAAGAGGGCATCACGCGCGTCGGCAGCGACTGTTACTTTATGGGCAATGTTCATGTAGCGCATGATTGCACAGTGGCTGATAGCGTTATCATTGGGCACGGATCTATGTTGGGTGGTCACGTTCATATTGACCATCACACCAACCTTTCGGGCTCGGTTACAGTATTGCCTTTCGTGTCTGTAGGTTGTTACTCCTTCGTTGGCGGAGCCAGTCGCGCTCAACAAGACATTGCGCCGTACTTGTTAGCCGACGGAACACCTGCCCGTCCTCGATGTGTTAATGTCGTTGCGCTCAAACGAAATGACTTCCCACGTTCCGTGATCGAATCCATTAACGAAGCTTATCGCTTAATCTATCGCGCTAAGGTCGGCCTTGAGAACGCACGTGAGTTGATGGCAGCAAAAGGCTCTTTGAGCGCTGAAGTTGAACATTTTTTGAAGCAGATCGAACATTCGCGAGCTGGTCGCCATGGGCGAAGCCGTCAACAGCAAAGGAAAGCAGCGTGAAACCACTTCGCATCGCCGTCATCGGCGCCGGAAACCTTGGCAGAATTCACGCTCGGCTGTTGGCCGAAAACTCGGCTGTACAGCTGGTTGCGATCGCGGATCCTAGTCCCACGGCTCAAAAGAATATTCTCGCACAGGTTTCAGTGCCTGTTGTCAGCGATTTTCGTTCGATCATCAACGACATCGACGCGGCTGTTGTTGCAACGCCAACACGTTTCCACTTCGAAGTCGCAAGTAGATTATTAGCCGCCGGCAAACACGCGCTGATCGAAAAACCAGTCACCGATTCGGTTGAAGACGCACGGCACCTTTCAAATCTGGCCGATTCTACTGGCGCCGTGATCCAAGTCGGCCATGTGGAGCAGTTCAATCCCGCGTTTACCAAAGCGTTGGAAGGAATCGGAACGCCTAAGTTCATTCAAGCATCCCGCATGAGCGGATATACCTTCCGTTCAACCGATATCGGAGTCGTCTATGATCTGATGATCCACGATATTGATTTGGTTAACTCAATTTTTGAAGGTAACGTTGTCGATACCCGTGCCATCGGTTTCTCGGTCTTTGGGAAAAACGAAGACATGGCTCAGGCGAGATTACAATTTAGTGGCGGCGCCGTTGCAAATTTGACGGCTTCACGTTGTAGTTTCTCGCCCGAACGTTCGATGCAGATTTTTGGCACCGACGGATTTGCGCAAATTGATTTTACGAATTCGAAAGTCACTACGATCTTGGTACCTTCGTGGATTCGCAACCGCGAAGTTGATTTTTTCAATTTGACGACCGAACAACAGGATTTCATCCGTGAATCTTTGTTCGAAAATGTTCTCAAGCGGCAACAAGTCGAAGTCCCGCGCTGCAATGCGATTGAAGCCGAACACAAAGATTGGATCCATGCGATCAAAACGGGCGCTCGTCCAAAGATTGATGCACGGCAAGGCATGGAGGCGGTTGAGATCGCCGACGGAGTGCTAAATTCTTTGAACACCCATCGCTGGGAACAACGTAATCTGGCGATGACCGGTCCGTTAGCAAAATTGCCGGAATCTAACGCCGTTGATTCCCTTCCCGAGGCAATGCAGCCCCGTATGAGACGTGCTGCGTAGGCCGGATATTGCATCAGCCGCATGGCGATAGCCACCGGTCCTACAAATATCGGGCAGAACCGGACGCTTTTCCGTTGGCGGCTGATTAAATCAACAAGCCCTGTACAAGTCAGTGTTGCATTTTCGCAACATCCAATCGTTACAGTCGGTATCTGCAAAAGTTCAATCCCCAGATCAACACGCGCAAATTAAATTTCTCTCAATAACGTCACCTGTGACGCTAACAGCAACGTATTAACACGCGAAACAGCGTTTACACATTTGTTGTTTGGGAAGAAATTTAAGATGTACATTGCCCTTGGTCTACTGGCTGGATTGCTCGTTTTTGCGTTGATTACCGCGTCAGCAATCTCTAGAATTTACAATCGTTTGGTCAAAATGAGCAATCAAACGAACAACGGTTTCAAGCAAATCAGCGTCCAACTTCAGCGACGCTATGACTTGATTCCCAACCTCGTCGAAGCAGTACGCGGTTACATGAAGCACGAAAGTGAAACGCTCGAAGCCGTCATCGCCGCGCGTAACCAAGCGACATCGCAATTAAAGAATGCGGCTGCTAATCCCACTGATGGCGCTGCAATTGCCTCATTGGCTTCCGCTGACGGAGTGTTGACGGGAGCGTTGGGGGCAATGTCTTTTGTGATGGAAGACTACCCAGAGCTCAAAGCCAACGAATCAGTGGCACGGTTGACTGAGGAGTTGACGTCAACCGAAAATCGAATCGCATTCGCCCGCCAATCGTATAACGACTGGGCCACCGCGTTCAACATAACGCGTCAGTCCTTTCCGACAGTAGCCGTCGCAAATATGCTCGGCTATGGAGATGACTTCACTTTGTTGGCGTTTGAAAATCATGAGATCAAACGCGCTCCCAAGGTTTCTTTGGTTTAGTCATTCAGTTAGTCGTTTCTACAGCTTTAGTTCCTTGGAGTGAATTCAATGCGCAGGTTCGATCTTCATCAAGCACTCGCCGAAAACAAAACGCGGCGGCTTATCGTGGCGATGGTTTTGATGCAGATCCTGACTGTCGTCTTTTGTGCTGCGTTTATTAGTTTGACGTTTGCCTTGATTTACTTTTGGTGGAATCCGGAAACGGTTTTTCCCAACCTGCCGGTTACCGTGTTTTCCGCAATTCTTTCCGGGGTGGGGGTGACGGTCATTCTTGTGACCGGTGGTTATCTGAAAATGTCTGAACTTGATGGCGGTGGTAGTGAAGTTGCCAAAAGTCTTCGAGGTGATTTGATTAATGAATCTAGCTCACATCTCAGTCCCAATTATCGTCGATTGCTGAACATCGTCCAAGAATTGGCAATCGCGTCCAGCATTGCTGCTCCGAAGGTTTACGTGTTGGCTGGCGAACCTGGCATCAACGCAATGGCGGTGGGACATGATCTTGATGATGCTGTGATCATAGTAACCGGCGGAGCTGTTCACCATTTGTCTCGTGATCAAATGCAAGGTGTTATCGCTCACGAATTTTCGCACATTCTCAATGGTGATATTTCGCGCGATATGTGGCTGACAGCTGCTACGCACGGAAACTACTTCCTGTTGGTGACAGCTCAGGAATTGGCATCTCACCAGCGGTACGATGGTATCTCGTTTGAATCATATTTGGGTTACATGTTATTTCCATTCGGCGTTTTTGGTGCCTGCTTGGCACGATTTTTTACCGCACGAATCAAGCGCCAGAACGAGTTTAACGCTGACGCGACAGCTGTCGAGTTAGCCCGGTATCCAAACGGACTGAGTGATGCCTTGATGATGATTGGCGGGTTCCAACATCAAGGCAGAATCAAACGTGCCGAAGCGATTGAAACGGGGCACATGTTTTTGGTCGACAGCGGCTGGTCCTATGGTGGCTGGTTTTGGACTCACCCGCCTTTGGATCTGCGCATTAAGCGTTTGCGGCCAGACTGGGATGGGCTCTATCTCTATGAGAACACAGAAGATCTCGAACACTACGGCGCTATTTATAGCGAAATGACGGAGTTGGTAGGATTGAGCAGAGAGGCGCGTCGTGACCACGCAAAAAAGGTTGTGACAGATTTCGCGCCAGTTGTCGCCGTCGGTGTCGCAGCAACCGTGCTTGGAGGAACCAGTCCCGCCAGCGTTATCGAAGAAGACTCGTTAAATGAAGCGGGGAGCAACGGAAAGATTCCACCGTGGATGGCCCATGATCCTAATGGCGAAGTTGAAGTTGAGCAAACCTACCGCGCCTTGGTGAAAGACCATCAAGGAGCTGGGCTGGTATTGGCTGGAATCAGACTCGATCAGTTCGAAACGTTGGCTGCCGACAAGTTGATCGCGGGGCTGAATCCGTTAGTCGCCGGCGGTGTAACTCGCTTGCTACCTGCGATCAGGGAACTCAATGATGGCCAGAAGATGTGGATGTTCGACCGGTCCATCGAAACGATCATCACCGCACCAGCGCCGGTTCGTCAATTGTTGATGGAATTCGTAGACCAGACGGGAGTCGCCTGCGAAGACGAAACTGATTGGTCGCGCTGGGCTTGGCAGCGGATTGTCAGGCGCCGCCTGAATCCAACTCCTGCCCCAACGGCTCGGTTTGGGCAGCTGCAGCCACTGTTTCCGGAGATTATGATCCTATTGTCGGCAGTGACCCACACCGATGCTTTCGATGAAGGAAACTGCCAATACAATTTCATGCGGGCGATCGCTCATACAGAAATGATCCGATCAGAATTGGTGCCAGTGGATCAATTAAAGGTTACTGAAGTGGAAGACGCTTTGGAGCTACTTTCCTATCTGTCGGCCCGTCAGCGTAGGGTGCTAGTGCTGGCTTGCTCGTCGAGCATCTTCGCCAATCGAAGTACGAACTTTGACGAAGCTTGGATGATTCGGGCGATCTGTGATGGATTTAACTTCCCGATGCCTTCCATCTTACCAGGACAAGATGTAGCCGCTGGTGTGTAATCGAAGTGCCGGTTGCCAGTCAACGCCGCGAATTATTCTTTTCCGCGTTTTTATTAGCCACGGTTCCTATACGCAACGGAACCGTGGCTAGCGTTAAAACGGCTAACAAGTTCAGTCTAAATCTCCAACACTTCTCCACAATCACCACAAGTCCGCATCTCGACGGATTGATTGAATTGTTCAGTGATGGCCTTCAGCTTCGTAACGATTTCTTTGGGTTCGTTGAGCACAAAGTACTCTTCGAAAATTTTTGCGTCGCACTTTTCACAGAACCACACGCAGCCATCTTTCTGTCCGTTCTGTCGGCTGGTTTCGACAACGATTCCAATCGTGTCTGCCGGACGCCGAGGCGAGTGCAATGTTCGAGCCGGCAGTAAAAAAATATCACCTTCGTTGATAACAACGTCTACAATTTTTTCATCTTGGACGGTTTTGAGAGTGATTGCCCCTTCCACTTGAAAGAACAGTTCCTCCCCTTCGTTGTAGTGGAAATCTCGCCGCGCGTTAGGCCCGCCAACCACCATCACGATCAGATCATCGGCCTGTTCGTAAACGCATTTATTTCCAATAGGCGGTTTGAGCAGATCGCGATTGTCGGCGATCCAAGCTTTTATGTTAAACGGTTTTTTTATCATCTGAGCATTGTAGCAAAAATGAAGTCTTCGATCCATTTGGACCTGTTTGAGACCACATGAATCGGTGTGAAGACAACTCATTGGTTCTGCTTCAGTCGGAACTATGGGATTTGCCCAAGAAATCTATTGCTTTGGTGATCAGAAGAGTTTTTGTGGGTTGGTCGCAAACATTGCCAGATCCGTCAGCGACGTTCTCATGGTTTGAGTCAATTCTGACGCACAGACCAACGATGGGATTTTGCTTCTCTTCGAAGTGGCCAATGTAAATTCCATCCTTAACTGCACGATCAAAGGCCAATCACCAACGCGATCGGTCGCTGTTGTTTTTAGGCTCGTAGGAATTGTAACACGATTTGGAATTCGGAGAATTCTGCGGGTCAGCGCCGCTGCGCGGATCCTGTCAAAGATAGTCTCGCGCCGAATCGCTGATGTATTCAACTTGCCGTTCGCCGAAGCTGTTAAGGAAATCTAATAAATCTTATCGTCCCGTCAATCTTTGACGGTCACACGGATGTTCATCAAAAATTAACAGTATCCTCAATTTGTCTTCATTCATTTGTTATGGATTTCGAAGGTTCGCTCGATAAATTTAGCGGGTAACTTTTTCTGGGTAAGGAAGCTTCGACATAGGACGATTGCGACCAAACCATAGAATTGACGCGACTAACATGACAGTAACAACATGAAACTTGGTTTTCGATTGTCTAAAACTTAGCCTCGAATGTTGGACCAACAAAGGATTTAAAAATGTTAAAACGGATTTTATTATCGACAGCGATGTTGTTTGCCTTGGCAACGACATCTTGGGCTCAAGAAAGTGGCTGTAGTTCTTGCGCTGCCAACAGCGGTGAGTATACGGGTGAATACAGCGGTGAGTATGCCGATGACGGTGCATACAGCGAAGCGATCGAAAGTCGTGGTTGTGCCTCAGGCACTTGCGGCGTTGGCCAAGACTATTTCTCGACCGGCGGCTGTGGTGAATGTGGCTGCGGGGGTGGTGCGGACTACAAATACGCTCGCCTGTTTGGTGGATTGGGATACGTTGACGACGTTCCATTCATCAACTTTGACGACGGATGGGGTGCTGGTGGTGCCTTGGGACGACGTGTGGGGCGACGCCGTACAGAATTGGAATTGAGCTATCGTCATAACTCTTTCGATGTTTTTCCACTCGCCTCTGGTAATTTGTCTACCACGGCTTTGATGGCTAACATGATGTTTGACATTCTGAAAATTGGAAAATCGAACGTTTACGCAGGCGGTGGACTAGGAATCGCGTATGGCGACGCTCACATTGTTACGGCCCCTGGTTTTGACGTTGACGACGAAGCATTCGCCTATCAAGGAATTGTCGGCATCGAGCGCGACATTCGCAACGGCATGAAAGGATTTGTTGAGTACAGGTATCTAGACGCCGACTTCAATTTTCCTGGTAGTGTCAACTACGCTGCTCAGAACCTTTTCTTCGGTGTTGAGTTTCGCCGATAGCATTTTTGAACAGCTTGAATTTCCAGAATCATGGGGCAGTTTCTGCCCCATGTTTTTTTGTGCCCCCCCCGATAGGACGAGCTATGATTTAAGCGCCTTCGATTAGCGTCTGATCGAGCCTCCGGATCAGAGGTAGTGATACCCCGCCTATCGCCAGAATGGCTAATTTAATCATCGGACCGTTTGGTGGCGTACTTCCCCAAATCTGACTTTCATCGAGTTCAACAGCGGCAAAGTGTGGTTTGGAATCAACGCTTCGAAATTGAGAGAGACCTCGCATTGTTACCTAAACGCCAATTCGTCCTTGACACCTTTTCCTTCTCGAGCTTGTCTGGGTTTTCAATACCAGATCCCCGCGGAAGCGATCCAGCCCTTTGTCGCCGAAGAGTGAAAACGAAGCGAGCGGGCGACCTTCTGTTTTTGCCAGGATGAACATGATTTGTAAGCGCGATATCCTGTCCATCATGTAAATTCTGTCAAAATATATTCGCAAACAATACTCTTCGCCATGAGCGATTGATTTAGATTCTTGATTCAAGAGTGTCAGAAGCAAACCGGCGAACCCTAATACTAGGATTTGACAAACCACTTGTCTCTTGGCGGGTACTGCCGCTTCTACGCTTTTAGTTTCCGCATCGATAAAACCGCCAGCGGGACGAAGATGATCAGAGGTAGCCAGGCTGCCAGCGCGGCGGGTTCAAGCAGTCGGTAAGCGCCCAGCCCCTGACAGGCGGCGTCGACTAAGAACACGCTGCCGACGATCAGAAATCCTAAGCCGGCCGAGACGAAAATGTTTCGCTCGCTATTGGAAATGATCATCGGTAGGCCAAGCAATAGCAGCGCGATGTCCAGCACTGGACGCAGCAGCCGCGCGTGAACGCCGACTTCTTCGCTTTGGCCGAATTGGCGTTTGGGTTGTTTGAGCGCCGCCAACATCTCCGACGTCGGACGGTACTGAGCCAGTTTTCTACCGAACGCGATTTCATCTGCGTCCATCTTCACCGCGATAAAACACTGATCCGCTTCCAGCCATGGGAAATCCTTTGGCGAAAACATGAGCGGTTTTTGGTTGAACATAATTGAATTTGTATTGGTCATCACAGGCGGAAGCGTGACTCCTTCGAACAGCAAGCCTTTGGGATGCACTTCATTGGCAGGCACAAGCGTGGCGACGCGTGCGGCAACGCGCGAGACCGAGGTGCTAATGTCCAGTGGCAGTTGGACGTTCGCTTCTGTGATTTTCTTTTCGCCAACGAAGAATTCCTTGCCGCGAAACTTCATGCCAGTTCTTAAGTCCTCACGCGGGTTCATGGCGACCTTGCCGCGATCATGCCAGTTTTGCGGCGTGCGGACTAAGCGGTCCTTATATTTAGGAATCAACAGTTCGCGGTTGGCGACCGTTAACCCGACAATTACCAATCCCGCAAAAATAATCGAACGCAATGCACGTAGTTTTGTGATACCGCCGGCTTCGATCGCCGTTAGTTCGCGGTTGCGCTGCATCATGCTGATGGAGAAAATTCCTGCGACCAAGGCCAGCACAGGCGCCGTTTTGCCAAACATCTCTGCCACTCGCGGCCCGTAGAAATTCAACATCAATTCACCCCAACTTGATGCGGCGGCTAGCGCCGATAATTCGTCAAGGTTGCTAAATAAATGGATGACGACGTACAGACCGGTAAAGCTTAAAAAACACACGAGGAACGTGCGTGAGAAAAGGATCAGTAAATAGCGGTCGAGGATGGTCATGTGATTCTGTTGAAACGGATTCAGTGGCGACTCGCGGCGGCCTATGACAGATTGTGACTATAGAAAAATCGGGATTTTATGGCTACGTTGATACGTCGCGATGCCGATTTAGTTCTTATATATGAAGAAATGCCTATGATTGTCTTCGATTTGCATCGCGTTGCCGTTTGCAGCCGACTTCCGGCGCGGGCGTGAATGCCTAAAATGGGCAGTTTACATATTCAATTATTTATGGAATTACCAAACGATGGATAAACCAAAAATTGCGGCGACCGAGCCCAAAGCTGTCGAGCTTGAAGAAGGCAAAAAGTATGCGTTCTGCACATGCGGTCTTTCGGACACGCAGCCATTTTGTAACGGAGCTCATAAGGGCACCGATTTCGTTCCTCACGTCTTCACCGCTGAGGAAACCAAGACGGCTCATCTGTGCCAGTGTAAGCAAACCAATAACACTCCGTTCTGCGACGGTTCGCATTCTAAGATCGGAAAAAAGAGCTGATAGCCATCTAAAACCGACCGTGTGTCGGTAACGCAAGATTAAACGTAGGCAGGCGCTACTGCCCGACCCGATGCGCGCAGGTGGTCAGGCCGGAGTGGCCAACCTGCGGTTTGTATTTTTTGATTCCCCTAAAAGATAATCCAACAAACAGCTCCGTCCATTGTCCGACCTTTCGTCAAATAAGCGCCATCGTTTTTGGATGGTGAAGTATGTTGTTTGGCTGTTGGTCGTCGCTTTGGTACTGTTGTTTTTTGTCTTTCCGTTCTTGTTGAACTACGCGCTGCACAACGGATACGACTTTAAATCTATGTCTCGTTGGTTGGACGGGATTCAGTGGTTGCAAACGTTTGCAATGCACTCTTTTGTGTATCTCTGGATCACATTTCTGGGCAGTTGTTTTGCCAGTTTTCTCAACGTCGTCGCGTGGCGAGTTCCACGCGGACGTAGTATTCTTGGTTCCAGTCACTGCCCTCACTGTGAAGCCCAATTGTCCTTCATCGATAACATTCCCATCTTCGGTTGGTTGAATAACGGCGGTCAGTGTCGTAGTTGTGCCGCTCCGATTGCGGTGCGTTATTTGATCGTGGAATTTTTGTTGGGCGCAGTGTTTTTGTGGCTGTTCTTGATCGAAGTCATATGGGGCGGAATGAATCTTCCCATCCGGCCCGACCTGCAACAAACAGGTGTTGAGTTTGTGCTGTTCACGCCGAACTGGTTCTTGATTTTGACGTTTGCCTTCCACGCGACGTTAATGTGCGGGTTGTTTACGATCGCCATGATCGCATCGGAACGCAAACGCATCCCTGTCCTAGTCATTTTCTTCGCCGCGATTTTACTCGTTGCCATCGCTTCGACGTGGCCGCATGTGGTTCAAGTGCCATTGGGCGCTGGGGTAAGCATGGTCACAGATTGGCCATCAAAAACTTTTTCGCGCACGTCCCTGTACACGATGGTAATCGGAGGTGTCGCTGGCGTAATTGCTGGAACGATAGCTGTGGAAATAGGCCGCACTGGTCGTTCGCGCAGTCTTGCAACCGCGTGTGAAGAAGATAACGATTCAGCGGACGCGCCGTCCGTTGGTGCGGCCGTCGTTACCTCGATGGGCCTGGTCGGATTGTCGCTGGGTTGGCAGTCGGCAATTTGGGTACTGTTGATATGGTGTTGTTGTAATCCAATTTTGAAGCGCATTTTGCCGAATGGAATTTTGGCGGTGGTTTCTAATGGGAGTGCGGTGGCGATGTTTGCTACAATAGTGCATCTGACATTTTGGTGTTGGCAGATGCCGTTAAAAATTTGGTTGAACGAGTAGTTGATGAAACAAGAAGATGAACAAGAAAAGAAATTATTTTCGCCCGAAAATCGTCCGAAAGTATTTCTACTGAGCTCGATAGATCATCGTCCGCATCTGGCCGATCAGATCGATGCATTGCGTCCCGCGATCGAAGAGCATGTCGACATCATTGGTGAAGACAAAGACTATTCAGAGGATCTTTGCTGTACTGGAGCAGACTTTGTGATCGTGCTTGGTGGCGATGGATCCATCTTACGGGCGGCAAAACGTTTGGGGGATCACCAGATGCCGGTCCTGGGCGTGAACCTCGGGAAGCTCGGATTTCTAGCTGACGTTAAACCGGACCGGCTGGGCGAATCACTTCAATCGATCGTGCAGAATAAGTATCGCTTCGTCGACCATTTAATGATGAACGTTCAGGTTTTTCGTGACGGCGAAAAGATCGCTGAGAAAGTCGGGCTTAATGAAGCCGCGATTCTGGGGGGACCGCCTTACGAGATTCAAAAGATTGACCTGTTCGTAGATGGTCAAATGGCGACGACTTATAGCTGCGATGGGTTGATCATTAGCACGCCTGTCGGCTCGACGGCCCATAATCTCTCTGCTGGAGGACCAATTGTGCGAAAAGATTTGCAAGCATTCGTGATTTCGCCGATCAGCCCCCACACGCTGACCGTCCGCCCGGTGGTTGATACGGCGGACCGTGTTTATGAATTGGTAGTGCAAAAACCGAATGAATCGACCACAGTCGTGCTCGACGGGCAAATTATCACAAAGCTTTGTTCCACCGATCGCGTTCGGATTGAACGAGATAAATCGGTGTTTCAATTGATCGAGGTTGTCGGCAATAATTACTACAGCACGCTCCGAGAAAAATTAGGCTGGGGCGGGCAGTTTAAAAAGAAGTAGGTGGATGAGGCAACGAGTCTTTAGCCACATAAATGACCCTTCAATGATGACCTCTTAATCAAAACGCCGCGATCGGTACGGATGCCAAGAATGACACGTTTGATAACAATATACGCTCCCACCAGTTTCATAGTATTTGTTTTCGCAGGTTTACTGCCGCACATGGGTGACGCTGCGCCCCAGGAGTCGACTGCAAGTGATTCGATCAATTCTGCAGTGGATCGAATCGCGGCCAAAGCCAACTACGAATTCAAATACGATTTGAAAGAAAAGCAGAAGCTGTTTTGGAAGGTCGAACACGTTACCAAGACCAAGACGCAGATCGCCGGCACGACCGAGGAGGCTTCGGCCCGGGTCGAGACGTTGAGTTCATGGGAGGTTGGCGACGTCAACAAAGCCAACGGTGCAATGGTTTTTCAAAATACGATCACTGCGATCAAAGCATGGAAAAGGATCGGCGAAGACGAGGCGACGCTGTACGACAGTCGCGTCAGTAAAAATGCGCCTGATGAATATGCTGGAATCGCCAAAAGCCTTGGAAAACCGAGGTCGAGGATCACGATCGCACCCAATGGTGCGGTACTGGATCGGCAATCGGATTTTATATCTACCGATTTCTCCACCGGTGACATTACGGTCCCATTGCCAACGAAAGAAGTGCCTGTTGGATACAGTTGGAACGTTCCCAAGGAGTTTGAATCAACCAACGAATACGGGGCCGCGGTAATGCTCAAAGCACGCACGTGCTACGAGTTTTCCAAAGTAAGACAAGGCAATGGCGTTATTTCGTTTCGCACCGAAGTTCTTACACCGATCGAGAGCGAGAAAACGAAGTCAAAAATCTTGCAGAAGCTCGTGCGTGGTGTGATTGTGTGGAACTTTGAGAAAGGCTTGCCGATTCGAAAGCGGACTCAGTGGGACGAGAAAGTCCAAGGCTACGATGGCGCTGACAGTTTTTTACAATACGTTGGCCGCATGGATATAAAGTTGGTTGACTCAGACGAGCACGAACAAGCAGCGCAGGAATTGACTTACACGTCGTTGACGCCGCTAAAAATAGCGCCGATTAAACTTCGCAAGTCGAAAGAACGCCCTCAGTTGCGACGTTAGCTTGGAAGTTCATTCAGTTCTACTTAGGAATACCCCACCCACGCTAATTAAGGTTCGTTTGGAACTTCAATTTTCTTTGCACAACGAAACGGTGGCTATCGCCAAAACGGCTAATAACGTGCGTTGCTTCAAACGAAATTCTCTTCACGGCGTTGGGCGTGGCCCACTGCTTGGAGAAGGACACCAGCCAAGCTGCTGTAAACCAAGTCTCACCCGTTGAAAACTTGCTGGGCGCGTCATGGATGATGTAACCGATCAGCTGGTGTTATCGAACAACCGGTTTTTTAATCTTTGGGGCACAGCAGCCCGACACTACTCTCAAAAATCTTCTTGCGGCGCTTCACCGACTTGTCCTCGGATTCGGACTGTTGATTTTCTAAATCTGTCTTCATCGCAATCGTAAAGGGACACTTCAAAACGTCGACTCGAAACTGAATATATTCTGCGTGCTGATCGTCCAGGACGCCTAAGAGAAAGCTCCCCATCTCATCATGGCTGGGGACGCCGATTTGGTTCTGTCGCCAAATCCCACCTAACGTGTGCTTACCATTGCTGCGGAGCGCGTTAATTTCTGTCAAACGCTTCAACAGTTTTTCATCATCGCGAAGCTGCAACTCAAGCTCACTTGCTCGATCGGCGTCCAACATCTCTTCAATATAGCAATCGAGTTCTGCATCTGAAAATTCTTTTGACACCCTACACAGCCTCACAACAATTTGGGGGAACTTGGTCCTGAGAAGAGTTTACTTGGTAAAGTTTAACTCAATCGACCCAAGCAAGGCATACAGTCTATCTAAAGATCCTAAAAGATTCTTAGGTAGTCAAAGGTGTCTCTGAATCAAGAAACTTCTGAGCAAGTTGAACGACGTCACCTTCGCTGACCGCAGTGTCAGAACATATCGCAAACATCCGCGTCCGGCGGATAACACCTTTCTCCAGGAAATCTGCGTTCAGTCGACATGTCACCTCGGTCTCGCCGTTGGACTGCGATAACTCCATCAGCACCAAATCTGTAGGATAGACCGCGATCGCCAAGTAACTTCCGCCCTCCAGCTTTGTGGTGATTAACTGACAACCATCGGCGGAGTCCTGCTTTTGCCACTTCAATTCGCCAGCCAAAGAATCACCAACTGCCGTCCAGTAATTTACCGATTGAACCTTCAGCGTCGACACGACGCAAGGGTCTGGTTGCGAATCCAAGAGATCGGTTTGGATTGAATAGATCATTTCCAAGCCAAACGATTCCGTCTGTGAATCAAACTGGTGAATCCGCCAATAAAGCTCTCGTTCAAACTCATCCGCGCTTGATATATATTTTGCGATCAAATCATCGCCACGCACGTAGAGATCAGACAACATCTCTTCGATGTCGGAAGACTCAACGGAGAACAGTGATGCGGCATCCCTGCCAACGGTAACTTTTGCACCAGATCCTAGCGAACCATTGGCGATCGTCAGTTGTAATTCCTGACCTTTGAGTTGAGATGAAGAGGACGCAAGTTGTCCAGTTAGTTCCCAATTTCCGTTTGACTTCATGAGATCTTTTGAGTGTAGGAGATTAATGGAAGAACGCGGGGGGGGGGATTATTAAAACTTCGATGTTCGACCAAGACAATATCACGCTAAAAAACAGACTCCAAGACAGTCTTGAACTTATGCTTTGCATAACCAATAAATGAAATCGCTTCCAGAACATCATCCATTCCAGTTCAAAATTGAAATTCAGAAGTCTATCGGCGCATCTGAAAGAAATTCCTAATATATACCTACCCAAATGGGGTGTTGACAAACTGTCTACTAAAAGTCGCCAGAGAAACACTCGGGAAACCTTAACGTAGAATTAACAACCGGCAATTGCTATCGTTCAAGGAGGTTGTAACGTTCTTCGTTTTTTTTCAATCTGCCCACAGCGGTAGATCAAAATCAATCTTTTTTCGCGGTGTCGATCTCCGCTAATTATTAGCGACCGACCAATAGCTACGACGAAGGCATAATTCTAGTCCTCCCTTCATTTCACAAACTGGGGTTTTCGAACTTATCTGAGCTGATGCACCGGGCGGTTAATTGTGATCCTCGGTCTTACGAAACATCCAGCCCGACAGCCGATTCACTTCGCAAAGGCGTTTAGTGCTTCGGTCTCATTTGGCGAACATCTGAGTTACATCGGACTTGAGCGTACCACCTGCTGCCAAGGGCCTGAGCCCTTATGCCAAGTGTTTCGGATACCAAAATGATAGATTTCCTGGCTGCATAAGATGCCTTGCTCAAACATTTCCATGACCGCCGCGAGCGCGTAATCTCCGGCAAATGTTTGCCGCTCCTCCATGAATCTATCTTTTGTCATATAATCATAACCTAAAGAGACTCACCGTCTAACAACTTTGGGAACTTCGAAGCGTTGTGCTGTCGGCCCTAAATCAATTCCAGATCCTATTTCTGGACAGTTGCTAAGACACTAACTACCAGCATTTTATTCCGAATTAGATTGCCCATGAAATTGTCTGAAATTGAAATGAATCGGTATATCGAAGCCAGTCAAGTCGCCGCCAAAATGGGTGGAACGAAACTGATGGAAATGATGGGGACTGCCAAGGTCAGCGAAAAAGCACCCAAAGACCTCGTCACCGAAGCCGATCTCGCCTCGCAAGTAGCGATTGAGAATCATCTCCTCAGCCAATTTGCAGACCACATCCTTGTCGGAGAAGAAGACACCGATAAAAGTGGCGATCTTAACGACGACAAGTTCTGTTGGATCGTTGATCCCCTTGATGGCACGATGAACTATGTGCATCAACTGCGTTCCTTCAGTGTTTCGATCGCCCTACGTTATCAGGGTGAACTCTTGGTCGGCACCGTCTATGATCCTTGGACAGATGAGTGTTTTTCTGCGGGTAAAGGGATGGGCGCTACGCTCAATGGCAATCCTATCTCCACCAGCGCTTGCAGCGACCCCAACGAAGCACTCATCGTTTGCAGTTTCTCCAGCAGCGTCGACCGTCACCATCCGGAGGTCGAACGATTTTTGCGCGTCCTTGGCAACACCGCCAGTATCCGCAGATTGGGGTCGGCCGCGCTAAACCTTTCCTACGTCGCTTGCGGCCGGACTGACGCGTATTGGGCGACAGGGCTAAAGTGCTGGGATATCGCTGCCGGTTTCCTGATCTTGGAGGAAGCTGGCGGAACGCTGAATTGCATCGAGGGAGGTGGGACCATAGATTTCACCAAACCAAAATTCAGCGCTGCCGCAACCGACGAACTCAGCCAGCGGTTGCGCGAGTATCTGGTGCTGTAGCAAAGTCTCGGTGGCCCTCTCGGATGCTCAAAGTAATTAGCGAAGTCTGAAAGGGATAAGCTTAGCGCCGTGACGAGATTTTCGTTTGATAAACGCCCGTCGTTAGCCGTTTGGGCGATAGCTATGGTTCTTTCGCACAACCGAACCGTGGCTGGCGCCCGAACGGCGAATCAAATCAGTGGAACAATTCGTTCACGGCGTTGAACTCAGGCGCTGGCGAGAATTGCAACGAAAAAAGCGATATCCAAAAAATTTACCACACCGTCTTGGTTGCAATCTGCCTCTTCGAGAAAACTGTTAGATGACAGAGTTGCGACAAAAGGTGCGATATCAAGAAATGTAACCTCGCCATCTAAATTGGCATCTCCATACAAAACCGGATTAACAACAGCACCCACTCCGAATTCCGGTAGGACTAAGCTTTCAAAATCTGCGGCCGACATACCGTGGTTGAAAACAAGCCAAAACGGTTGCGATGACAGATCTATAGTCCCGTCAGTCGGAGCAAAGTCGCTTTGCAGTTGCACCAAGATTCCGTAAGCGCCTAACGGCGCGTCAGAGTCATCCAATAAATCTAATTTGATATGGTCATGGACAACGCCCGCAGCTCCACCGGCACCGATGAATTGAGGATTGACGCCTGATTCGATTGAGGCACCCTCGAGTACGAGATTGGCGGTTGAAGATGTATTGTCCACTAACGAGATACGGCCACTAGCCTCTAAAGCATCAGTTGCCGGATTAAAGAAGTTCACGTAACCAACGCCGAAATCCGACTCCACCTCGGCATCAAGCACGTTGAGCATGATGTTATCACTTGGGTTAACCATCAGACCTGCCGCACTGTTGGTTGCGAATCCTGGTTGGTCGGCGCTGAAATCTCCAGGCGAAAATGGATCTAACTCTCTGAAGCTGCTGTCAGCCAAAATAATTCCGTCAGCCGTCGTTGCATCAAAACTTAGAGGGGACAATGTAAAACTGGAAGGACTATTTGCGTCATCGTAACCAAACTCGATATCGCTGTGCTGCGCGAGCAAGTTTGATGAAATGCAGATCAATGCTGTGACAAAGAGGAACGGACTCAGTCTCATTTGTCAAATCTCCAAAAGGTAAAATTTTTAGATTCGCGTCGAAAGAAAAACACTGTAAGTTTCGCCGGACCAAGAACGACCGGTGTGAGCGTGGGCACGGGACCGCTGCTGATTGACTTCAGAGCCGTTAGACGTGCTATGAGTAACCTATTCAAAGCCAGTATGTCCGGGAACTCTATTATACTCGCAAGGATGATCCTGATAAATAGCGTCAGAAGGTCCGGGATCAGGCTGAACACTTGATTGGCAACGTCTATGACTTTTGTTTAGATGCAATTTTTTCTGCTGGCCAAGCAATTGACGCGACACTTCATTGCAATCCGAGATCTACAGAAGCCGGCCGAACCCTGAATTGCTTGGAGGGAAGTCATGCAATTGATTTCATCAAACCAAATATCAGCGCTATCGTAACCGACGAACAAGTCAACAATCACGCGAGCACCTAATGCTGTAGCGACAAGATTGAAACCGGAGGGCTATCGCGTGGCGGCTGATAGAGAACGTAATTATCGACTTTCAAATTAAAACGTTGAGGGTCAACCATAGACTAAAAAAGAAAGGACTGCGTGCAATATCCGGGCTAAGACGAAAGAACAGTCCTTAGCGTATCGACGAGATTGTCGCATGTGAACTCGATTTGGCCAAGCCTGTCGGGGAGCGTCATAGCGACGCGCGAACCTCTGACCTCACGACGTCTCAGACGAGGCTCAACTCCCAGCGGCGGTTAACTCCGCAGGTCGGTGAGGCGGCTCGCACGGTAATTTGAAACGGTAACGTGTTAAACCGCACGTACGGTTCGGAGGGAGAGGAGTCCGGCCTAACCGGACTTCCCTACCCCTACCCCTATACCTTGAAACGAACTTTGAAGTTCTCCTGGGACTACGATTCCGCCGATTGCACATTTGCAATTGGCGCTCCATAATAGATTGCTTCATTTATTCGGCCCCATTTGAGGGCTTGAGAACTCTGGAGCAACGATGCAAGACAAAATTCGGCACACCGCGATCACTTTTGACGACGTTCTTCTTGAACCGAGATACAGCGAAATCGTGCCTGCTGATGTCGACGTTTCTACGCGTTTGACCAATCGCATCTCTATCAACGCGCCGCTGATCAGCAGTCCCATGGACACGGTCACCGAAAGCAAAATGGCGATCGCCCTCGCCAAGGTCGGTGGGCTGGGCGTGATTCACAAAAATATGTCCGCCGAGAACCAATCCGCCGAAGTCTACAAGGTCAAGCGGTCGGCTAACGGGATCATCCTCGACCCCGTCACGCTCCCACCCGAAGCGACCGTCGGACAGGCCAAAGACATCATGGCCCAGCACAAAGTCTCCGGCGTGCCGATCGTGCTAGCGAACGGTAAGCTTGCAGGCATTCTCACTCGCCGCGACCTGCGGTTTCTGGAAACTACGGAAATCGCCGTGTCTGAGGTGATGACCAGCGACCCGTTGGTGACGGCTACGGGGAATGTAACGCTTGAGGAAGCTGAAAAGATATTAACGGCTAAAAAGGTGGAGAAGCTTTTACTGATTGACGATGAAAGGAAACTAACGGGACTCATCACGATCAAAGACATCGATATGATGCGTCGCTTTCCTAACGCCAGTAAAGATGGACAAGGGAGGCTGCGAGTCGGTGCGGCGATCGGAGTTCATGATTTAGATCGGGCTCAACTCCTGATCGACAAAGATGTTGACGTCCTCATCGTCGATAGTGCTCACGGGCATTCCAAGAATGTTATGGACACGATCAAAGCGATCAAAGCGAAATGGGATATCGACGTCATTGCGGGCAACGTCGCGACGGCCGAAGGCTGTTTGGCGTTAATCGAAGCGGGTGCCAATGCGGTGAAGATTGGAATTGGTCCTGGTTCAATTTGTACGACACGTGTGGTCAGCGGAATTGGAGTTCCGCAGGTCACGGCGATCTATGAGTGCAACCAGGTCGCCGAGAAGCACAATATACCGGTGATTGCCGACGGAGGAATTCGTTATTCCGGCGACATCACCAAGGCGATTGCGGCCGGTGCAAGCTGTGTCATGATCGGCGGACTTTTTGCTGGACTTGTTGAAAGTCCTGGCGAAATGATTTTGTACCAAGGTCGGACGTTCAAGTCATACCGAGGTATGGGATCCTTGGGCGCGATGGCCAAAGGGTCCAGTGAACGTTATCGACAGGCTGGAGAAGGACCGGGCAAGCTGGTCCCCGAAGGCGTTGAAGGACGCGTCCCGTTTAAGGGTGCGTTGAGTGATTTCGTTTTTCAGTTGGTTGGAGGTTTGCGGGCTGGCATGGGTTATTGCGGCACACAGACAATTGATCAACTGAGACACGATGCGAAGTTTATACAAGTATCAGCGGCGAGTGTTAGAGAAAGCCATCCTCATGATATTGCGATTACTCAAGAATCACCAAATTACAGCACGGAATCTCCGTCGGGAGATGCCAGCTGAACCGGCTCCAGCGTCGAGCGTTGTCGCCAAAAAAGCATCCGTCAATGCTACCCAAACCGAAGGGCTTGTTGTTCAATCCGAATCTTGCGAAACAACTATCAGCCGCAGGGCGATAGCCCCCGGTCATGGCACGGGACCGGACGCTGTCGCGTGGCGGCGGATGAAATCGCCACGCCGGACAATCCTGGCAGCGCTGGCGGCATTGATGTTATCGACCACGGGCCAAGCACTGCGGGCTCAAAGCAGTTTGGATAGCTTGCCTGTCCCATCGGCAAACGCGAAAACGGTAACATTCTCGGACTTGGACCCGGAGATCGCTTCACAAAACGAGTCTGGTCACTACGTAGCTCAAGATAGTTTTCCCGTCCCATCGGCCAACGCGAAAACAGTAAAACTCTCCGACTTGGATCCAGAGGTCGTTTCCCAAATCAAGTCCAATCACTACACGGCTCAAGAACAAAACATCCAACAAGCGTACCACCAACAATTGCAGCAAAACCGCCAACGCTCGGCCTTCTCTGCTCAACAAGCCGCGTTCGACCAGTCAGTTTCCGATCGTGCACGTAGTAGCCAATTTTCACCAGTCGCTTACCAAGCACCCGTCGGCGGCGAAGCACCGGTAGCCCAAGCGTCACACAACGCTGACTTCCCCAGGACGGCCGCCAACGAACCCGACCAACCAATCGCTCGACCTTCTGCCTCGACGCCAAGTCCAGCGTACGCCGCACCTCAAAACGCTGCCTATTCCGCTCCACAAACATTCGTGCCGCCGGTTCACATTCCGCCGATGCAATCAAGATACACGCCGGGAATTCCCGGACGTTCGCTCAACGGTAATCGCAACGCCGTACAAAACTTTGCTCCACAGCCAACCAACAATCGCACCGTTGTCGGCAGGTCCTACCGGGCGCCGGTTGCCAGAGTGAAAAGAAGGGCCACCCCTGTCCAGTCCAGCTCCACATTGACCAATCCCGCTCCCAAAGAAGACACGCACGTGTTCCTACAGGACCGCATCGCCAACGCGCTCTCTCGCCATTTCAAACGAGGTAAAAGGTCGAAAGAAGAATCGGTAACTGAGCAATTGACAACTGAGCAATTGACAACTGAGCAATTGGTGGCCAAAGAATCAGCCGTTACAACGGCAGAATCAGTCATGGGAACTGCGGCACTTTCGCCACCCGTTTACCAATCTCAGTCAGCCCCGATAACGCTTGAGCAACAAACGATTGCCGTTGACGATCACCCGTCTGCACCTCTGGTCGAGGGAACAATTGTAGATTCTCAAAAATTTGTTGACGATAAATCCTACTCAGAGATCATGCAAGCGAATAAGTACACGTCGCCGATCAACAGTGGCGATAATGTTACCGGTGATCGTCCAGCAGACCATCAGATTGTGACCAGATCAAACGCTCGTCGCCGATCGATTGAACGCGCCGTCCATCACGACAACAGCGAAAACGAGCCATTGGGCATCTCGATTGGGGAAGAAGACTCAACGATTTTTGATCGTTATGAGAACATTCGCCAGGCTTCTGCCGAACGCGGTGACCCGCGAGAAATAGCCCCCCTTCGCAGACCAATGAAACGACGTCCGCGCGTCGCAGCCTATTCACGGCCCGACAAGTACAGTCGATCTACTCAAGAAGCTCCTGCTGAAAATGTTTCGATCTTGTTGCAAGAGGAAGATGATGACAATTCTCCCTTCGAAAGCCGAGAAGACTTCAGTCCTGTCGAGGATTTCGAGATCGAAGGTAAAAATGACCGAGATTTTGAAATCGAAGACAGGCCTAACCTCAGAAATGATTTGGATGATGCAGATGAGGATGCCCAAAGCGATGCACGCTCGCTTCGAGACCGAGTCCGTAGTCGATTGGATGATGAACTCGATCTGGAAGAACTTGATCGTGAAATCGACGAAGAGTTAAATGAAGAGATGGATGAAGACTTCGAAGACAATCGTCCAAACCGATCACCTCAGAAATCATGCCGCCAATTCCAAGACGAATTGATCGCGGGCTCGATCCGAGATATCTCATTGGACATCAGCCCACCTGCTGCGAGTGAGGGTGCTCAGTATGGCGGACTTGCCAGAACTTGGACCGATCGTCGCGGCAACATTTTGGCGACGGGCGCATTAACCGACCTACGACGCGGCTACGTAATACTTGATAGCGGACAAAAATTGGCGTACGCTCGTTTGAGCGAAGCCGATCTAGCAGCGGTGTCAGAGTTTTGGCGATTGCCAGAGGTATGCGTTATCGGTAACCGAGGCGGAAGTCCTTACCGAAGTTGGACGCCGCAAGTGGTCACTTGGAAGGCTTCAAACCTTTGCCACAAACCGTTGTACTTTGAAAACACTCAGCTCGAACGCTACGGTCATTCACGTGGCCCAATTGCTCAACCGATTCACTCTACACTACACTTCTTTACCCGCCTGGTAGCCTTACCTTACATGACCGGAATGTGTCCTCCGAACGAATGCGAGTACGCTTTGGGCTTCTATCGCCCAGGCAACTGTGCTCCGTGGCTCAAGGATCCTGTTCCAATCAGCTTGGAAGGCATTCGCCGCGAGGCTCTGTTTGTCACCGGGGCTGCTTTCATCCCGTAGTATTTGATGCATTTTTAAACACCAGAGGATGTGAAGGCGATTGGCTAGGCCGCAGAATTGACTGCGGCCTTTTTTCTTGGACAAAATGTGGCGATTTCTTTCCAAATATCGCCACCCTATTTCGAATATCACTAAATAACGGGACTTCGTATGCGTTGTCTTTGCCGCAACATTCGTGGCCCCTCAAAGGGTAGTCTTGAAGTACCTACAAAACACGAGACATTGATTTTGCTGATATCAACTTCTGCCGCTATAATTCCGTATCCCTAAACTTTACTGTCGTCATAACGCCAAATGACCATCTTCAACAAATGCATTCTGATAATCAGCTTGATTGGCTGGACGGTTTTTTCATCAGAATACCTCTGCGCCCAAACCGAAGAAATCTTCCAACAAAAAGAAGCCGAAACCAATCGCTTCTTTGAGAAAGCCCACGGTGCACTGGATGAGGCGCTCGAAGTCTTCGACGCTCAGGAAAGCCTACCCGGAGAAGACGATCTCGCCTTCTACGACTACTTCAGTCGTACGCAGGAATCTGAAGAGAGCAAGATTGAAGGATACTTAGATGCCGCCGCAGGAGCGCTCGGCATTTCCAGCATCTCCGACCGACGCAATCGCATCTCCGACATCCGTGGCGAAATCAAAGCGACACGTGAGGAGCTGACCGTCTACCAGCGCAAGATCATTTCGGCACCGGTCAAAAGCTACAACCCTCTAGTAGTCACCGAATCGGGATACCAAAAGAAGATCGACGCCGCAAATGAGAAGATACTCCTTCTGGAAGAACAAATCGACGAACAGAAAGTTCAGTTGGTGAAGGAACTCCAACGCATCGGCATGAAGCTGGACGCGGAAAAAATTGACATGCTTCTGGAGTCTATCACCGGAGACGAGTTTGTGCGTGTGTCGATCATTTTCGACAACGCGAAAGCATTTGCATTGGAACTGGAAAAGTTAACCGAACAAACGGGCGAGGATCTTGAGGCGGCCAAAAAGTACTACGGCGTTTACTTGATGCTATTGAAAACCGTCGAACGGCTACAAAACAAGTTTGTTGAAAACGTGGATGACGTATACTATCCCAAACTTGATGAGTTCGCTGAAAAGGCGACACAGAACATTGCCGAGGCGAAGAAGGCGATCAACGCCGGAGCCGACGCGCGGGTTTTGGAGAACAACATCGACAGCAACCAATTGACTTTCGATGCGGCTCAATCCTACAAACAAGTTTTGGCTCAGCAAAAGCATCAAATGATGGTCGCTAATTTAGAATGCAAGAAGAGCATTCTCACGGCTGCCAACACCTATAAAACGGTTGCCCTGAGCAAGGATGTCGCCAGCCTGTTGGCCACCAGTCGCCGCGCTTTCGATTCGATTTCGAATTTAGCAGTTCCGGATCTGCGTCCGTTCGAGAACGTAAAGATGCGCGAAGCCTTCGGCAAACTAACTCAGGAACTGAGAAAGTAACGTCCGGTGAAACGTTGGCACATCTACTTCTCCGGCCGCGTCCAAGGCGTCGGCTTCCGCTACACCAGCCGTGAGGTTGCGAAGCGCTACGAAGTTTCAGGTTGGGTCAAGAATCTGCCCAATGGGTCGGTTGAAATGATCGTCGAAGGGGCATCCGATCAGCTGAGAAAGTACGTCGCCGATCTCTCGGAATCAACTCACGGTAAGGTCACGGATATGCAGGTGACCAAATCCGAACCGACGGGCGAATTTTCGGCGATGGAAATTCGTCACTAGTGTTTTGTTGATTTATTCAGCCACCAACGGAAAACCGATCGTTCTCGTCCCATGACCGGCGGCGGGATCCCCAAAATACAAACCCGCAGCGCCAGCAAGTGTGTCACGACGCTCGGAGAAACCTCACGCGTCGGGCTTGTGCCGCGGCTATTGAAGCAAAACGCTTTAACTCCATTTGTCTCACCTGCTCGGTTCGCGTCACTGTTCTTCAGGGTGGCGCGAGCTTTTTTTTCAACGCGGAAGTCGTAGTATTGAACTTTCCGGGCATAACTTCTTTCGTAGCAAAACCTAATGAATAATCTTCTGTTGTGCGCGAACCCATTGATAATATGAATGTCTCCAATAATCGCTTTCGGCAGCATGCATAAACTTTTCACTTTGAAGGTAAATGATGGCAAACGACACTCCGCAAGACAACGCCTCAGTTCCTCCGCCGTATCGCATTGAGACCGAACGCACGGTAATGCGATGTCCTGAACCGGGCGATGCGAAACTAATGCAAGACGCGATCACGGCCAGCCTAGAAGACTTGCGTCAGTGGATGCCTTGGGCTGGATTTGAACCTGAATCGGTCGCCGAAAAAGCGCAACGGTTGCGAGGCTTCCGAGGGCAGTTCGATCTGGATGAAAACTACATGTTCGTGATATTCACCCCCGACGAATCAAAAATAATTGGTGGTACGGGGCTACATCCGAGGGTGGGGCCAAATGCGTATGAAGTTGGATACTGGATCCACTCCGACCACGTGAACAATGGAATTGCCACCGAGATCGCCGGCGCTCTGGTCAAAGTCGCGTTTGAAATATGCAAAGTCGCTCGTGTTGAGATTCACTGTGATCCGAGAAACCTGTCGAGTGCGCGTGTGCCGGAGAAATTGAAATTCATCCACGAAGCCACTCTCAAGCAGCGTCTCACTGATACCAAGGGAGCGCCGCGCGACGAAATGATCTGGACGATCTTCGCCGACCGTTTTGATAACAGCCCCAACAAGCAAGCCGCCATCAAAGCCTACGATGTACTTGGTAACGTCATCCTCTAAACGGTGCATCGCCTCTCTATCATCGTTTGGGCGGTCCGGCGATGCCAGATTGTTCGACTGCGACGTAATTTCAATAACGTCTGCATTAAGCGGTGACTATTTGGGAATGGATCAATCTCCAAGCTGTCTTCTGAAAATTTGACAGTCCTAAAGTATTTATCGTATATTTGGTGGGTGAACGGCGTTGGGTTTCCCTATCATTTTCATGTTGGAGATTGAATGAATCACTTATTGAAGATATCAGCTTTGTGGTTCGCGATATCAGTATTGGTGGAAACTCTGTCTCCAATTTCACTCGTCGCCCAAGAAAACCTTGAGCATACCAATTTAAAATTCCGAACGGTTGCACTCACAAGAACGCCAGTTGTTGGATTGGGCGAGGGCGTCACGTTCTCAAACGGTGGTTGGCCCGATGGGTTTGGCAACGTCTCGGTAGATGCAAACGGAAGAACTGCGTTCCAAGCCGGTTTGAAAGCCAAAGGGCTCGTCGATTCCTACTCTTTATCTTCAACTAACGAGTTTGCTAATGACGAAGCTTTCTTTCTTGAGACGGGCAGCGGGATTGAGCCTTTACTTCGCAAGGGTGACGCGGTGTTGCAAGACAAGCCAAATCTTAAGCTGACCTATGTTCAGAGCTGTTATTCCGGCGATGGAAATGTACTCGCCCTCGCACGACTTTCCGACAAACCAAGAGGCGGCGAAACTTCTCATGCAGTCTTCACGAATTTTGGTGGAGAGTTTCGGGCGATCCTTAAAACTGGCGATCCAGCAATCGGCACTGAAGGTACTTTCAGTGTGTTTTATGGAATCCAATCGGACGTAAATTTTGCAAAAGGCATTTTAACGTTTCGTTCGGCAGTCTTTGAAGTGCCTGATGCAAAACGGAATCCAGTCGGCCTGTGGACGGGCAAACCAGACGCAATCAAGCTTCTTGCAAAGACGGGGCAGCCCGCAATCGGGATGGAACCGGACACCAAGTTCACAGGTTTCAGTGATTTCAAACAGAACGCCTCGGGTCAGGTAATTTTTTCGGCATCGTACAAAGGCACCAAGTCGGGAACATCGAGCACGGGAATTTGGTTGGCAAATTCTGGTGAATCGCCAAAGTTGATTCTTAAAACCGGCGATTCGCTTTCCGGATTACCTGAAGGAGCAACGCTTGATCGAATTTCCATGTCCGATTTGAACGACGCCGGGCAGATCGCGGCCTATGCAAATTTTAAAGCGGACGGTAGCAAACAAAATGGAGTTGTTATTTTCGCGGATGAAAGTGGTGCGCGGGCGGCTATGCAAACGGGACAAAAAATTGAAGGAGCAAGCGAACCTGTCGGCGGGTTTAAGTCGTTCAAAATTTCTCCCGCTGGAATGTTGGCCGTTCAATATCTGTGGAGGCCCGCAAAGGAAAAAGGAGGATTCAAGCAAGGACTCGTTTTAGTTGATCCCCAAAAACCAGACTCGCCAGAGTTGATCGCAAAATCAAAAGCCAAAGCTCCGGGAGTAACCGAAGGAGTCGCGTTCGGTCCTTTTGGTCCTCAGTTTTTCTTCCTTGATGACGAAAGAGTCGTTTTTTCGACCACAGGTTCGGATCGTAAATCCTATACCTTCACCTCAAATCGTGGCGGCGAACCGGATTTGATCGCTCACCCAGGAATGGAAATCGAAGTACAGCCCGGTGAAAACAAAAAGGTAAAAACCGTTGGACTATGGAGGGGAACCCGCATCACCGACTCGGCCAGCGTTGCCGCCTATCTCCCGTTTGTGATACGTTTCGAAGACCGTACGCGCGGTCTGCTGGTAGCTGAAGTTCCAAGCAAATGATTCGCCAGTTATGAACGTAGCGGAATTCATTGGTTGCAAGCTTCATTAATCCCCAAAGCTTTCGATTGCTCCCAGACGGTGATTTGCTCTCTTGCACGCGCGAGCAAACCGTGATCTTGGATATTTTCAAGGCGATCAGTACAGCACCGTTCATCTTGGCCAAAAAGTAAAACCTGATGACGCAACGATCTACGAACTCGGCTCGATCAGCAAGGTCTTCACTAGCCTCTTGTTGGCCGACGCTGTGGTGAAAGGCGAGATCGAACTCGACGGCGAAGCGGATGCGCCCAACGGTGCAAACATTAAGTTCCCTTCGCACAATTATCGGCGAGTCAAATGGATTGACCTGAGCACTCACCGATCCGGACTGCCGCGCTTGCCGGTTAACATGGACGCCACGACGCTCATTGACCCGTATAAGCTTTATGATTCGAAAAAAGCGGCGGCCGCGCTGAACGAACTTGAGCTACCACGATCTCCGGGTCAATCGCAGGAGTACTCAAACTTCGCTGTTTCGGTGCTAGGGTATATGATTGGAGAGAATACCGGCAAGAGCTATCAGCAACTGCTACAAGAAAGAGTTTCAAAACCACTTGGCATGGCTGATTGCTCGGTCTCATTATCCGAGGATCAGAAAAAGAGACTCGCTACACCACATTCATCTTTCGGTCAGGATACACCTGCATGGAGTTTTGCTGACCTTCCCGGTGCTGGCGGTATACGCGCGACGATGAGTGACATGATGCTCTTCGCGAAAGCTCAACTCAATCCTCCCGAGGGCAAGTTGGGCGAAGCGATCGAGTTAGCATGGCAACAGCACACCGAGGCGAGCGACTCAGGCTCTGCTATGGGGTTGGGTTGGATGATTCAGGGAGACGGCACCCACTGGCACAATGGTGGTACGGGCGGCTCTCGTTCGATGCTATTGCTCAATCGCACCGAGAATTTGGCAATCATTGTGCTGTGCAACACGGCCGAGAGAGAAGTCGATCAGCTCGCGAAAAGACTAATGTTACAGGCTACCGGCGAGGAACCTCTAGAAACGTCGTCACCTCAGGTTGAAAATGGTAAACAGGCACCCAAGGTATCGCCGTTCAACTCCGTTGGCTTCTTTAAAGAAAAGGTGTTTGTGGGCTACGGAAAGGAAACCTATCTCTGGCTTGAGATAGACGGAGTGCCGGTCAAGGAAATTGTCGCCGCCGCAAAAAAGCACTATGGCGACCGTTGGGAGAAACGAATCAGAGAAGATCTCGTCGAAGTGTTGTGGAAGATGGACCACAAACCCGGCGATACGGTGACGCTACGCCTGCAAAACTTCAAGACAAAGAAGGAGACTGTCATCGACAGCGCACCGATGACCAAAGCTAATCGCAAGCTTCTTTGGCGAGAACAACAACTCGTGGAGGAAATGGGCGAAAAAGGAAAAGGCGGCTCGGCTTTCGGGGTCAAAATTGATGCTGACCATCGCGCTCGTTTGGTCGGCCGATACAAACTCGCTGCCAACTTCATCTTTGATGTAAAGGACCGCGACGGGCATCTGATGGTGGGTATCACCAATCAGCCCACCCAAGAAGTTTTCCCCGACTCGAAAACGCACTGGTCTTATAGAGGCGTCAAAGCGACGCTCGAATTTAAGCTGCCCAACAAAGGTTCCGCGAAAAGCCTGATCCTTCACCAAAACGGGATCAAGCAGACCGCAAAAAGAATCGGAAGATAGATTCCAGCACCGCACAGTTGAAAAAAAGGGACTGCCATCGGAGCGGTCCCTATTTCTGGCTTTCCAACGGATTGCATTTGATGAACTGACCACGGCGTGATAAAGTAGTTGTTAACAATTTCGGCGATACGGCCGATAGGGTTCTTAGCTACTTTTCAATTTTCTGGAGATCTCTTTGCCTCCCGCCCAGAATTACAATCGTCACCCGTTCATTGGTCTGTTGACTTGTGCGCTGTTTTTGTTGGTGTCTCTAATCAGCGGAACCGCCAATACAGCCTTCGCTGCGTCGGATGTTTCGGCAGAAGAAAAAGAGCGAGTTGGTTTCAATGATCAGGTGCGCCCCATTCTGGCGAAGCATTGTATATCTTGCCACGGCCCCGACGAGGAGAACCGTTCGGCCGATCTAAGACTGGACGTAAGAGAAGCGGCCCTTGATGCAATCGAACCCCAAGATCCTGATAGTAGTGAACTGTTCGCACGCATTAGCTCTCAAGACGACGACCGTATGCCGCCGCCTGAACACGGCGAGGGGCTTACCGCCGAAGAGGTTGGGCTGATTAGGAAATGGATTCAGCAAGGCGCCGATTACGAACTACATTGGGCATTTCAACCTCTGACCCGCCCAGACGTACCAGCGCCGGTCATCCAAGACTGGGGCCGAAACGAGATTGATCGCTTTGTGGGCTCGCAGGTAAGCTCCGCAGCAATGGTCCCCTCTAATGACGCTGATCCCCACCGGCTGATCAGACGATTAGCATTGGATCTAACAGGTCTGCCTCCCAGCCAAGAGATGGTGGAAGCCTACGCGGCCAATCCGACCGAACAAAATTACGAAACGATCGTTGAACAATTACTTGCTTCGCCGGCTTACGGCGAACACTGGGCCGCAATGTGGATGGACATCGCGCGGTACGCGGACACGATGGGCTACGCAGAAGATAAAAAACGCGACATCTGGCCATGGCGAGACTGGGTGATTCGCGCGTTCAATGACAACATGCCCTGGGATCAATTTACGATTGAGCAAATCGCGGGAGACCTCCTACCCAACGCAACCGATAACCAAAAACTGGCAACAGCATTTCACCGCAACACGCTCAGCAACACCGAAGGCGGAACTAACGACGAAGAGTTTCGTGTTATCGCCGTCAAGGACCGAATCAGCACGACGATCAATGTTTGGATGGGATTAACGATGCGATGCGCCGAGTGCCACACGCACAAATACGATCCCATTTCGCAGACCGAGTACTACCAATTTCTCGACTACTTTAACCAAACTGTTGATGCCGATAAAAGGGATGAACACCCAAGATTAAGAATGTTCCCGCCCGAACGAGTCGAAGCGTTGGTCAAAGTCCGGCAAGAGGTCGATGCTCTGCGCGAAAAAGTAAAATCGGAACCTGAAGTATGGAAGGTCTTGAGGCCAAGTTCGGTCAAATCGCGTGACGGCGCAACGATGAAGATACAAGAGGACGATTCGGTCTTGGCCACCGGTAAGAACCCTCGTTTCGATCAATACGAAGTAGACATCCCCATGCCCGCGGGAACGTTCTCGGGCCTACGCCTGGAAGTGTTTCCAGAAGAAACGGCCAGTAACAACGTTGGACGAGGCTATGGCGGAGCCTTTGTCTTGAACCATCTGCAGGCTCAACTGATCGACGGCGAAGAGATTTCTAATTTGAAATTCTCTGACGCCAAAGCGGATCACGCGCAGGTAAACCATCCGCTGAAAAACGCGATCGGCGATCAACCTCATAAACAAGGTTGGGCCGTGAGACATCCTGTCGATGGGTATCTGGTCAAACGAACGGGCGTGTTGGAACTGGCCGAACCGTTGAAGTTGGAATCGCCTAGTTCCTTGAGGCTTACGTTGACTCATGCCTCGCCATATCCGGGTTTGAATATCGCGCGGTTTCGTATTTCAGCTACCGAATTTAACAAACCGGTTGATGCATTTAAAAAGGAAGAACTAGATCCACTACGTTGGAAATTGGAGCAATTAGAAAAGGAGCTCAACAGCCCCACCTTGGTTCCCGTGATGGAGGAGCGCGCCGACAATCAGCGGCGCGAAACCTTCGTCAACATCCGCGGCAGTTACACATCCAAAGGCGATAAGGTCGAAGCAAGGGTTCCCGCAGCGTTTCACAAATTCCCAGAGTCTGCCCCGGCCAACCGCTACGGCGTAGCACTGTGGCTGATGGCCGATGAAAATTCGCTCACCGCGCGAGTTACCGTCAACCGTTTTTGGGCGCGGTTTTTTGGAATAGGCATCGTCGAAACCGAAGAAGATTTTGGAACCCAGGGAGCGGCACCGGTGAACAGAGATTTGCTGGACTGGCTGGCCGTTGATTTCCGTGACAATGGCTGGAACGTAAAACGACTGCTAAAACAAATGGTGATGTCATCGGCGTATCGGCAAGACAATCGAGCGACCCCCGACCACTTGGCCAAAGACGCTCGTAATCGTCTGTTGGCGCGAGGTCCGCGGTTCAGGCTTTCCGCCGAAGTCGTACGTGATCAAGCGTTGGCCGTTTCGGGACTGTTGAGCAAAAAGTTCTACGGGCCGCCCGTTTTCCCTAACAATGCTGTTAAATATGTGCGCAACGCGTTCACTGGGGGAATGACGTGGGAAGCCAGTGCTGGTGAAGATCGAAATCGGCGAGCGTTATATACATTCCTGAAACGCAGTTCGCCGCACCCCCTGTTTGAAACGTTCGACATGTCGTCGCGGACCGTTTGTAACATGCGTCGCATTCGCACCAACACGCCGCTGCAATCTTTTATGACGCTCAACGACATCACATTTATCGAGGCTGCTCAATCGCTTGCGCAACAGATGCTTGATAGTTCCGATGATCCTCGGCGGCAGATTCGATGTGGACTTGAACAGGCATTGTTGCATCCGGCCCGTGAAATTCACTTGAAGGAATTGACAGCGCTATACAATTCGATGGTGGAGGATTATTCAAAAAATGTCCCGGCCGCAGCAAAGTTGGTCGGCCATAAAAATGTAGATCTCAAAGAGCAAGACAGCACGGTTCGTCTTGCCTCGATGACGGTCGTGGCGAATGTCATTTTGAACCTAGATGAATTTTTAACGCGATGAAAAACCACGCTTATCACGAATTCCTGCAACAGCAGGCACAAGGAACAACACGGCGGCACTTTCTCAAAAGCTGCCAGGTCGGCTTAGGAGGACTCGCGCTCAGCCAGATGCTTGCCGCCGAATCGAAAGCAGAAAATTCAGCATCAATTGAACGCGACGAATCGAATCCGCTGGCGGTGAGACCAACCGATATTCCGCCGCGTGCCAAAAACGTGATCTATCTGCATATGGCAGGTTCACCGCCGCAGCACGAAACCTTTGATTACAAACCAGAACTGGCAAAACGCGATCAACAGTTGGTCCCACAAGAGATGATTGAGGGCAAGACATTTGCCTTCATTAAGGGCCGGCCTAAATTGATGGGGCCTGTTTATAAATTTAAGCAACATGGTGAAACCGAACAGTGGGTCAGCGAAACACTGCCTCACATCGCAGGCCAGGTTGACGATCTATGTGTCGTAAAATCGCTGTACACCGACCAGTTCAATCACGCTCCGGCACAGCTGATGTTGCACACCGGTAACCCGCAGTTTGGAGGAGCGTCCTTCGGTTCGTGGGCGACCTACGGTTTAGGATCAGAGAATCAGAATTTGCCCGGATACATGGTCATGGTATCCGGCGGTTCGCAACCCTCCGGCGGAAAGAACTTATGGGGCAGCAGTTACTTGCCTTCGGTCTACCAAGGCGTTCAGTGTCGTAGCGAAGGCGAACCCATTCTGTACGTTGGTAACCCCGACGGCATGTCGCGCGACATCCGCCGCAAGAGCCTCGACGCACTCAACCGCTTGAATCGGGCAGAACTGGAAGAGTATCACGATTCTGAAACGCTGACGCGGATCAATCAGTACGAACTTGCATTTCGAATGCAGGTGTCTGTCCCTGAAGTCATGGACATTTCACGCGAGTCAAAAAAGACGATCGAGGATTATGGCGCAGAACCTGGTAAGGCGTCATTCGCCAACAACTGTTTACTGGCGCGGCGATTGGTGGAACAGGGAGTGCGATTCATCCAATTATTTGATTGGGGCTGGGACATACACGGAACCGCAAACTACGACGACCTTGAGACACAGTTTCCAAAAAAGTGCAAGGAAACAGACAAACCCATCGCCGCGTTGTTGGCGGATCTTAAGCAACGAGGCATGCTGGATGACACACTGGTTGTATGGGGTGGCGAATTCGGCCGAACTCCGATGAACGAAGGACGAAACGGTTCCAAACTGTTGGGCCGCGACCATCATCCTGATTGCTTCACAATGTGGATGGCAGGCGGCGGCACCAAACCCGGCTCGCATGGTGCAACGGATGAGCTGGGTTACAAGGCGGTTGAAAATCCAATTTTCGTTCGTGACCTCAGCGCGACGATGCTGCACGCACTGGGGCTCGACCCGCATAAATTGAGCTTCCCATTTCAAGGGCTGAATCAGCGTTTGATCGGCCCCGCCAATGAACCTCGGGTTTGCCACGAGCTGTTTTCATAGCAACGTCGCCAGATTTTTCACGTCTGATGTTAAAATCACGGAAGTCCTCACCAAAAGTCATCTTAGCAGGCCAAGGTCACCGGTCTTAACGCTGAAATCATTTGGCTCCAAGTTTGTATTTTTTCTTGGGTCTCCCTTTGAAGAATATGAACCAAAGTACCATAATTATCGTAGTGACCCGATAGCCGAATTTTTTTCGGGCAAAGTTGCTTAATAACCACGACCATTCAGCCCCTTCAAAGCCTAAACATGCTTCGATTCGCCTCGGACTTTGTCTTTTTCGCCCAACGCCCGCAAGTCACCGATTGGTTGACTCCAGTTTGGTTGTTGTCGGTTGGGATTGCGGTCGGATTCGTCTTGGCAATTCTGATGCTGTTCAAACTGGCAGTTCTGCAGAAGATTCCGCTATTTAATTCTGTTCAGCCCAAAACGACCAAATACCACGTCTTCAGCCTGCTATTGGCTTCAGCTTATGTAGTGCTATTCCTTCTCTGCTACCGCTGGCAGTACGGTGCGTTGCGGGTCGATGGCGACCTGATTTTCGCTTTGGCATTTGTGATACCGCTGTGCTTATGCGTTGGCTATGGTGCCTGGCGTTTGGTAGGAAAACGAATGGCGGGCGAAACCTGGTCATTCGCCACGGAGGGATTTTTAGGATGGATGAATCGCATCGGAATTGCGTTTTTGATCTTCGCGGTTCTAGGCGCGATCCTTGCTCCGTTTAACGGTTTCGGCATTGTGAAGTTCGTTGACGATCCGGGTGAGATGATGTCTTCGCTGGCACGGTTACCATTTGCTGGGTCGCAGGTCGTCGATTTGGAGGTTCCGCCAAGTCCGATCAATCATTCGGGGGACACTGCACAGCTTCACTTCAGCGGTTCTGAGCTGGTTGGCATCTCCGTTGAAACAAATCAACAAATTGAACTCAGTACCGAACCCATTACTCCAGAAACCAGTCGCAGTTTGGTCTACGACATTGAAGCCAATGACGAACCAATCGTCATCGCCAAAAGTTACGCTCGTTTGGGAGAGAAGGACTACGACACGTTTTACGTGAATAACTTGGGCGCGATGCCAGCCAGTGTCAGCATCAAAGTTCGTACCGCACCGGTGATTCCCCAAGTAGCAATCATCCCAGTGGCGGCGTTCTTCGTGGTGATGATCTACCTCTTTTATATGCTGTTCTGCGTGATGGCCCCCAAGGTCGCCGCGATTGCATTGTCGACTTTTAAGACAGAAGTGTCTCAGCCACTTTATCTATTGGTAGTGGTTATTGGAATGGCATTCATCGTTACTTCGATCTTCATTCCCTACAACACTTTTGGCGAAGACATCAAACTTTACAAGGACTCCGGCTTAACGTTGATCCGCGTACTCGCAATTTTCACTGCAATCTGGGCCGCCAGTAAGTCGGTCGCAGAAGAAATTGAAGGCCGCACAGCGCTGACAGTGCTATCCAAACCTGTTGGACGAAGACAATTCATCTTTGGAAAATTTTCGGGAATCGCGTTGGCAATCGGTTTAATGTTTATCGTACTGGGGTTGTGGTTCGTGATCTGGACGTCCTATAAACCCATCTACGATGGGCGCGAATCTTCCCAGAAAGTCGAAGATTGGGCACAGTGCTTCACTGAGGCGACGTACATTATCCCGGCGATCTTCTTATGCTTTTTAGAAGTCATTGTATTCGTCGCGATCAGCGTGTCACTTTCGACACGGTTCGGCATTCTACCAAACTTTTTGATCTGTTTTTCGATTTACATCTTGGGACATCTAACGCCCATGATGGTTCAATCGGATCTAGTAGAGTTTGCGCCAGTGGTCACGTTTTCGAATTTGATCGCCGTTATCTTCCCGGTGCTGGACCACTTCGATGTGCGGGCTGCGGTCAATAATAATGAACTTGTGCCGCCTCAGTATTTAGGGTGGGCCATCATTTACACGTTTCTCTACGGTTTGATCGCGATGCTACTGTCGCTGGTATTGTTTGAAGATCGCGATCTAGCGTAGCGAGCGCGGCGCATGGCAGGTTGAAAACCTGCCTCACGTGGAGCAGGTTTTCAACCTGTTGTGAGCGCTCTTCTCTGAGCAAACAGTTTAAAACCGTACGAAATAAAAAAACGAGTTGGTCGTAAGCCGGGTTTTGTCGTTGGTGTGAACACCAAGGACGATCATTTATCTAGGCCCACCGTTGCCGGTGGGCTCAAGCAGCTTACCCGAAAGTCATAACGCGGCGAGCAGCCACTGCTTTCTGTTTAGCCTTGCTTCAGGAGGGGTTTACCCAGCCGCGCGAGTCACCCCGCACGCTGGTGAGCTCTTACCTCACCGTTTCACCCTTACCACGCGATTCAAAAACCCGTTCGGCGGTTTACTTTCTGTTGCACTTGCCCTGATCTCACGATCGGTCGGCGTTACCGACCTCCTTGCCCTGCGAAGCCCGGACTTTCCTCTCGCGGAAATTAGTCCGCCAGCGATCGCCCGACCAACTCATGTATCGCAGAATCTTTGACGTAGTCTATCTACCCATCTGAAGATGTAAAGCTTGCATCCTGAGCCAAAAGTTTGTCGGACGCGGGTTACGCTTCCAAAGCTGTCGATTGCCGCTGTTCGCGGCCCGAAGCTTATAGATTTTTGCATTAGTGTCGGGATAACCCCAGCGGTGGACTCTAGCGATTGTTTCAAAAACGCGAGTAATGCGTCCCCAAAAATACCCGTAAACTCGACGCAGCCAATCACGCTCATCGACAAACGCAAGATCTGAAGTCGATTTAGTAAATTGTCGCATCTACCAGCCCTCAAAAGCACGAATGTAAAAGAACTAACGATTCTTGTTGGCCTCTATTCGGATTTTTGAAAAACCATCGGATTGAGTCGTATTAAGGTAAACCGGTAAAGTTAGTGGAACGCTTCCGAATGATTGTGAAGTTTCTCTCTCCAACTTTCTAACACGCGAAGGACATCTTCCATGAAGTTTCTCATCCCTTGTTGCGCGATCGCTGCCTTATCGACGGTTTCGCTTTTAAGCTCAACTGCATCTGCCCAACTTTTCAGTCGCTTTTCGGCGCCATCACAAAGATACTCACCTCCATCACAAAGGTACTCGGCGCCCTCATCACCGTATTCAGTTGCTCCTTACAACAACTCGCGTTTCGGCAACTCGTACTCGGCCCCCAACTATTCCAATGGCGGTACCCGATTTACGCCAGCCACCTATCCCGCGCCGCAGCAGAAAAATTACGGACATTCTTATTCGCAACCCAGCCACTCAAATCAAGGCCAAGCAGGCCCAACCTTAGTCCCGACGCCAGCCGGTTCGTCGCGTCCCGCCTATTCACAAAACTACGCGGCCCAGCCTCAAACGTATTCTGCTCCTCGCAAATCTTGAGGTGGTTAAAACCAATGCCGCGTGTCGGCATCACGACCTTTCTAAAAGAAGCCATGACTACGTTGTGGCTTCTTTTTTTCGTAAAAATGATCGGCAAGGCGTTAGATCAATGGCACTTACTTTAAGCTAATCGTAGGATAACTTCATCAGCCGCCACGCGATAGCGTCCGGTCCCACGCGCTTGAGACCGGACGCTATCGCGTGGCAGCTAGTGCGTTGATGCGTTGCAGCAATCAAAAATTAGTGCCATTGGGCGCTCACATTTGCCAAATAGCGCCTAGTGATTTGTCAGAACTAAATTTCAGGATTAGCCGTTTTGGCGTTAGCCACGGTTGCTGCATAGAAAACCGGGGCTAACGCCCA
>ENA-ORXT01000727-ORXT01000727.1-marine-metagenome-genome-assembly--contig:-NODE-727-length-49706-cov-4.589575_pt1 | contig 49706 bp, 41 predicted proteins | sample MGYA00237868_ERZ511482 | MGnify/ENA metagenome assembly ERZ511482
AGTCGTAGTTCTGGCCGTTCAGTCTGTCGAGGTCGAAGCCGAACGTGTTCGGTTGTGTTCGGATGTTCACACCGCGCTCGACCGATGACGTCGGCGTGACACCGATGATCGTCGCGACCGCCGATGGGTCGACGATGCCGAGATCATTGGCCGGGATGAGGCCGAGACCGTCGGGGATCGCCACGCGGCGGACGCCGGTGTCGATGGTGAGCGCTTCAGCGACGGGGCGGACCAACTCTTGTGCGCTGCCGATGCCGCTGACTTGGAGTTGATGACCGTCTTCGATCCACGAGATCCCGGTGCGAGGTTCGCCACATCAGGTACTTGCCCGATAGCCGTCGAACTGCTGCAGAACAACGGCGATTCGTCGCCAGCAAGTCGGCGCTGCACGTGCTCTCAGGGAGAAACGAGAGTGTCGCTTGCGTTGTCCGATCGAGCACCGATCGACGGGAGAAGTAGGAAGGTTTGTTAGGTCGGCAAGTAGTTCTCGGACAGCACACAGTCCCATCGGTTGTGGCCGAGTCCGGTCGTCAGCCCGCAGCCTGTCGACCGTGCGACCGTGCGACCGTGCGACCGTGCGACCGTGCGGCCGTCCGGTCTCGGTGGGTGACGCGACGGCGTGGCCAGCGCTGCCGATGGCGCCCTGATGAGCGACGAATCGATCGGAAACGACATCGGGAACGTGTCAGATCTCTGGGAGTTCGATGCCTCGATCGTCGAGGATCTGGCCTGCTCGGTCAATGATGTCGACTCGCATGAGGGCGAGTGTGTCGAAGAGGTCAGCGTCGTCACCGAGAGCAAAGCGTTGGTACTCGGCGTACACCTTGGACCAGAGGTTCTGGAGCCCGAGATCGGCTTGGCAGTGGGCGTCGGCGGTCGCGATGTCGATCTCTTCGTTGCTGGTCCCGGGTTCGAAGGCGAAACGGCGTGCGAGTTCGTTCGGGGTCTCGGCTGTTTCGCCGGTTGCGTCTTCGACGCAGCTCCGCCAGGTGGCGAGTGCTTCTTGGAGCCGGGGGTCTCGTTCGGTGTCTCGAGCGACCTGTTCTTGGTCGATGCCGGTCTCGTTGACGAAGGTTCGGTAGCCTTCTTGGTCGACGGTGAGGTTGTCGAACGCGGTTCGTGAGGCACCGAAGCATCCGCCCAGGTTCATTTCGCCGCTCGACGTTCCGTCTGGAGCGGTGATCGGCACCAGGCCGCTGTCGTCGCTCCCGGTGAGGTCGTCGTAGAAGTCCTGCTGCTCGCCGGGCGGCAGAGATTGGCCGAACGCCTCAGAGCCGAGGAGCGGCCGATCGTCGTGGTGGTAGCCGTTCGATTCGGCGGCGTCGATCGTTCCGATGCCCAGGACCGGGTGCGGTGACCACAGGCCGAAGTCAGCGGCATAGACGGACGGGTCGGCGATGTCGTAGTCCCAGCCGGCATCGGCCATGCATTCCTGCATCAGTGTCTGTTCGGCGATGGTGAGGGCGAGGCTGCCTTCGGGTGTCCACTCGACGCCCGTGCGGGGCAAACCCGGAGGCAACGGCGGTGGGCTGCCGTCAGCGAGCGGCGTCGCGGGCAGGATGGCGTTGGTAGTGAAGGGTTGCAGGACCATGTTGTCGATGCGGATCCGGCTCGTGACTCCATCCTGGATGGCGTCGAGGTCGACGTCCCCGCTGAACGCTGTGCCGAGCGGGGTCCGGAAGAACTCACCGTCGAAGGTCACCCAATCGCCGTCGGGGTCGCCGTTGTAGGTCCGGAACTCTTCGACCCACCAGTCGGTGCCGTCCGACGCGAAGTACACATACCAGCGCATCTCGACGCCGTTCTCCATCCACGTCACCTCCAGCGTCTGGAACTCATCGTTGCCCGGATCGCCATCGACATCGATGGCGGGGTCCGAAGCAGTGAAGGTCTGTCCGTTCACGTCAATCGCAAAGTTCGATGCTGCGAAGGTGACGTTCTCGGTCGACCAGTTGATCGCAGCGAACTGATCCGCAACTGCCGGAGGACGTTCCTCTGGGGCGCGAGTCGCAACGACGAGCCCGCCAACAGTCACCGCAGCCACGGCTGCTGCAGCGGCAACGGGCCGCATCCATGAACGGCCGCTGGTCGGAGGCTCAGGCCGCAGAGTGGGGACTCCGGACACGACGTCGTCGAGGCGGAACTGGGGTGTGGCGTGCTCGCCGTCGGCGTGCATGTGGTTGGTGAGCTGCTGTTCGAGGTCGTTCATGAGAGGTCCTTTCGAAGTGCGGTCAGACCGCGGTTGATCCAGGGGCCGACCGAGCCGGGGCGGCAGTCGAGTGCCTCGGCGATCTCTGCGGTCGTCGAGGCGGCGTAGTAGCGCAGCACGAGTGCGGCGCGATGATTGAACGGCAGCCGGGCCAGTGCTCGGCGCATCTCGACAGATTCGGATGCGCCGTGCGGTTCGGCGAGCTCTGCAGCAGTCACCATGCGCAATGAGCGGTCGGCCACTTGTTTGCGTCGGCCCTGATCGCGACATCGATTGAGCACTGCCCGGTTGAGGTAGCCACCAGGATTATCGAGGGTCGACCAGCGTCGATACACCTCGATCATGGCATCGTGGACGATGTCGTTGGCGATCTCGTTCGACCCGGTCAGCACGAAGCATCGCCGGACCTGACCATCGAGTTCGTCGGTGTAGAACCGCTCGAAGGTCGTCAAGGGATCTGCCACAACTGAAGCTGATTGTTGTAACACAACCCCTTCGACGAACACCTCACTCGAATTGATACAAGAGATCCTTCCTGCAGGGATTCTTGAACCTCGTCGATCAATCTCTGATTGTCGTCGACGGCCGCACGCCATTCTCCAGACCCTGCTCCAGCGCAGACCTGGTCATACTGGGACGAACATGCCAAGAGAGTGTCCTCGTGAGGGAGCATTCTGCTCAGGCGCTGTTTCCCTGTCGTCAAGATTCGAGGTTGCGGTCAGTTCTCGGGTCGGACCCCGACGACGATGACGACTTTCTCATCGACGATGACTCCGACCCCAGCGCATGGCAGGTCCTCTGTGAACGTCTCGGCTGGTTTCGCTGTCCAGTTGTCGAGTCCAGCTGCATTGAGCTGGCGGCGAGCCTCCGCGACGGCGTCGTCTTCTGCGAAGCAGCGGTCGAGGAAGAGGTCGATCAGCGTGTCTTGCACCTTGGTGATCGCGATCTGGTCGTCGGTGAGACCTTGCTCGAGGTTGGGGAGGCCGAGTCGCTCGCAGACGTCGCCCGCGCCGGGAAAGACCGCAGCGGCACCCGCTTCGTTGACGCAGCCGACCAGCGGGGGAACCGAGCCATCGGTTCGGAGTTCGCCGTCTCGCCATTCGGCACTGCAGGCTGCGACGGGGTCGTCAGTGCTGCCGAGCCCGACCCGATCGCCGTCGATCACGTCGGCGGTGGCGTAACACACCACGGCAGTCGGGTTGGTGACGGGTTCGCTCCGCAGAAAAGTGAAAGCGGCGGTCGCAAGAGATGCAGTTGCGACGAGACCGGCGACCACGGCCAGGCATCGGCGGGTTGGTGGTCGTGACGCTTCGGTCGAGGTCGGTTCGACTGGGGTGGCCAGAATGCGTGCGAGGAGTTGTTCGTCGGCAGTTGACAGTTCGTCGGGTTCGTCGTCGAATGGGTTCAACGCGCGAAACAGGTCGAAGGGGTCGGTGGATCGGTCTTCGCTCATGCGGTTGCTCCGGTGTCACCCGTCGAATCGAGGCGGTCCATCAGTCGTTTGCGCACGCGATGGAGTCGAACCCGGATTGTGCCCGGCTTCTCGTCGAGGATGGATGCAATTTCGTCTGGTGTGAACTCGAACCAGCCGGTCATCAGCATCAACTCGCGATCGTCGTCGTCGAGGTCCCGGATCGCGTCGAGAACAGGATGCGCCTCGACGCCGTCGTACTCGTTGGCGCGAGTTGCTTGCCAGGTGGGGTCGGTCTCGACGGCATCGACCAATGCCAGGTGGCGGCGGTCAGTTCGTCGGGTATTGCGGATGTGATTTCTGGCCGTGCCGAACAGCCACGGTCGTTGCGCATCGGATGGGATGTCGCCGAAACGCTGCCATGCGGACATGAAGGTGGCAGCGACGACGTCGTCGACCTGCGCAGCGCTCACCATCGACGCGGTGAAGGCGCGGATCGGCCGGATGTTGGCTCGGAACATCGATTCGTACTCCCGTTCGCGGGTCGCTTGGTCGTCGGTCATCTACTCAGGAGTGTCCACTTGGGCCATCAGCGTTACAAGAAATCCGTGCCGAGGATCGTGTAACGCAGTTCTCGTATCCGGACAGGACATCAGTATGGAACAACTTCTGATCGCTATCCGTTCCGCACTGGCACGCCGCCGGCGTCGGTCATCGCTGACGGTGAACATCCCCGACTCGGGTCGCGTCTACTCGATGCCCGCCCGCAATCGAGACGCAGGCACCACTGGAGCTCGCCTCCAAAGCCGGCCAACCAGTTCAGCGGCGTGACTCGAGGCCGGCTCGCCGAACAAAGAAACCGAACGACTGTCGCGTGCAGCGTCGTTCGGCGGTGTCTCTCAAGAAATGACCACCACCGACCACCACACACACACACACACCCAGCTCCACCGGCCGAACACCGGGTCGTCGAGGGCGTCTGGCGAACCTATGGACCCACAGCACTTCGATTCGCGACCGTCCTCGTCGGCTCAGCAGATGCTCACGACATCTTCAGCAACGCGTTCTTGCGCGTCGCCGACTGGAACCGGATCGAGTATCCCCAGACCTATCTGCTCCGAGCTGTCCGCAAAGAGGCACAGAACCACCGGTCCGAATCAGTGTTTCCTCCAGCGCGGCGCAGCGACCGTCCAGCCGTTGCGCACTCCAACCAATGAATCCAATGGAACCGGATCGCAAGTGGTGAAGTCAGTACTGGTGTGACTCGAACCATTGGACAAGAACAGGCGAAGGAATCGATGCCCGACCCCGAGATCGACTCGATCGACGAGCGGTTCCAACGGTTCTACATCGAACGCTTCGCAGTAACATCGCGACTCGTTCGGATGTTGACTGGCGACCCCGATATTGCCGACGACCTCGCCCAGGACGCCTTCATCCGCGTCTACCGGTACGCCCAGGAGTCGAGCACCCCAATCGAGCATCCTGCTGCGCTGCTGCGAACGACCACGACAAACCTGTGCCGGAGCTGGCATACCTCGCAACGTCGAGCGCAGATTCGGATGATCCGTCACGGCGCCGTCGACGACGCGCTCACTGACAGCGAACGCGAACTCGATCACACCCTGCGTCGGCTCCCTTACGACCAACGTGCTGTGATCGTTCTGCGCTACTGGCTGGGCCTGTCCGAGGCCGAGATCGCCACATCGCTCGACTGCCGACCCGGCACCGTCAAGTCGCGCCACGCCCGCGCCATCCGCACACTTCGAAAGGAACTGTCATGAACTCCACCCAACACAACTCGAACACCGACACCTTCGACCTTCGACTCCGCAACGACCTCGACGGCATCGCACGATCCACCCCGACCGCAGAACCGGGCCGCTTCGATCCCTCTCGCCTCTCGACAAGCGTCGGCGAGCAATCGCCACGCCGAGGCGGCGCGTACTTGCTGGCTGCCGCTGCGGTCGCGGCGCTGACCGTGACCGGAGCGATCGCCGTGTCGACACGCTCGTCGCCCCCGCCGGCCGTCTCGGAACCAGCAGCGTCGAACACGCTGCCCGCGGCACCACCCGAACAAGCTGATCCGTGCAATGAACAGGGCTGCTCAGACTTCGACCCCTTGCCCGTCGCGTCAGGAGTCTCCGACTTTTATGTGGGGCCGGCCAGCCTTGGTGATCCCGTCATCGCGCTCGACCACTTCGACCAGCTCACCCGATGCACCGAACTATCGGCCGACTTCACCACGTGCGTCAAGATCGAGGGAATCGCCGGCGTCCCGACAGTCGCCTACCCCGCTGTCGGCGACGTCGCTGCGACGTCGGACCCCGGTGACGGGTTCGATTCGAGCCCGGACACGACGGTCCTGATCGGGACGACGTTTGGCGACATTGCGCCGCCCGGGTACGCAGCGATTTGGGGCCCTACCCAGGGCGACGGACCGCAAGAGGCAACGACCGTGCGCGGCCACGACGCGATCCGATATCTCAACGAGGCGTCACCGGCGTTGGTCTGGCAAGAACGGCCAGGCGTCCTCGTGTGGGTCGTCGTACCACCGAACCGCGAGGACGAACTCGTCGACATCGCCGAGAACCTCCAGCGCATCGACGGCCCCACCACGATCCCCTACAGAGTGACGGTTCCCGAACTCTCGACCGAGTGGGATATGTGGGACAACGACGGAAACGGGCTGATCTCCGCCCGAAGCCAAGGCGTCGCATGCGTCGGCCTCGACTACGTCGACACTTGCGGAACCGACATTGCCGACCGAACGATCATCCGAACCCGGACCGAGGGCGTCGTCCGGGTCGCCGGCTCGACCCCCTCCGACATCGCGTCCGTCCGGATCGACGTGGCAGGCGGCGAGGCGGTCGGCGTCGAGACCATCGCGTTCGCAGACTCAGCGAGCCGCTATTTCTCGACCGTGCTCGACCCCGACATCGGTCCGATCACCGAAGTCACCTGGCTGGCTGCCGACGGCGAGATCGCAACGTTGATGTCAGTCCCCGGCATCGTTGAGCCCGACGCATCACCTGACGCAGTCGACGACACGCCCGCCCCGACCTGCACCGTCCCTGGCGCATGCGGAACATACGTCGTCTTGGCAAACGACACTCCAGCAATCATCGCAGCGAAGTTCTGCCTCTCCCTCGACGAACTCCTCGGAGCGAACGGCGGCGGATACGACAGCTTCAGCAATGAAGGCACCTCCATTCAGATCCCTCTGGACGACGGCCGCACGACATGCCCCGAAGTCGGCGAACCGGCAGACTGGGCTCCCACCCCCACAACGAGCATGGTTCCGGTCGAGCAAGCCGATTGATGACGTTCGGGTTCCATGTTGTGGTGGTCGAGCAGCGCCGTACGGACGAGTTGACGCCGAAGATCACGAAAAGATCACAGGATTTCCAACCAGCTGAAACCCCCCTTCCATTCACGCGGAGTACGGGTTCAAATCCCGTCCCGGGCACCGTACGCAGGGGTTCGAGTGGAGAAGTGCACCGAATGAGCCGACAGAGGGTGGTGGCGTCCGGTCGTCCTCGACGCTGTCGGAATCGAGACCGGTGGCTTCATCCTGGTGGTTTCATCCAGGTGAGGGTTGCCTGGCGCTCGGAAGGCGGGCGCAGGCGCCTTCGGCCCAGTGTTGGGGTCGCTCGCCAAAACATTCGAGAATCGCGTCGACACCGATGACCGTACCTTTTGCGAGTCGACCGAGAACGGCGAGGGTGGGTGAGTCGTCGTGATTGGCAGAGCGCACGGTGGCGTCGGTGTTGGTCACGATGCCGAGGCGGTCGTGAACGGGCTGCAGCACCGAGTCGCTCAGGAGATCGACGATGAGCGGTGCGACGACTTTCTCGATCTGGGGGCTGTCGAGGACCGAGTCGACCATGGTCGAAGCGGTGACGGAGCGGCCAGCCGATGAGAGGGTCCATCCGTGTTCGTCACACACGATGTCCGTGTCTACGACGAAATCGAGGTCGAGCACGCCGGCTGCGGCGAGCGCGCACAGCTGGCGGATGCTTTCCACCGGGGGACCGAATGAGTAGCGTTTGACACGCTCATCGAGGGCAATGGTGGCACCGAGGGCTGGCTCTCTCAGTTCGTTGTACGACAGGCTTGCGTAGATGGTGGGATGGCAGTGCCGCCAGACCTGCCCGAGGCAATAGTCGACGCTGACCGGCGAGTTGCCGGACGCCATGGCGACGGACCGTCGCAGCACCTGCTCGGGCGGGGTCGAATGATCGCTGAGTGATGGGTGCTCCGTGTCAGCGTCCTTGAGCCAGGTGCCGATCAGCGCAGTGAGGTCGTCGTCGTCGGTGGGGGCATCGGGGTGACGATCGGGCAGGCCCTGGAAGACGCGCGCAGCGATCGGCACGATTGCATCGATCAGCAGCTCTGCGTCTTCGGCGTTGGCTTGAGCAACTCGGCTCTGCAGGGTTGCTTGCAGCTGCGCAAGCTCTTCGTCGGTGGGAGCGAACAGCGCGTCGTTGGCCGGTTTGAGCGGCTTGGGACTCATCGGCAACCCATCGAGTGAGAAGGGCACGACCTGGAAGACACCGCCCGAAGTCTGACGGTATGTGATCTCGCCATCATCTCGGTCGCTCGCGACGAATTCTCCGAAGGTGAGGGCGAGCCGGCGGACGACGTCCATCATCGCAAGGCCATACCCTCGGATCGCGATGGTGATGTCTCCATCGAGCGCCGTTGCGTGTTCCACGATCGGCGCTGTCGGGTACGGGTCCGTGTGCAGAGAAAGGCCTACGTTCGAGTCAGCGATGTTCTTCCATCCGGTGATCTGGTCGTCGGTCGATGTCGGTTGGTGTCCGATCGTCAGCAGGACTTCATCAGCCAACCACTCCTGACCCTGTGAGTTCGTGATGCTCCATTGCCGGTCGTTCTGCGACAGATGCCGGACTCGATGGTTGACAAACGTGGCAACGCCGCCATTCTCGAGCGGTTGGATCAGGCTGTGCGCTCGAGCATGCAGATACTTTCCGACGTGCGCCCGAGGTGGGAACGTGTCAGTGCGGCTGGCGGGCCAAGGGTCCTGCGGCAGCTCAGCCCACTTGTGGTAGCTCGGGAAGGCCGGGATGTGGATGCCGGCGAAGCTGAGTTCGGCCCGACCATCGAGCCGCAGGGCTCGCTCGGTGATGTTGATCCAGTTGCTTTCCGGCTGATCGAGATCGTAAACGGGTCCGGCCCCCACGTCAGCGGCATCGTGAAACAGCAGAAGCCGCACCTGCGACTGGTGCGGCGACCCGTCGAGGCATGCAATCAGGCACTCGAGTGCGTAGCTCCCCCTGGGGCCCATCCCGACGATTGCGAACGTGTAGGGATCCGTACTCACGTGGGCGAACGCTACCGATCACTCGAGAAGCATGCGGTACTTGACGCCGGGCCGAGCACGACTGGACCACGGTCGCGTTTGTGCAGGTACGATTCCCTGGCGCTCGAAGCACCCGCCGGTGTCTGCGGCAATCCTTTGTCAAATTCTTGTTGAGGAGCGAGCAGGTTGCGCCGAAGTAGATATATGCACATCGTCGAGAGTCGAAACCTACGGAGCGTCGCCGGTGGTGCGGGTGGCGCGCTCGTTGCCGGGGCGTTCGCCCTTGCGGTGTTCACGGCTTGTTCCGCATCAGCGGCCGATGTCAGCGCCGAACCGGGTGCTGACGCAGCGGTCTCGGCTGTCGAGCAAACCGCCAGTACCGCTGATGTGACGCTCGAAGTTGCTGCGTGGAAGGGCAATGACGCTGAGCCAGCCGGGCTCCCGGAACTCTTCTCGAAGTTCGAAACCGAACACCCCGGCGTGGCCATCGAATTGACCTACAGCCCTCGGATCGACATCGCGCTCGAGATTCCACGTCGACTGAGCAACGAAGATGCCCCCGACGTGATCATGGTCGACAAACAGATCGCCGGGCCGTTGATCGAGTCAGGCCGTCTACGCGACTTGGGAACGGACTCGGAGTGGTTCGCGCGGATCTCGCCCGATCTCCGAGACGCTCTTGCGCCGAGCAACAGCATTCACATCATGCCGGTCGAAGTGGTTGGAATGGGCAATTTCGTCAACCTCGCGCTGTTGACAGAGGCCGGGATCGACGAGCCCCCGGTGACCATCGATCAACTGACCAGCGCCTGCCGCCGACTCGCCGACGCCGGCATCAAACCAATGGTGTTCACCGGTGAGTTCTCGGCCGGACTCTTTCTGCTGGCAAACGGAATCGAGGGGCAGGACTCCCCGGTGGCAGAACTGGGCCGCGGTACCGAGAGCTTCGTGGACAGCGAATCATTCAATGCCGGCCTCGACTCGATTCGAGACCTGATCGGCGCGCAGTGTTTCGACCCGACCGAGCAGGCTGGGCTCGACCCCTGGAGTACCGGACTGTCGCTGTTTGCCGAAGGGCAGATGGCGATGATGCCGCAGGGTGCGTGGAACATTGCTGCATTTGCTCAGCGCGACGACCTCGACTTCGCATTCGTTCCGATTCCATCGAACTCGCCGACGGGTACGACGATCGATCTCTTCGGGTTCGGCTTCGCCATACCAGAGGGGGCCGAACACCCCGAGGCTGCACAGACGTTGGTTGATTGGCTGGCTCGCCCAGAACACATCCAAGTCGTGCTGGAGGCTGAGGCCGCATACACCCCGTTCGACGACGGGTCGAGCGGGACGCCGCCGCAGGCTCGCAGCTTCGACGAGGCCCGATTCGACGATGCTGCAATCGAGTACCCGGCGTCGGTTGGGCTGTGGTCGGCTGATCTCGAATCAGAGACGTGGGCGAGCCTGACTGCGTTCCTCCTCGATCCGACGATGTCGAACGCGTCGTTCTTCGAGCGGTGGGACGCCGTCGTTGCAGGCAACGAGGTCGAACGTTGAGCACCTCATCGACCGGGACTTTCGTCGCCGAGAACCGTCTCGGCAGAGGCTCGAAGGCGTTTCTCGCTGCGATCTTCCTCATCGGGGTTGCCGTTACGGTTCTTGCTGCCCAGGCGCTCGGCGACCAACGTATCGATCGAGATCGAGAGAGCCTCAGCGCCGGCTCTGAGGTCATCAGCAGTGCGGCGAATGATGCGCTGACCGAGGCAATCGCGGCGAGCCAACGGGTTGCTCTGCTCACCGTGGCCGAGTGGCCGAGCGCCGCACAATTCAACACAGAGTTCCTGTCCCGAACATCGGCCATCCCTGGCGACAGTGCCGCAGTGGTCGTCTTGCGGGTCGATGACGTGGCGCTCGACGGCCTCGTGGCAGCCGAGGTACTCGAGGACCCGAGCTTCGACGAAATCGTCGGCGATGAGGAACCGTCCAGTTCCCACCTCCTCGTGATGCGTTCGACTTCTCCGGAGGTGGCCGCTGGGGTCCACCTGAGTTCCCGGCCCGGGCTTGCCCAACGTCTCGAACAGATTCCAATGGTCGGCATTCACGTCTTTGCCGGCGACCTTCGTGGTGAGACTCCTGACGGCGAGCAGATGCAACTGATCGTCCGATCCAAGGCCGCTGGGCCGGACGGGGCGCGGTACGACTCGTGGACCATCGTGCAGGTCGACCTGCCGGCGTTGTTCGACGGTGTCGAAGGCGCAGCCGGCGCTGACTTCGCAGCCGGCCTGGCGTTCAAGCCGATTGGGCCGGTCGCCTCGTTCGCCACGGGGCCGAGCAACGATGGCGAGACCATCGAGAAACGCATCCCGGTCGGGCCGGTGGAACTCGACGTCACGGTGTGGGTCGATACGCAGCCACCAGGAATCTCGGCGTCGACGATCGTGGTGCTCGGTGGCGTCCTGGCTGCGGCCGTGCTGACCTTCATCTCCTATCTGCTGCTGGCAGTGGTCGCAAACCGGCGCACGGCGAGAATTCGCGGCCTTGAGGCTCGACGTGATCACCTCACGGGTATTGCCAACCGACGATGGGCCGTGGAGCACCTCCAGGGGCTGCGGCGAGAGCCGGTCGCCGTGCTGTTCTGCGATCTCGACCGGTTCAAAGTCGTCAACGACTCGGCCGGCCACGGCGCCGGTGACGTGATTCTGGTGCAGGTCGTGGAGCGGTTGGAGACGGTGCTCGATGAGCACTGTCGACTCGCTCGCTTCGGTGGCGACGAGTTCCTGGTGGTGTGCTCGGGCGTCGATGACGTCGACGCGCATGCGGCGAGGATCGCCGCACGGATCAATGAGGTCACACGGGAGCCGTTTCGGTTCGGTGACGGTGAGTTCACCACGACGATTTCGATCGGTATCGCGTCGTCCGATGGGTCGACAGAAACCGTTGGTGAGGAGTTGATTCGTGCCGCTGACGTCGCGTTGGGCATGTGTAAGCAGCGTGGTCGAGACGGCTCCGTGCTGTACGACGAGAGCCTGCGCGAAGCCGAACTCGGCCGGCTGGAGTTCGAAGGTGACCTGCGTGCGGCGCTCGACTCGGGCGACTTCGTGATGCACTATCAACCAATCGTGGACTCTCAGCAGCGGGTGGTCTCGTTCGAGGCGCTCGTGCGATGGGACCGAGCGGGGGCGCTCTTGGCGCCGGGGAGCTTTCTGCCGGTCGTCGAAGAGATCGGGCGACTCTGCGACCTCGGCAGGATCGTGCTGCGGACCGCAGTGGCCGAATTCGCAGCGGGGGTCGGTGACACGCGACGAACCACCCTGCACGTCAACGTCGACGCCGCGCAGCTCGTGGACTCGGAGTATCCGGCGTTCGTGGCGGCGGTGCTGGCGGACCACGACCTCCATCCGAACCGGTTGGTGCTCGAGTTGACGGAAGGGGAGTGGGCGGACTCGATCGACGGGATCATGCCGACGCTCGAGGCACTGTCGACGCTCGGGGTGCGGCTCGCCATCGACGACTTCGGAGCCGGGTACTCGAACATCGGACGGGCGCTTGCAGTGTCTGGTCTCGGTGAGGTGAAGCTCGACCGATCGCTCGTCGTCTCGCTCGACCGGGAGCGAAATCACGCGTTCTTCACCGGGTTCACAGACACGCTTCTGCAACTGGGTGTGCTGGTCGTGGCCGAGGGAATCGAAACGCACGGGATGTTCGAGGTCGCCCGACGGACCGGAGCGAATCTGTTCCAAGGGTTCTACTTTGCCCGGCCGAACTCGGCGGTGAACCTCGATTTCTCGGCCGAGGTGCTCACACCTGAGCTCGCGCCGTCCTCAGACGGGGGTCGGCGGAACTGACATGCACGTTGGGAATGCATCGAGATCGCACGATTTCGGTGAACGCAAGGCCCAAGATGACGCCGTTGGGCCAGTCGCAAGAGATAATGATGTCTACGCTCGACGCAACTCGAACCAACGCTCGAACCAACTCAAGGAGAAGTCAGCATGAAAGTATGGATTGATCAGGACCTGTGTACCGGAGACGGCCTGTGCGAGGAGATCGCGCCCGACGTGTTCTTCGGAATGGACGACGGGCTCTTCTACGTCAAGGAGTCGAGCTCGAACTACGGCGAAGAGAAGCTCTTCGACGGCGTCAGCAACCCCGCCGGAGCTGCAGGCCAGGCGCGTTTCCCTGACGGCTCGATCGACGTGGTCGTGGAGTCAGCCGAGGAGTGCCCCGGCGAGTGCATCTTCATCGAGGTCGACGGCTGAACGAGGTCGCCGGTGGGTGCAGAGCGGCTTCACGGTGTGGTCAGGTCGAGGACCCGTCTGACGTCGACCAGCGCGCCACGAACGACTCGATCGGTTCGGGGCGATGCAGGTGGTAGCCCTGACCGAACCTGCAATTGATACTCCGCAGCCATTCGGCTTGCTCGGCTGACTCGATCCCCTCGGCGCACACCCTGAATCCGAGATCTGCGGCAAGGTCTGCGACTGCTTTGACGATCATGGATTCGGTCGTGTCGTGCGGGACGTGGGAGATCAGGCCTCGATCGAGTTTGACGAAGTCCACCGGGAGCAGCCGGAAATAGGCGAGCGACGATGCCCCGGCGCCGAAGTCGTCGATGGCGATACGGAACCCGGCAGCTCGCAGCCCGTGGAGGAGTTCAGCCGTCCGTTCAATCGCGTCGATCAGACGTTCTTCGGTGAACTCGACGATGATCTGAGACGGACGAATGTCATGCTGCTCGCAGATCTCGACGAAGTAGCGGAGCAGTTCGGGGTCGCTCAGCTGTCTGGGCGACACGTTGATGGAGAGTGCGAACGCACGGTTGCTTCGCATCATGTCGCCGAGGCTGGTGATGGCACGAAACAGCACCTGCCGCGTGAGGTCCATGACGAGGCCCTTGTCGATGACCAGGTCGATGAAGTCGGCGGGGAGCAATCGGCCGTGCGTCGGATGGTCCCAGCGAACGAGGGCCTCGGCGCCGGTCAGGCAATCCAGCTCGAGGTTCCACAGCGCTTGCACGTCGGCATCGATCTGCCCGGACGCAAGCGCTGCTTCGATCGCTCGGCTGAGCTCATCACGCCGCTCGGTGACAGCGCGAAGCTGTTGATCGAACACGACGAACTTGTTCCGCCCTGTTCGTTTGGCGGTGTACATCGCAGCGTCAGCTTCATGAAGCACTGCCGACGGGTGCCCCGCGTTGCCTGCGTGGGTGGCGGCCACGCCGATCGACGCGCTGAGCGCGAGCTGTGTTCCGTCGATTTCGTAGGGGGCGGCGAGTGACGGCCGCAGTTGATTCGCAATGGCAGTCGCGGAGGTGAGCGGGTCATTGCCCGTGGCAAGCACGGCGAACTCGTCGCCGCCGAGCCGCGCGACGATGTCGTAAGCTCGGACATTGGATCGCAGCCGAGCGGCGACGACTGTCAGGAGGTCGTCTCCGGTTGCGTGTCCGTGTGCATCGTTGACATCTTTGAACCCGTCGAGGTCGATCAATACGACGGCCACATCGACACCGTCGGTGCGGCATTTCTCGAGCGCATCGATGAACGACGCTCGATTGGCCAGTTCAGTGAGTGCATCGGAGCCAGCGCGCTGTTCGAGTTGGCGGCGGAGGCGGCGCTCGTCGGTCACGTCGCGCGCAACGAGATATCGCGATCCGTCGGTGTCGTCGAATTGGAGCAGAGTGCTGACCACTCGGGTCGTGCCGCTGGTGGTGATCTCGATGTCGACAGCGGTCCTCGGGTGATCGGGGCCGAGCGCAGCGAGTGCGGTGGCGAGCGTGGTGACTTCGGAGTCCGGCGTCCGGCCTGTGAGGTCGAGATCGACGTTGTCGTTGGCCACGCCGAACAGATCCTCGAACGCCTGGTTCGTTCGGATCGCTGTTCCCGTGCTGTCGATCATGGCGACGGCGTCGCCCGTGAGTGAAAGAAATCGTTCGGCGATCTCGAGGGACCGTTCGTTCTGCAGTGTTCCCGCCACGTCGCGCTGGACGTTGTAGAAGAGGCCTGATTCCGGATCGTAGGAGATGGTGGTCGCGAGGCATAGCGAACCGTTTGCTCCGCCGTCGATCGTGAGGTTGGTGGTGACGGTGCTGCCTGTCCGTCGGCACTCCCGTGCCGATTCGAGCACGACCTCGATCGTTTCCGAACTGAGCACGTCGCCGATGTTGAGTCCGATGCCAGTGTCTGGGGCAAGGTCGTAGGCGCGACGAGCTGCCGGGTTGAGGTAGTGAACGGTGCCGGCGAAATCGGTGACACTCAGCAGATCGGTGGTGATGTCCTGCAGGCGAACCAGCAGGGGCTCGTGGGCGTGGGCGGAGGCCATGCCGGAGAACTCAGCCCGCCGAACCGGACAAGTGACAACCGTCCCGTGTGACCATTCCGATCAGAGTATCAGTCGGGAGCCGGTTGAAACCTCCGCCCCCGGGGTGGCTGGGCACATGACCTCGATTCCTACGTGATGGGTTGGTCGGATTGCCGCCACTGGGAGACTCGCCGGCGAGTCGCGTACTGTGCACCCATGGGAACCGCAGCTGCTGAAGCCACTGATCTTGCCGACGACACGGTGACGCACAACCGGGCGTGTCCGCTGTGTGAAGCGTGCTGCGGCCTCGAGATCACCACCAAGGGTGACCAGGTGCTGCGGATCCGCGGCGACATGAACGACCCGTACTCCAAAGGCTTCATCTGCCCGAAGGGTTCGACGCTCAAGCAGCTGCACGAAGATCCCGATCGACTCACGTCGCCGCGGATCCGCACCGACGAAGGCTGGAAGGACGTGACCTGGGACGAAGCGTTCGCCGAGATCCAACGTCGGCTTGCCCCGATCCTCGAGGAGCACGGCCGCCAAGCGCTGGGCACGGTGCTCGGCAACCCGAACACTCACAACCTCGGTGGGCTGTTGTACGTCCGCCCGGTGATGACCGCGGTCGGGAGTACCAACGCGTTTTCGGCGTCGACCGTCGACCAGATGCCGAAGCACGTGAGTGCCGGCCTCATGTGGGGTCGCCCAGACCTGTTCCCACTGCCCGACCTCGACCGCACCGACTACATGTTGATGCTCGGCGCGAATCCGTATGTGTCGAACGGCAGCTTGCTCACCGCTCCCGACATGCCGGGACGTCTCGAGGGCATCCGCGAGCGCGGCAAGTTCGTCGTGGTCGACCCGCGTCGCACGAAGACCGCCGAGAACGCATCTGAGCACCTGGCGATCGTGCCCGGCACCGATTCCTATTGGCTGATGGCGTTGATCAACACGCTCTTCGATGAAGACCTCGTCGAGATCGGCCGCCTCGAGTCGCACGTGAGTGGCGTCGACGAAGTTCGCGAGATGACCGCGGCGTACACCGCCGAAGCAGTCGCTGAACAGTGCGGCATCTCGGCCGAGACCACGCGGCGCATCGCCCGCGAGCTCGCTGCGGCGCCCACTGCAACGGTCTATGGCCGAATGGGTGCCCACACGGTCAAGTTCGGCACGATTGCGAGCTGGGCGACCGATGTGCTCAACGTCTTGACCGGCAACCTCGATGAGCCGGGCGGCGTCATGTTCAACTGCGCGCCGACGCAGAACATGGCCCCGTCGACGCCCGGTGGCCGAGGCTTCAAGCTCGGACGCTGGGAAGGTCGAGCATCCGGCCGCCCCGAGGCCAAGGGTGAGCTTCCGGCGGCCACACTGGCCGAGGAAATCACCACGCCAGGCGTTGGTGCGATCAAGGGCCTCTTCGTGCTCGCGTGCAACCCGGTTCGTTCCTTCCCCAACACCGACCGCATCGACGAGGCACTCCAGCAGCTCGACCTGCTCGTGGTCGTCGATCCGTACGTCACGGCAACAGCTCGACACGCACACGTGATCCTGCCGCCCACATCTGCCCTCGAGCGCAGCCACTACGACTTTGCATTCGAGGCCAACATGATCCGCTCGTTCGCCAAGTACTCACCGGCCGTCTTCGAAACCGAGGCGCCGAGCGAAGAGCAGATCCTGAGCCGGCTCGCGCTCGTCATCCAAGGCAAGCCGGTCGACTCCGACCCGGTGGTCGTGCACAACCAGATGATGGAACAGATCATCGACGGCGAACTGGCACGCGAATCGTCGCCGATCCACGGGCGCGACAAAGCAGAGATCGTCGAGGCGATCTCGGCCTGGGAGTGGTCGGATCAGATCATCGACTTCCGGCTGCGTGTCGGCCAGCACGGCGACGGCTTCGGCGCTCACCCGGACGGACTCACGCTGCGCAAGCTGATCGATGAACACCCCAGCGGCGCAGACTTCGGCCCACTCGTGCCGCGATTCCCCGATGCAATCAAGACCGTGTCCGGAACCGTGGAGCTTGCTCCACAACCAATCGTCGACGACATGGTGCGCTTTGCAGCCCACTTCGCCGACCTCAGCCGCGAAGATGGTCAGCTCGTGCTGATCGGTCGCCGCCACCTCAAGACCGTCAACTCCTGGATGCACAACCTGAACATCTTGATCAAGGGCAAGACCGACTGCACGTTGCAGGTGCACCCCGACGACGCAACTCGGCTCGGCTTGACCAATGGCGGTTCAGCAAGTGTGCAGTCACGGGTTGGCGCCGTTGTAGCGCCGGTCGAGATCACCGACGAGGTGATGCCCGGCGTGGTGTGCTTGCCGCACGGGTGGGGTTACGACGAGGACGGCATCGAGATGAATACCGCCAAGACCAAGCCCGGCGTGAACTCGAACAAGCTCACCGACGACACAACGCTCGACGACCTGTCCGGTAATGCCACGCTCAATGGCATTCCTGTCGAGGTCGCTGCGGCCTAGCCCAGGTGCGGTCACCAGTGATCGTCAGCTGATGGACAGCGCAGCTCACGCCGATCGCACAGTTGTCGCGCGCTGTCAGGAGTCGTGAGTCGGGGCCGACAGTGCCGCGCCGCCTCCGGGCGCGTCGACGCCGAGTGTTCGAGTCGCTCGGGAGCGCAGCCAGGCAGTGAGTTCGTCGGCGGGCAGGGGCTTGCTGATGATGTAGCCCTGGGCGACGTCGCAGCCGCTGTCTTGCAGCATTGTCATGACTGCGTTGGTTTCGACGCCTTCAGCGACGACGCGCAATCCGAGTGCGTGGGCCAAGTCGATGGTCGACTGAACAATGGCGGCGCTTCTGCTGTGCTTGGTGAGATCGGTGATGAATGCTTGGTCGATCTTGAGGCACTGCACGGGCAGGTCGCGCAGGTAACTCAGCGAGCTGAACCCGGTTCCGTAGTCGTCGATCGAGAGTTCGATGCCGAGAGTGCTGAGCCCCCGAAGCGTTTCGATCGCCTGCTGAGGATCTGCCATCAAGGTCGTCTCGGTGATCTCGAGGTGCAGAGCATCGGCGGGGACGCCCGAGGAGGTGAGCATCGCAGCGACATCATCGACGAGCGTGTCATCGGTGAGATCTGACGCAGACAGGTTGACGGCGATCGCGAGATCGAGTCCGTTCGTGCGCCACCGTTGGCACTGCGCTATCGCGGTCGGCAGAACATTCGCCGTCAGCGCTCGGAGGCTGCCCGTCTGTTCGGCAATCGCGAGGAAACTGTCGGGGGAGAGCAAACCGCGCGATGGATGCTGCCAGCGCACGAGTGCCTCGACACCGGTGATCAGTCCACTCCGGAGGTCGAGTTTGGGTTGGTAGTGCAGAACGAGTTGGTCTGATGCTGTGACAGCCGAGCGGATCTCGGTGGCGAGGACGAGTCGGTCGCGTCCGTCGGCGCCGTGCTCAGCGTCGTACATCTCCACACCTGAACGTCGAGCCTTGGCTGCATACATCGCAACATCGGCGCACTGGAACATGTCTTGGGCGGTGTCGGCGTCGGCCGGGCACCGTGCGATGCCCACGGTTCCACCGACCCGAATGAGGACACCGTCGACCACGAACGGTTCGAGCAGAGCATCACAGATCTCGCGAGCAGTCTGCTTGGCGACTTTGCTGTCGGCGGTCTCGAGCAAGATTCCGAACTCGTCGCCACCGAGTCGACCGAGGAGATCGGTCGGTCGCAGAACTGGCAACAGTCTTGGGCCGATCTCCTGAAGGAGCCCATCGCCGACTTGATGCCCGAACAAGTCGTTGACGTTCTTGAAACGATCCAGATCGAGGAGCAACAGCGCACACGACCGCCCGGGGTTCCTCGTTGCGAGAGCGTTGTCGAGCGCGGCGGAGAACGCCCTCCGATTCGCCAGACCGGTGAGGTCGTCGGTCGCTGCTTGACGCCGCACTGTGACCAGTTGACGGAGAAGATGGAAGGCAACGGCGGTGCGGATGAGAGCAACAAGCAACGTCACAGCGCTGAGGCCGACGCCCACAGCAGGCACGTCACGGAAACTCGCCGTGACGAGAACAATGATTGCAAGGATGCTGGCAACGATCGTCACCGAGAGCGAACCGGCACCCGAGGCCGTCTCCGAAGCAGCGCGCCGTGGTGTTGGTTGCCAAGCCGACAGCGCAATCGCGGCGAGCCCGATCACCCAGAACGCATCGAGCAACGTGCCTTGCTCATAGGAGTCGTCGTTCAAGCGCAGCACGTAGGTGATGTCGGCAATCGCGAAGGTCAGTGATCCTCCGGCAAGCGCAAACCACTGCCGGTCTGGTCGCCGGCTGCGCATTGCGAGCAGCCCGACCAACATCGAGACGACGAGTAGATCTGCGAGTGGGTACGCAGCACTCACGGCCTGCGACCAGAATCTGTCGCCACTGAAGTCGTCGAGGGTGTTGGGCAGCACAAGCGCAGCGCCGAACGAGGCAACGCCGAGGACCCCGACCAGACCATCCAGCCAGATGGCGACTTGTGCGCCGCTCAGCTTCGATCGACCCAGCAGCAGCACGCCAGCGATCAGCGGCGGGTAGATCCCCAGATATCCGACGTCAGCAATCGTCGGGAACGGCACCGGGTCGAGGTACTGGACGTAGGTGACGTAGGTGACGTTGCCGGCTGTGAACACCGTGCAAGCAATCCCGACCAGGACGAACGCAGCGCGGTCGTGTGGCACCAGCCACGCACGCCAGAAGCACAGCGTTGCGCACATGGCGAGAGCCACGTTCGTGACAACGCCTTCGAACACCCAGCTATAGCCGCTGTCGCTCCGAACGATCAACGAGATGAAATTGGCCAAGAGCAGCCCCGCCAAGGCCGCCAGAAGCATCTGAACCGCTCTCGGGACAACCGTGAGAGTCAGGCCGTCATGCGATGCCATGGATGCCCCCGGCACGGCCCGCCCGCTGCGCCCGTCGCGACTGCGATCGAACGTTGCTCCTGAACGGGTGCCCATGAATGATCACTTTCTCCATTGTCGCACGTCGTTCGGGTGAGCGGCGTCTACGACGTTCTGACCGGTCTGGCTCGAGACGTGTCGCCGGTGAGCCGAATGGCGGCGCTCGACTCGGCGACATCGCGTACTTCGTCCACTTCGTCCGTGAGGCTTGTACCTTTGAGGCCTATGGCGAATCAGAAGCTGACCCCACTGCAGGAAACCGAAGCAAAGCGGCGCGCCGCTGCCGCTGCGAAGGTCAACAAGCAACCACGGATCTTCAGCGAGGCCGACAAGGCCACACGTAAGGAGCGCGTCGGCAAGGCCAAAGACGCGCTCGCTCGTTCCGTCGGGACCAAGGGCGACCACGTCGTCGCCGGTCGTGCCGCTCTCAAGAAGTACTTGCAGAACATGAACGAGCCGAATCAGCCCGACGACGAGCGCTTCGAGATGCTCGTCGAGGCACCGTTCAAGGCGCCGCCGAAGAAGCGCGAGAACCGCGGCTTCTGATCCCGTTGCCGAACCGTCGCCTCGTAGCGCGCAGGATGACCGCCGCTGCAACTGACCCGACGGTGAGCAGCAGCGACGCAGCATGCGTCACCCGCACAGCGCGTCGCACATCAGTGACGCGCGGCGCCGGCCCATCGCCGAGTTCGCTGCGCACCTCGACGGTGCCGTCGTAGTCATTTGGGCCGCCGAGCGTGACGCCAAGTGATGCTGCAACCGCAGCTTCGACCCGGCCACCGTTGGGAGAGGGGTGCTTGGCGCCGTCGCGCCGCACGACCCGCAACACGTCGAAGAAGCGGCCCTTCGTGAATGAGGGCGTCGCACCGGCGATCGCCAGGGCGGTCAGACGAGCCGGGATCCAGTTCGCGACGTCGTCGAGGCGCGCAGAAGCCCAGCCGAACCGCGCGTAGCGCTCGTTGCGGTGACCGACCATGGCGTCGAGCGTGTTGACGACCCGATGAACGCACACGGCGGGTGCCCCACCGACGATCGCCCAGAACCACGTCGCCGTGACCCCGTCGACAGTGTTCTCGGCAACGGACTCGATGATCGCTCGCACCATCTCGTCCACCGAGAGTTCTTCGGTCCGGCGACCGACGAGCGACCGCAACTCACCCCGGGCCGCAACGAGATCGTCGGAGCCGATTGTTGTGGCGACGCCGAGTGCGGTGTCACCGAGCATCTTGGCGCTACTGGCGACAGAGACGGTGATCGCCGTCGCAAGCCACGGTCCGCAGGCCCGCTGCAACAGGAGTCCGCCGGCGGCAGCAGCACCTCCGGCGATCGAGAGGTGGACGACACCAGCGGCTCGACTGTCCCTGTAGGTGAACTGCTCCAATCGGGTGAGTGCGTTGCCGACGTGGACAAGGGGATGGAATGGCACCGGCGGCTCACCGCACACGCGGTCGACGGTCTGCCCGACCGCAACACCGACAGCCCGGCTGATGAGAACCCCACTCATCGGCACCGATCGAATGCTGCGACGACTCGCGCGACGTCCGCCTCGTGCGGTAGCGCGACACGCACGGTGCGGTCGAGGCCGAAGCTCGAACAGTCACGCACGGCGATGCCATGGGAAGCGAGTCGCGAACGCAAGGCATCGCCGTCGTTCACGAGCACCCAGTTGGCTCTTGACTCGGTGACGTCGTACCCGACCAAGCGGAGATCGTGCGCAAAGTCGGCCCGGAGCGAACTGACCGACGCCGCCCACCCGCTGAGATCGGTGAGCTGCAACAGTTCGCCGACGAGCGCCAAAGCGAGTCCGTTCACCGACCACCGAGGGCAGCGGGCGCGCACGGTGGCGGCAGCAGCTGGATCGGGAGCGATGACGTAGCCGAGGCGGAGGCCAGCGCATGCCCACAGCTTGGTCAGCGAGCCGAGCCGCCAGGCCTTGTCGTCACCGCGCGTCCAGGTTCCGGTGGCCAAGGGATAGAAGGCCTCGTCCCACACCGCAGCGGCGGCTTCATCAGGAGCAAGCGTGCCGAGTGGGTTGGACGGATTCGACCGCCAGCGGCCTGCACCGTCGACAACCTGCGTCAGGTGGCGGCGGTAGAGCGAGAACTCGGGCTCGACGATGTCGCCGATCGAGACGACGTCTGCAACGAGCGCTATCGCCTCGGCCCCGCCGTTGGTCAGCACCAGCAGTTCTGGGTCGACACCCATTGCGCTGGCCAACTCGCGGGTCGCCTGGGCATCGTCGGGGTACGGAGTGAGTGCATCGAGATGACGAACGGCCAGGCCAGGGACATCGGGGGCGAACGGGTTGAGGCTGGCGCTCAAGTCCAGCATCATCGTCGGGTCCATGCCAAGCGACCGTGCCAGCGCAGATGCATCGCCGCCGTGTGGGCCGCCACGCTCACCGTCGTGACTGCTGGTCGTCATGATCGGGGTCAGGGTAGTCGTGGACGGCGACGCGAACCGAGAAGCTGCGATAATGCAGCACAGACGCGGTCGAGATGACGCGTCAGCTCACTGGAGGAGCTTGATCAGCCGTTCCTTCATGTTCGTGTACGGCGGATAGAGCACCTTGAGGTCCGGCTTGATGCGCTTGTCGTACACAGACTTGAGGTGACTGAAGGTCTCGAAGCCAGCCTCGCCGTGGTAGGCGCCCATCCCGCTCGGGCCGACGCCACCGAATGGCAGGTCGGGCGGGCCGATGTGGAGCAGCGTGCCGTTGATGCTGACGCCTCCGGACGACGTGCGGGCGATGGTCCGCTGGGCCGTGGCGTCGTCGTCGGTGAAGACGTACAGGGCAAGCGGCTTCTCGCGACTGTTGACGAAGTCGATGGCCTCGTCGACGTTGTCGACGCAGATCACCGGGAGCACCGGCCCGAAGATCTCCTCGCTCATCACGTCGGACTCGAGGTCCGGGTCGGTCAGGACGGTCGGCGCAATGAAGCGGTCCGTCGGGTCGGTCGTTCCGCCGAAGGCGATGTCACCACTGCCATCGGCGTGGATCAACGACGAGATCCGTTCGAAGTGATCGTCGCTGATGATGCGGCCGTAATCGTCACTGGTGTGCGGGTCGGCACCGTAGAACTCGGTGACGGATGCTTCGATGGCTGCGACGAGGCGGTCACGGAGGGGCCGAGCGACCAGGACGTAGTCAGGCGCAATGCAGGTCTGGCCCGAGTTGACGAACTTGCCCCAGGCGATACGCCGGGCGGTGACCTCGACGTCGGCATCGGCGGCGACGATCGCCGGGCTCTTGCCACCGAGTTCAAGGGTGACGGGCGTGAGGTGCTCGGCTGCGGCGCGCATCACGATCTTGCCGACGCGGGTGCCGCCGGTGAAGAAGATGTGGTCGAAACGTTGCTCGAGCAGTGCACTCGATTCGTCGACGCCTCCGCCGACCACTGAAATCGTTGCCGGGTCGAGGTAGCGAGCGCACAGCTCGACGAGGACTGCCGATGTCGCCGGCGCCAGCTCGGACGGTTTCGCCACGACGGCGTTGCCGGCCGCGATCGCCCCGGCCATCGGTGAGAGAAGAAGCTGGAGCGGATAGTTCCACGGAGCGATCACGAGCACCACACCTTTGGGTTCGGGCACGATGCGCCCGGTTCCGGGCTGGTAGGCGAGCGGCACTTTCACCTTGCGTGGCTTCGACCACTTCTCGAGATGTGCCTTCTGATGATCGATGTCGGCAAGGGTGAAACCGATCTCGGTGGTCCAGGCCTCGGTCGCAGGCTTGTGGAGATCGGTCGCGAGTGCGGCGAGTAGACGGTCCGCGTTCTCGTTGAGCATCTTGGCCATGGCGTCGAGCTGGTTGCGACGCCATTCGAAGGGGCGGGTGATCCCACGGTTGTAACCGGCTCGGATGTCACTGACGATGCGGTCGGCATCGAAGCCGCCGCTCTGGTCGGGTGCGGTGGCGGGGGTGAGTACGTCGGTCATGGGGTTGAACCTCTCCGAGTGGGCGGGATGGTGGGTGTGCCCCTGCGGTGGTGATGGAAACCTGTTCGAAGCGTTGGGCGAGCCGTTGACCGTTGACGGCGGTGCGTTACATCGGCTCACACCTGGGTCGGGCGTCCGACTCATGAGATGGCGATGCGGATGCATACGGTTCGGATTCGTGACGACGTCCACTGTCCCCGGGTTCACGAACCGGCAGCTGTGGATGGTGCTCGGGTCGTTGATGCTGTCGGTACTGCTCGCATCGATGGAGATCTCCATCATCTCGACGGCGTTGCCGACGATCGTGGGCGAGTTCCAATCGTTCGAGAATTTCGCCTGGGTCGGCACAGCGTACATCGTCACCGCAGCCATCGGCACCCCGTTACTCGGCAAGCTGTCTGACCTGTACGGACGCCGCAACGTCTTCATGATCACGCTCGGCATCTTCATCTTTGGCTCGTTGCTGTGCGGTTTCGCCCAGTCGATGGGGCAGCTGATCGGCTTCCGAGCAGTGCAGGGTCTCGGCGGTGGAGCAATCCAGGCGCTCTCGTTCGCGATCCTGGGTGACATCCTGCCGCCGCGCGAACGCGGCAAGTACATCGGTTACTTCACGCTGGCGTTCGTCGGCGCTGCGCTACTCGGTCCGCTGCTCGGCGGTTTCATCATCGACAACTTCAGCTGGCCCTGGATCTTCTTCATCAACGTGCCGCTCGGCCTGCTGGCCGGGGCGGTGGCATTCAAGGCACTCGACCTGCCGTTTCCTCGACGCAAAGCCGAACTCGACTGGGCCGGCGCCGCGCTGCTCACCGTCACCGTCGGCACATTGATGATCGCCCTCGAGGAGGGTCAGGACGGCTGGACCGACCGCCACGTGGTGGTCCTGTTCGCGATCTCGCTGTGTGGCACAGCGGTATTCGTCGCCGCCGAGCGCCGAGCGGCCGAGCCGATCATCCCGCTCCGCCTGTTCAGTGACCGTGCGGTTCTCGGAGCGACCTTGCTCGGCATGTGCGCCGGGACGATCGCGTTCGGTGCGGGGCAGTTCCTGCCGCTCTACTTCCAGGACTCGATCTTCGTGTCGCCAACCGAATCAGGCCTGCGGATGATGCCCCAGATGATCGGCGTCACTCTCGGAACCTTTGGCATCGGTCGGCTGATCGCACGGACTGGGCGCTGCAAGCCGTGGCCGATCATGGGTGCCGCCACTGCGACCGCTGGCCTGCTCGCCGTGTCGAGGATCTCCGGCGACACGCCCTACATCACCCTGGTGATCCCGATGATCGGCATGGGATTCGGGATGGCGTCGCTGTTCACGACGTCGTCGATCGTCGCCCAGAATGCCGTCGGCTTCTCCGACCTCGGCGTGGTGACCTCGACGATCATGTTCTTCCGCTCGCTCGGCGGTTCGATCGGCCTCGCCGTGTTCGGCACCGTCCTCAACTCGACGATTCGCAGCGAGATCCCCGCTCGTCTCGGCGTCGACCCGGATGCCGCTGGCGACCTGATCCGGTCGCCGTCGGAGATCCAAGCGCTACCGATCGAGCAACGCCTCGCTGTGATCGACAGCGTCGCTCTCGGCGTCGGGCGGATCTATCTGATCTGCGCAGCCGTGATGGCGTTCGGATTCGTCGTCGCGCTGCTCCTGCCCGAACGGCCATTGCGAACCCGAGCGGGAATATCCGACGCGATGGAACAGCAGGCCGGAGGCAGAGAGGTCAACTCGAGGAACCGCCCTTGACCTTGAAGTAGCCGTATGCGGCGCTGCCGACGAAGAGTGCAGCGGCGATGAAGGTCAGCCAAAGCAGACCCTTCACGACGGCACCGAGGACGCCGAGTAGTGCCAGCAGGACGAGAATGATCAGGATGGTCATGCGTCCAGCCTTCCCCGGGAGCACAAGTCCAACACATCATGGGACACGTCACCGTCGGTGCGGGATCGCTCCCTATGATCGCTCCCTAGGATCGCTCCCTAGGATCGCTCCCTAGGATCGCAGCCATGGCCGAGGCTCCCGACCGTCAGCGCCGAGTCGAGTGGTTCGATCGGATCTGCAACAACTTCCACGGACGGCTCGCTGTCGTCGACGACGGCAACCCGGCCACCTACATCCCGGAACTGGCGCAGGTCGATCCCGACGGGTTCGCCATCGCTGCCACCACCATCGACGGACAGTCCACAGCAGTGGGAGATCACGAGCATCCGTTCACGATCCAGTCGATCTCCAAACTGCTGCTCTATGGGCTCGCACTCGAAACCCACGGCCGCGCGGCGGTCCTGCGGCGAGCCGGAGTCGCTCCCACCGGGGACCCGTTCAATGCGATCGAACTCGACGAGGTCCAACATCGCGCACCGAACCCGATGGTCAACTCCGGTGCCATCGCGATCACCGACATGGTCGACGGTGATGATCTTCCCGCCCGGATCGAGGCCGTGCTCGCAATGTTCGAGCGCTACTTGGGGCGCCGACCCGACATCGACGAAGCCGTGTGCGCCTCGGAGTTTGCAACCGGCAACCGCAACCGCGCAATCGGCTACCTGCTGCTCGGCCAGGGGATCATCGCCGACCGCGTCGAGGAAACGCTCGACCTGTACTTCATGCAATGCTCGATCCTCGTCACCGCTGCTGACCTTGCGATGATCGGTGCAACGATCGCCAATGCTGGCGTCCACCCGTGCACGGGCGATCAGGTGATCGGCCCGAAGGTCGCCCGCGACATGCTGACCGTTGCGCTGACCTGTGGCATGTACGACTACGCCGGCGAGTGGGCGTACACCATCGGTATCCCGGCCAAGAGCGGCGTCGGCGGTGGCATCGTCGGCATGATCCCCGGCGTCGGGGGCCTCGCGGTGTACTCGCCCCGGCTCGACGAGCACGGCAACAGCGTGCGCGGCATTCGCGTCTTCGAGGAGTTGTCGGCGGAGTTCGATCTCCACGTGTTCGATGGCGATCGCCCATGGAGTCAGACCGACTGATTCGCCCCGCCGGTCGGGCGAGACGAGACTCGCGCCGAGTTGAGCAATTGCACCGTCGAGCGGTCGTCCATCAGTACCATCGGGCCGATCGAGGTGAGCACAGCGCCGTACTCGTCGTCGATGGTCCCGGCAACGGTGCCACCGCCGCAGAATGTGCTCGAGGGATTGGTTGCGCATCAGGCTTGCTGCCGATTCGTCATCACTCTGCGTTGGCACGGGACACCCTTCCTCTGGTGAGAGAACCCACGGTACCGGTGCTCTGTTCGCGCGACTGCGGAACCGGTTCGCCGGGTTCGACGGCGCATTGGAGCGGCGACAGACGAGGTCGGTGACTTGCGCTCAGCGGCCTCTGACAGCGGAGAGGCTCATCGAGCAGAAGTACCGTGACAGACGACGAAGTGCAGCCAGACGAAGAAGAGGACCCCCATGACGCAGAGGACCCCATGATGCAGAGGACCCCATGACGCATGACAGCACGCCGGCCTTCGAGACGCTCGAGGTTGCCGTTGATGGCATGAACGGTCGACTCACACTCAACCGGCCGGAGAAGCTCAACCCGCTGTCCACCCGGACCCTTCGTGAACTCGCTGCCGCAGCTCGCTGGTTCGACACGCAGCGCGAGGTCAAGACCGTGATCGTGTCCGGTCGGGGCCGTGCGTTCTCCGCAGGTGCCGACATCTCCAGTTTCGGAGACGCAGCGAGCAACGATGGCCTGAGCCCGCGCGATTCTGCGGAGACCGGATGGCTGATGGCCCGAGCCATGGAAGAAATGCGGGCGGTCACGATCGCCGCGATCTGGGGGCCGTGCGTTGGAGGCGGACTGGTCCTCGCCGGGGCGTGCGACTTTCGAATCGCCGCTCGTGACACCTACTTCTCGATCCCCGAAGTCGACCTCGGTATCCCATTGGCATGGGGAGGGATTCCGCGGTTGGTGCGCGAGATCGGCCCGGCGGCGACCCGCGACCTCGTGATGACCTGTCGCCCGTTCACCGCTGACGAAGCCGTCGGCCTCGGGTTCTTGAACAGCGTCCTCGACGCCGACGAGGTGATGCCGGCGGCAGAACAGCTCGCCGACGATCTCGGTCGGAAGTCCGCGCTGGCTCTCTACGCAACCAAGACCGGGATCAACGCAGCGCTCGAAGCGATGTCGCCAGCGAGTGGGTCGTGGTCCGATGCCGACAGCTTGGTCGTGGCGCTCGGTGATCCAGAATCACGCCGGTTGAGCGCGAAGTACCTCGAACGCGTCCGAAAGTAGTCAGCGGAGAAGCTCGGCTTCGATGGCTTCGTGGACCGCGATGTTGGGCTCGTCGCGCAACCCGAGTCGCTTGCGGAGCGAGATCAGCTCTCCCAGATCATCGCCTTCGATCGACAACGTGTGCATCACTTCGCCCGAATCCCGAAGGAGAACGGTGGTGACCTCGGCGCGCAGTGAGCCAACGAGATATCGCCGACGCTTCTTGGTGACGAAGACGGCGCGAACACCTGACTTGGGGTCGAGCCGCTCCACGGCTCGGCGCAGATCGAACGACTTGCCGCGCTGAGGTCGATCGAGACGCAGCCGTTCGAAGATCTCGTCGAACGGCGTGGGCGTGGTCTTGGCCGCCCGGTGTCGACCCGATGACCACCGTTGAAAGCCGTCGTCGAGTTCGACGAGCTGTTTGACCTTCAGCGTGTTGTCGCGGACCTTTGCGTTCCAAGATGTGTCATCGACAATGAGGTAACAATCGTTGACCTGTTCCTTGACGGTGCTTCTGGAGAGCTTCTCCAGCTGCTTGCGCGCTGACCGATTCTCCCCCCACACCCGATACTCGTAGCGAGCCGGGCCGACGTCACTCCCAGTTGTCTGTTTCTTGCTCATGGTCCTTCGACCCCCGTCGGGACCATCGATCATAGTCAGTCGAGTGAGTTCCGTCGGCGATGACTGCCCCGGTCACGCAGACGAGATGCGGGACCAGGGCGTCGAATGGTTGACATCGTTGGCTTCGGGGGCATCCTGGACCCATGCGCACGCTCAGTCGGCTCGGAACGCTTCTGCTCGTCGCGTGTGTCGTGGCGACGGCGTGCGGCGACTCGTCGACGGGTTCTGACGTTCCGGTTACTGACGTCCCGGTTACTGACGTCCCGGTTACTGACGTCCCGGTTACTGACGTCCCGGTTATTGCTGCCCCGGTTACCGCTGCTCCGGATACTGCTGTTCCAGGCGTCGACGACAGCATCGATACGCAGGCCACGGCCGACGATTCGGTCGTGCGGCGCGAGTTGGGTCTGGTCCTGCGGCCGGAGTCCGACGTGGCGACCAACCCGTTGCCGCCGGTGGAAGTCCATGACGTCGGCCAGGGCCGGATGGTCAACTTCAAGAACATCTTCCCGGCCGACCAGCCGGTACTGCTCTGGATGTGGGCTCCGTTTTGACCGTTCTGTCGGGACGCTGGTCCTGATGTCGAGCAGTTCGCTCGTGACAACACCGATCTCGTCGATGTGATCGGCGTCGGCACTCAAGATGATCTTCCTCGTGCTGAAGCCTTCGTCCGCGACTACGGAACCGCATCGTTCACGATGCTGTGGGACGAGACGTTCCTGACGTGGAACTCGCTCGGCGTCACCTCGAGCCCCACCGCCGGGCTGTTCGATGCCGACGGAACATTCATCGCCGGTTGGGTCGGGCCGCTGCCCGAGGCCGACGTCATCCGCCTCGCCGAGGAGAGCATTGCCAGCAACACCTGACGGTCAAGCGCCCGGAGTGCTCAGCCGCTGAACAGTGCGGAATGTTCAGCGCGCAAGGCAGCCTTCTGCACCTTCGACATGGCGTTGCGCGGCAGTTCGTCGGCAACGACGTAGTGCTTGGGATGTTTGAACCGCGCCAGCACTCCGTTAAGCGACGCTGAAAGGTTCGCGACCAATTCGTCGTTGCTGGCCGTGACGCCTTCATCACGCACGACGATCGCAACGATGGCTTCACCGAAGTCGGGATGGGGCACACCGACCACACCGGTCTCCAACACTCCCGGCACGCTGTCGAGCACCATCTCGATCTCTTTCGGATACACGTTGTACCCGCCACTGATGATCATGTCGCCCGAACGCCCTTCGAGGGTGAGTCGACCAGCGGTGTCGACGGAGCCGACGTCGCCGGTGATGAACCATCCGCCAGGGCGATGCTCCGCCGCCGTCTTGTCCGGCATCTGCCAGTAGCCGCCGAAGAGGCCGGGGGAGCGGATCTCGACCACGCCGGTGTCGCCGACGGGAACAGGCTCGCCGCCGCCGTCACACACGCGCAGATCGACCCCTGGCAGCGCGAATCCGACGGTACCTGGCACTCGCCCGCCACCCCCATCGTCCCGGTCTCCATACGGATTCGAGGTGATCATCCCGGCCTCGGTCATGCCGTATCGCTCGAGGATCTGAAGGCCGGTGCGAGCGGTGAAGTCGGCATGGACCGCCTCGGTCATCGGCGCCGAGCCCGACGTGAACAGCCGAACCGACGCACAGGCCGCTGCGTCGAACCGAGGGTCGGTGAGCAGCCGCGTGTACTGCGTTGGAACTCCCATCATCACGCTTGCGTCGGGCAGGTGAGCGCACACGGCGCTCACGTCGAACTTCGACAGGAAGATCACTTCGTTGCCACCGAGCATGGCGCAGTGCAGGGCGACGAAGAGGCCGTGTACGTGGAAGATCGGCAGCGTATGGAGGAGCACGTCGTCGGCGTCGAACCCCCAGATGTCGTAGAGAGCGATCGCGTTGGATTCGAGGTTGGCGTGGGTGAGCATGGCGCCCTTCGAGCGCCCCGTCGTCCCCGACGTGTAGAGCATCGCTGCGGTGTCGTCGTCGTCACGCAAGACGATCTCGTCGAACGGATCGGCGAGGTCGGCTGCACGGGCGAACGACCCGTCGCCCTCGGTCCCGAGATGACGCACGGTCTGGGCGAGCGCTGCGAGCGTTTCCGGACGGGCGACGACGACCGCCGGATCAGCGTCGCTCACGAAGTACTCGACCTCGGTGTCTGTGTATGCGGTGTTCAACGGGAGAAAGACCGCACCGATGCGCAGGCACGCCAGATACAGCGCCACGTTGTCAGTCGATTTGTCTACCTGCACGACGACACGATCGCCGATTCCGACACCGAGATCGCGAAGCACCGTCGCCATGCGGGCGGATCGCTGGTCGACCTCGCGATAGGTCAGCGTTGCGCCGCCAGGAACGCGCAGGAAGCTCGAGTCGAGTCGCGACGCGAATCGTTCTGAGAGTGTCGAGTACAGGTTGGTCACAGGATTCCCCCAGCGTCGCCGAACGGCCGAGCGTAAAGGATCGGTACACGTCGAAGGGAGCCTCGACCGAGCCGACGATCCGTTCGGACCGGGCCCGCTCGCCTACCGTTGAGCTACGGCGCGATTCGCGACGCCGATGACTCGACCGGGAGTACCGCCATGACCGACGCAGCAGCAGCCCAACCCGCCTACTTCGTCGCCCACATCACCGTGGACGACGTCGATGGCTACCGGCAGTACGAAAAGGGCTTCTTTCCGATCCTCAAGCCTTTCGGCGCGCGCTTCATCACCTTCGACGACAACGTCACCGTGCTCGAGGGGACACGTGAGCCCGGACGCACCATCATGATCGAGTTCCCCTCCGAAGCGGTGCTGATGGAGTGGTGGAACTCACCCGACTACCTCGAACTCGCGAAGCTTCGTCTCGCGAGTTGCACGACGCACTCGATCAGCATCGTGCACTCGCTCCCGCCACGCTGAAATCCATTCCGGCGGTCACCGATCGCTGTTCGTCGGCAACGTGGCGGCGAGAACTACGGTGGAAGCCGTGTACACGATCAACGATCCGATCAGCCGAGCACGCACGCTGTACGGGGAACGCCTCGGGGTCGTGCACGGCGACACGCGACGGACGTACCGCGAACTGGCCGATCGCATCGACAGTGTGGGGGCGCTGCTCCGGCAACTGACCGCGCCGGGAGACCGCGTTGCGCTGTGGTCCTTGAACTCCGACGTGTTCCTCGAACTGTTCATGGGCATCCCGGGCGCCGGACGGATCATCGTGCCGCACAACACGCGGTGGGCCGAGCCGGAGCTGATCTATGCCACCGAGGACGCCGGCGCGCGCATTCTGATCTGTGATCGCGACCCGGGCGGCCTTGCGGCATCGGTCGATCGGGTGATCCGGATCGACACCGGTGAGTACGAATCGTTGCTCGCCGAAGCGTCAGCTGTTGTGCATCCTGTCGACTGCAGGGTCGACCCCGAGTCACTCGCCGGGCTCTTTTACACCGGAGGCACAACCGGGGCGTCGAAAGGTGTGATGTTGACGCACGCCAACCTGATGGCCAACGCCATTCAGACCCAGATGGCGCAGCCGCTCCTCGCCGACGATCGGTACTTGACGATCGCCCCGATGTTTCATGCAGCCGGCGTGTACGCAGCACTCGCACTCCCTCTGGTCGGTGCCGCCAACGTCATCATGGGTGGCTTCGATCCGGGCGCATCGCTCGACTTGATCGTGGCCGAGGGCGTCACCTGCATGATTGCCGTACCGACGATGCTCGCCGCGATCTGCGAGACCCAGGCGTCCTCGCCGCGCGACACGTCGTCGCTGCGCTGGATCTCCCACGGAGCGTCGCCGGTGACGCTCGAAGTGCTGCGCCGTGCCGACAATCTCTTCGGCTGTGAACTGATCCACCTGTACGGCTCCACCGAGACGGCCCCCATCGCCACGGTGTTCAGGCACGAAGAGCGCTACCTGGACGACGAGCGCGCCAAGAGTTGCGGGCCGCCACCGCCCGGTGTCAGCATCGCGATCGTCGGTCCGGCAGGCGACCACCTGCCTGCAGGCTCCACCGGTGAGGTCGCCGTGCGTGGCCCGAACGTCATGGCGGGCTACTGGAACAAGCCCGAACAGACCGCCGAGGTGCTGCTGTCCGACGGCTGGTATCGCTCGGGTGATATCGGCTATCTCGACGACGAGGGCTACCTCTACCTCGTCGACCGCGCCAAGGACATGATCGTCAGTGGCGGTGAGAACGTGTACTGCACCGAGGTGGAAGATGCGATCTACACCCACCCGGCGGTGCTCGAAGCCACGGTGTTCGGTGTGCCCGACGAGCGGTGGGGCGAAGCGGTCCAGGCCGTCGTCGTGCTTCGCGATGGGATGACCCTCGACGCAGCAGAGTTGACGGCGCACTGCAAGCAACAGATCGGTGGCTACAAGGTGCCCAAGGGCATCGACTTCAGCACCGAGCCGCTCCCGAAGTCCGGCCCCGGCAAAGTGCTCAAGCGGGTGCTGCGCGAGCCGTACTGGTCCGGCAAGAGTCGCGCCATCAACTGACGGCTGGTGCCGGGCAGCAGGTCGTCTTCAGCGGAGGGCAGCAGCGATGATCGAGTCGCAGCTGGGGAGTGTGGCGCCGTAGGCAGGGCCGGTGGCGATGAAGGAATCAGTAGCGCACTCGCGGGTCACATCGTGGCGGCCGCGTTCGGCGAAGAGTGCGACGAGCGCTTCGCTCTGCGAACCGGTCTCGCGGCACTCGTCGACGACGAGGACTCGAGCGCATTCGCTCACCGCGGCGACCACGGCATCGATCGGCAGCGGTGCAAGCCATCGGAGGTCGATGACGCTCGCATCGATGCCGTGCTCGGACCTGAGCACAGCAGCTGCCTGCTCGGCAAGGAACACACCGTTGCCGTAGGTGACGATGGCGAGATCGGTGCCATCGCCACGTACGCCGATGTCGCCGATGTGCATCGCCCGACGAGGATCGGCGCCTGGGTAGACGCCAGCCCAGAGGTCATCGCCGGCGACGTGGAGGTCGCGGGTCATGTAGCGAGCGATCGGTTCGACGAAGGCGACGATGCGCTGCTCGTCTCGGGCGAGTCGGATGCTCTCGCGGAACATGTGGACGGCATCCACGCCGCTGCTCGGGCAAGCGATCACGAGGCCGGGAATGTCACGCAGGACGGCAAGTGAGTTGTCGTTGTGGAAGTGCCCGCCGAAGCCACGCTGGTACCCGAGGCCGGCGATCCGGATGACCATCGGGTTGGCGAATTGACCGTCGGAGAAGAAAGGCAACGTGGCTGCCTCGCCGCGGACCTGGTCCTCTGCGTTGTGGAGGTAGGCAAGGAACTGGATCTCGACGACGGGAATGAACCCGTTGTGGGCCAATCCGATGCCCATGCCGAGGATCGACTGCTCGTCGAGAATCGTGTCGATCACCCGGTGCTGCCCGAAGCGCTTCTGCAGCCGTTGCGTCACTCCGTACACGCCGCCCTTGGCGCCGACGTCCTCGCCAGCAACGACGATGTCACGATGGCGGAGCATCTCGTCGGTGATCGCCCAGTTCAGCAGCTTTGCAAGATGTTGGGGCTCGTCCATCGCCCGACGTTCGATGTCACCGAAGACGACGGTGCGCTGCTGATCGGTCGGGAGCAGGCTCGGCTCTGACCATCGGGATGGTGGCACGATGCTGGCCATCACGTCAGCGGATGTGTGCAGCTTGGGTCGCGCGACCGCATCGTCGACGCGGGCGGCAACGTCGGCGTCGATCGACTCGTAGATCGCCAGGACGTCGGCAGGCGCGAGGTCGCTGTGTTCGACGAGCAGACCGGCCGAGTGGAGGAGCGGGTCGTTGGCTTCGTCGGCTTCGATGCGTTCGAGTGAGAGATAGCTGGCTGCGACGTCGGCACCGGCGTGCCCATACAGGCGGACGCAGTCGAGGTGGAGGAAGATCGGGCGTCGTGTTGCCCGGATGCGTCGGGCGGCACGTTCGACGGCGGCGTGGGTGTCGACGATGTCGAGTCCGGAGGCTCGGACGTAGTCGATGCCCGCTCGCCCTGACATCGACGCTTCGATCCACCCCGCTGGGGTCTTCACCGAGATGCCGAGGCCGTTGTCCTCACAGACGAACAGCAAAGGCAGTGGCACGCCCTGGAAGGCGGTCCAGCCGGCGGTGTTGATGGCGGCCTGCGCGCTGGCATGGTTGAGCGACGCGTCGCCGAAGCTGCACACGACCAGGCCGTCGTCGGCGAGCGAGCGGTGCTCCGGCCGCACGCGCTTGGCGAGTCCGATCGAGTAAGCGGCACCAACGGCTTTGGGCAAGTGTGAAGCGATCGTGCTCGTTTGTGGGGGAATGGTGAGCGCGGCTGAACCGAGGACCTTGTGTCGGCCTCCGGAGATCGGGTCGTCACTCGATGCCACGAAGCTCAGCAACATGTCGAACAGCGGATCCTGGCCGGGGACCTGCCCGGCGCGGGCGATCTGGAAAGCGGCATCGCGATAGTGGAGCAGCGCGAGGTCGGTCGGCCGGAGCGCTGCTGCGACGGCGGCCATGCCTTCGTGACCGGAGGAACCAATCGTGTAGAAACCTTCACCGCGTTGCTGGAGTATGCGCGCCCATCGGTCGAGATGACGGCTGAGCACTTGTGCTCTGAACATCTCGACGAGCGCGTCGCCCGACAGCCCGACGGCAGCAGGATCGATGTCGGAGATGCGATGAGGGAAGGCCGCTGCGGTGACGCGGCGGAGGAAGTTCTGGTGGACCACTTCCACGCGATTTGCCACCGACATGTGGGCGAACGTAACAGAGCCTCATCCGCTTCTGGCCAAGTCCGAAACGGATCTGAGTTGAGGGTCGAGTGGTGCGCTGCGCAGTGGGCTTTGGAAGACTTCGGCGATGATCGAACAGTTCATCGACATCGTCACCCCAGACAGCACGCCCGAGACACCGATGGTCACCTTCGTCGTCCACCCCGATGCAGGTGGGCCGCATCCGCTGGTGCTGTTCTTCATGGACGCTCCGGGCATGCGCGAGGAGATCCGCGACATGGCGCGACGCCTCGCCAGTGCGGGCTACTACGTCATGGCGCCGCAGCTCTACTACCGCTCGGTCGCCGGGTACAACCTCTTCGAGACGGGCGATCGGGACCGTATGAAGGAGCTGATGGCTGGCCTCGGCAACGACATGGTCCTTCGCGATTCCCAGGCGTTGATCGCTCACGCCGATGGTGACGCCGCAGCGCGCACCGATCGAGTCGGCGCCGTCGGTTACTGCATGAGCGGACCGTTTGCGATCTACCTGCTCGGCCAGCTTCCGAACCATGTCGTCGCAGCGGCTTCGTTTCACGGTGTCCGATTGGTTGCTGACGCGAAAGACTCTCCGCACTTCCAGCTTGCGAATGCTCGAGGGGAGGTCTACGTGGGCGCCGCGGAAGTCGACAGCTACGCCCCGCCGGAGATGATCGAGGCTTTCGAGGCAGCTCGTGTGGACGCAGGGTGCGCCGGGCGGACCGAGTGGTATCCGGGGACCGAGCACGGCTTCGCTTTCAGCGAACGACCCATGTACGTCAAGGATGCATCCGAACGCCACTGGGAACGACTGCACGACCTGTTCGACCGCAGACTGCGCCGCTGAGAGATACGGACACGACTTGGTGCCCGGCACCGAGTCGTCCGGCGATCGTCAGCTGTTGGTCCAGCGATTGATCACGCCGCGGAACGGGTACTCGGTCGGCTCGCTCGGCGCAGCCGAGGCGTCGTAGTACGGCGTGTCGCCAGCGATCGTGACGCGCTCGACCCGACGGACGTTCGGCCAATAGTCGGACACGGCATAGTGCTGGCAGGACCGGTTGTCCCAGAACGCGATCGAGTTGTTCGCCCAGCCGAAGCGCACCTGGTACTCGGGGTAGGTGGCCTGACGGTAGAGAATGTCGATCAGTTCGCGACTCTCGGCCGCGTCCATTCCGACGATCTCCTGAGTGAATGCGGCGTTGACGTAGATCGCTTGACGGCCTGTCTCCGGATGAGTCCGGATCACCGGGTGTTCAGGGTTCGGATACTTGGCGTCGAACTCGGCGATGTCGGCTTCGGAGGCACCCTTGCGGCGCAGGCCGGCGCGGAATGCAGCGAAGTCATGACGAGCCACTTGCCCTTCGACGCGCTCCTTAATACGTTCCGGGAGGCCGTCGTAGGCGGCGTACATGTCGGCAAACACGGTGTCGCCGCCGACGTCTGGCGACTCGAGGTTGCGGAGCACCGAACCGAGTGAGGGTTGCAGACGCCAGGTGACGTCGGAGTGCCAGAGGTTCTCGAAGCCGGCGGAATCGGCGTTGTGAGTGATCGCCAACACTTCCGGGTACCCGGGCTTCTCGGCACCGAACGGATGGATCTCGAGTTCGCCGAATCGGCGGGCGAACTCCAGATGTTGCTCGGTGGTGATGTCCTGATCGCGGAAGAACAACACCTTCCAGTCGAGCAGTGCCTGGCGGATGACGGCGATCGCCTGATTGCTGAGCGACGAGGAGAGGTCGACGCCTGACAGCTCGGCACCGATGGTCGCCGACATCTGTCGGACCTCGATGGTTGTGGCGTCGGATGCCCCGTCGCGTGCGGCAGGCGCGTTGTCGATCACATCGGTCATCAGCAGATTGTCGCGAACACCGTCGCAGCCAAACGAGTCGAGACACTGCCGTGAGCTCGGCGTCGGGCTCGGGGTCGGGGTCGGGCGCAGTCGGGGGAGCGCGATACCTTCGTGAGATGAAAGCTGCCGTGCTCAACAGCGTCCCGGGAACTCTCGACATCGAAGAGATCGACATCGGCGAACCGGGCCCGCGCGAAGTGCTCGTCCGCACCGCGGCTGCGGGCATCTGCCACAGCGACCTGCACTTCATGGAGGGCAAATACCCCTTCCCGTGCCCGGCAGTGCTCGGCCACGAGTCGGCGGGTGTCGTCGAGGCAGTGGGCTCGATGGTGCACTACGTGCAGCCCGGCGACCACGTCATCACGTGCCTGTCGGCGTTCTGCGGCCATTGCTCGCAGTGCACCGATGGTCACCTGTCGCTCTGCGAGAACAAGGCGACCGAACTGGTCCGCAACCCTGACGAGGCGCCGCGTCTCAGCCGCAACGGCGAGACGATCAACCAGTATCTCCACCTTTCGTCCTTCGCCGAGAAGATGCTGATCCACGAGCAGGCGCTCGTGAAGATCGACCAGGACATGCCGTTCGACAAGGCAGCGCTCATCGGTTGCGGCGTCACCACCGGCCTCGGTGCGGTGTTCCGTACCGCCAAGGTCGCGCCAGGCGAGTCGGTTGCCGTGATCGGTTGTGGCGGCATCGGCTTGTCGGCGGTGCAGGGTGCGCGGATCGCCGGAGCGAACAAGATCATCGCGGTCGACATGGTGGCCTCGAAGCTCGAGCTGGCACAGGAACTCGGCGCCACACACATCGTCGATGCCAGTCAGGGTGACGCGGTCCAGCAGGTCAAGGAATTGACCGGTGGCGGAGTGCACCATGCATTCGAAGCGGTGGGCATGAAGCAGACCGCCGAGCAGTCGTTCGAGCTGTTGCGCAACGGTGGCCAGGCGACCGTGATCGGCATGATCCCGGTCGGTGTCAAGATCGAACTGCACGGCGTGGACCTGCTGTACGAGAAGAAGTTGACCGGCTCGAACATGGGCTCGAACCAGTTCCGCACCGACATGCCCCGGTTCATCGAGATGTATCTCGACGGCCGCCTCAAGCTCGACGAGATGGTCTCCAAGACCATCTCACTCGATCAGATCAACGAGGGCTTCGAAGACATGAAACAGGGCAACGTGGCGCGCAGCGTCATCATGTTCCCCTGACCGTGTCAGCCTTGCCTCTTCAGGCTGAGACTGGCGACTGATCAGCGACGGCCAGGCGGCACGCCGACGAGTGTCTGGCCAGCGGGGGCGCCCTGCACCGACGTCCCGTTCGAGCCGTTGGCCCTGCCCTGAGAGCTGTCGCCCTCAGAGCTGTTGCTCTCAGAGCTGTTGCTCTCAGAGCTGTTGCTCTCAGAGCTGTGAGCCGTGGGTCGCGTCGGTGGTCGCGGGATCATTGCCGGGCTCTTACCGACGACACTCGGTCGGGTCGGCGTGATTCGCTCGGTTGGGTCGTGCCGCTCGCGCGCAGGCTTGGTGCCCGGCTTGGTCGGCGCACTCGGCCTGGGTGGCGCCGTCGGGTCGGTACCGACATCGGCCAGCACGCCGGGTGTGTCGTCCTTGTGGGCGTACCGGTCGACGTACTTCTGGCCGGAGAGCTGAGCAATCTCGAACATGACCGCGTCGGTGAACACGCGTAGCGTGCGGGGGTCGTCGGGATCGCCGAACTCGTGCGCCCACATCGGACGCCCGAAGCGGACCGTGACCGGCAGGTTGCGTTTCGGGACCAGCGCGTCGGGTGGCTGGATGGCCAAGGTGCCCTCGTGGCCGACAGGCACGATCGGTGCATTGCAACGAATCGCCAACCGAGCTGCACCGGTTCGTCCTTTGTGCAGGTTCTCACTTCGCGACCGAGTCCCCTCGGGGTAGATCATGAAAAGTCGGCCGTCGTCGAGAACTCTGGCAGCGGTGTCGAGGGCAGCTTGGGCTGCGTCGCCGCCTCCTCGGTCGACCGGAATCATGCCCATGGCGGGGAAGATGTGCTTGGTCTTCCAGCTGTCCATGTACTCGCCCTTGCCAATGGCCCAGACCCGTCGGGGCAGTGCGGCCGGCACGAAAATCGAGTCGCAGAACGACAGGTGATTCGGAGTGATGAGTGCGGGCCCATCGGTCGGGATGTTGTCGCGACCCTCGATCGTGAAGTCCCACATCCGGTTCGTCAGTTGCCGAATACCGCTGAACATGACCTTGCTCAAACGGTCGGAGCCGGGGAGCTCGGGGGCGGCCTCGAAGTCGAAGCGCATCTGTTCGGAGTCGGAATACTCTCCCATCAGCGCAGCGCCCGCCGGATCGGCTTGCCGTTCGGAGCAATCGGCAGGTCGTCGAGGAAGTGATATTCGGACGGCCACTTGTAGCGACTCAGATGTTGTGCGACGTGGGCCTGCAACTCGGCCTCGGTGGCGGTGCCGGCAACGTGCGCGACGACCATCTCGCCGCTGATTTCGTGGGCCTGCCCCGTGACGATGGCACCGGTGACGCCGGGATGTGCGATGAGTGCGGTCTCGACCTCGGCGGGGTACACGTTGAAGCCGGAGACGATGACAACGTCCTTGATCCGGTCGACGAGGTAGAGGTAGCCGTCTTCGTCGAAGATGCCGACATCTCCGGTCCAGAACCAGCCGTCTGCAGTGAGCACGGCGTCGGTCATCGTCGGGTCGTCGAGGTAGCCGTGGAACACGCCGGGGCCCTTCACGACGACCTCGCCCTCGTCGCCGATGTCGACCGGCGACCCGTCGTCATCGACGAGTGCGACAGTGACACCGTCGAGCACCTTGCCGACCGACGACGGCCGCACGGGAAAGCCGCGGCCCCAGGTGACGACCGGTGAAGTCTCGGTGAGCCCGTAGCCTTGGGCGACCTCGACTCCGTAGCGGTCACGGATTGTCTCGAACACGCCGAGCGGCAGAGCTGCAGCACCCGAACCGGCGTAGCGGATGGTGGCAAGGGAGTCGTCAGGGGCTTCGGCCTTCGCCCAGCGCTGCCACATGGGCGGTGCGCCGGTCAGCAACGTCACGCCGTGGTCGCGGATCAGGCGGAGACTCTCGTCGGCATCGAAGCGCCGTTGCAAGACGGTGCAGGCTCCGACGCGCAGGCCGTACAGCAGCACGACGTTCAAGCCGAAGATGTGAGCGAACGGCAGGCAGCCGAGCGTGACGTCCTCCGGTCGCAGCGGGTCGGTCGCGCCGCTCATTGCATCTTGCACCCAACCGAGGTTGTGGTGGCTGAGCACGGCGACCTTGGGAGCGCCGGACACTCCGCTGGTCCCCATGTAGAACGCGTGGTGGTCTGGATCGACATCGACGACCCCAGCGTCGGGCGCGGCAGCTGGCTGTGCGGCCAGGGCATTCAGATCGACTGGCTCGACACCGAGTTCTTCGGCAGCGCCAAGAAGTGCGCCGCCCAAGTCACCGAGCAGCAGGGCGCTCGGTGCGATGTGGTCGAAGCGACTGCGCAACTCGGCCGGGGGACTCTGGTGAGTGATCGGCATGACGACAGCGCCGAGACCGAGCACTGCCAGCGACGCGACAGCAAAGTGAGTTTCGTTGCCCGCAACGAGTGCAACAGGGTCGCCACGACCAACGCCCATCTCCGCGAGCTGGCCTCGAAGCTTGCCGACGCGGGAGCGGAGTTCGCCGAACGTGATGTGTTCGTCGCCGTCGACCAAGGCGAGTTGATCGGCTTCGTGTTTGTCGATGACGTTGGCCAGATTCATCCCGACCCCCCAGTCGATGTGTTGTGCTCGCGCACGGACCGTCCCTGCTTGCGAGGACTCAGTATGACACGACGGAATTTCACGGACGAATGAAACGTGCGACGATGTGCCTGGAGGACATCACATGTCTCGTAAGAAGTCAGCTGCAATCTTCGATCTCGACCGGACGCTCATCAGCGGTTCGTCGTCGACGGTCTTCATGCGTCACCTCACAGAGGCGGGCATCGCGCAGATCGGCAACAACCCGCTGATCGATGCTGCGCAGTTCACCTTGAAGGCGGTGTACGACATCGCCGGCGAGTCTCGGCTCCTCATGCAGCCCGCGAAGCTGGCGGTACGCGCTGCGGTCGGGTGGGACATCGGCGACGTCGACACAGCGTGCGCCGAAGCCGCTCAGGAGATCCTCGAGATGGTGCAGCCTTTCGCCGGACCGCTCATCGAGGAGCACCGCGCCGAGGGTCGACTGCTCGTCCTTGCGTCGACGTCGCCATTGGCCTTCACACAGCAGCTCGCCGATGCACTCGGCTTCGACGCCGTCATCGGCACTGCGTGGGCCCACGACGGTGTCGCATACACCGGTGAGCTCGACGGACCCTTCGTCTGGGGCCCCGCCAAAGCCGACGCCGTCGAGCAGTGGGCGGCCGACAACGAAGTCCGCCTGGACCGGAGTTACGCCTACAGCGACAGCTACTTCGATGCACCCCTCCTCGATCTGGTCGGCCACCCGGTGGCGGTCAACCCCGACACCCGCCTTGCAGCAACAGCAGCGCTGAAGGGCTGGCCCACTCGCCACCTCGACAAGAGCGAGGGCGTCATCAAGATCGCCGGCAGGGAGATCCAGGAGTGGGCGCGTCCGCTGATGCGGCCCGAGATCATGGCGCCCAATGCCGACATCACCTTCACCGATGTCGACAAGATTCCATCGGAGGGAGCGGCGATCATCGTCTTCAACCACCGTTCGTATTTCGATCCGACAGTGATGGGCTTGCTGTTCGCGAAGGCCGGTCGGAACCTCCGCGGGCTCGGCAAGAAAGAAGTGTTCGACGTACCGATCATCGGAACGTTGATGCGTGGCATGGGCGGTGTCCGCGTCGAACGTTCCTCGGGTTCCGACGAACCGCTGCAGGCGGCGGCGGCGGCGCTCGAGGGAGGCGAAGTCGTGATGCTCGCACCCGAGGGGACCATCCCGCGTGGTCCGGCGTTCTTCAACCCCGAACTGAAGGGTCGGTGGGGTGCTGCCAAGCTCGCTGCACAGACCGGCGTTCCGGTCATCCCCGTCGGGTTGTGGGGCACGGAACTCGTCTGGCCGCGCAGCGCCCGTCTGCCGAACATGAATCCGGCCAATCGGCCCAAGGTGACAGCAACGGTCGGAGACCCGATCGAACTGGGCCGCAAGGATCCCGACGCCGACACCCGCAAGATCATGGCGGCGCTCGTCGATTTGCTCCCCGACGAGGCACGCATCAAGCGCACACCCACTGACGAAGAACTGATGAGGACGTTCCCGCCGGGTTACAAGGGTGACCCGAACGCCGAAGCGACCCGCCGTCCCGGCACCGACACCTAGACGAAGGACCTGACGATGGCCACGAGAGAACGAGAAGTCGACAACGCCGAACGGATGAGCGAGCACGAAGCGCTGATGTGGAGCATCGAGAAGGACCCGTGGCTCAATCCGAGCGGTGGCTCGATCATGCTCCTCGATCAGCCGGTCGACGCAGCCAAGTTCCGTCAGCAGATGCGCGCCGGTATCGCCAAGACGCCGCGGCTGTACCAGCGTGCGGTTCCCGGCTTCGGCCGGATCTCGACGCCTGCATGGGTCCCCGATGCGGAGTTCGACATCGACGCACACGTCCGCGACGTGGTGCTCCCGGCTCCGGGAACCGAGCGGCAACTGCTCGATCTCGCCGCCCAGTTGTACTCCGAGCCGCTCGACCGGACACGCCCACTCTGGCGGTTCGTCACGATCAGCGGTCTCGAAGGTGGACGAGGTGCGATCTGGGCCCTCATCCACCATTCGGTCAGCGATGGCATCGGTCAGATGCGGATGGCCGAGATGTACCAGCAACTCGAACGAGACGCGCCGGTTGCCGACGAGGTCGATCTGGAGGGAATCATCGCTGATGCGGTCGAGGCGCAACCGGCCAAGGAATCGGGTGGCAACACCGCAGAGAGCCTCGTCTCGACGGTCCGCAACTCCTTTGGTCACGTGGCGCGTCGCCAGATCGGTATCGGCAGACGTGTTGTGGGCGAGGTCGCGCTCTGGCCGGCAGATCCGCGCCGGATCACCGAGCGTCTGGAAACAACAGTCGAGACGGTCAAGGCCGCCGCTGCGCAGCTCGGTCCGAAAAGTGAGAGTTCCGCTCCCGGTTCCGAGCTGTGGGCCGAGCGGTCGCGTCATCGTCACCTCGAATGGGTACGCGTCGACGTCGATGAATTGAAGGCAGCGGGCAAGGCGCTCGGAGGTTCGATCAACGATGCGTTCATGGCCGGCATGGTCGAGGCGACACACCGCTACCACGTCGAGCACGGCAGCCCGATCGAGACGACCAACACCAGCTTCGTGCTCAGCACGCGGTCGGACGGCAAGGCCGGCGGCAACTCGTTCACCCCGGTCATGCTCACCCTGCCCGCCGGCCCGATGTCGATGAAGGCGCGTATCGCTGCCATCGTGGAAGCGTCCGGCGAGGCCAAGCACGAAGCAAAGCGGACCGGCGGCATGACCGGCCTGTCGGGCATCGCGAACCTGCTGCCGATCTCGGTCATCACACAGGCAGCCCGCTCTGCAGCGAAGCGCATCGACTTCGCCACTTCCAACCTGCGCGGCGCCCCGTTCCCGCTCTACTGCGCAGGAGCCAAGGTGTTGGCCACGATCGCCATGGGTCCGGTCGGTGGTACCGGAGCCAACGTGACGGCGATGTCCTACGACGGTTCGTTCGACATCGGCATCTTCGTCGACCCCGAAGCGATAACTGATCCGGAGTCGTTCCGCAGGCACATCGAGGAGTCATTCGCAACGCTGATCGCTGCCGGGAAACCCGCGAAGAAGAGCGCGACCAAGAAGAGCGCGACCAAGAAGAGCGCGACCAAGAAGAGCGCGACCAAGAAGAGCGCGACCAAGAAGAGCGCGACGAAGCGCAAGCCCGCCAAGAAGAAGTCGGCGTCGAAGTAGACAGAGTTCGAGTCGACAGAGTTCAGGTCGCGGCGGGTCGCCCGGCCGCTCGGCGCTGTTGGTTCTCGAGCGTGCCCGTGCGACCGTCGTCGGTCTGGGCCTGGATGACGTAGAACATTGCTTCGCGAGCCAAGCGCTGCGCCGGGTGGGCGAGGTCCATCCCGCCGCCGCCGGACGCTGCGAGGAACGCGGTGGTGGCTCGCTGGCCGAGTTCGAGACACCGTGCGCGGTGGGCGCTTGCTGCAGCAATGTCGTCGTCGTCGAAGTCGGGCACGTGCGGAAGCAGGGCGTCGTCGTCGGCCCAGCGTGCGTCGAGTTCGGCGCCCAACTCGGTCGCCGTCCTGGCAGCCGGATCATCTGGTGCTCGTGCTGCACCGGCGAGTAGCCGGATTGCCCGGTGGGCGACGCCGAGGATCGCAGGGCTGCCGATGGACGCTGTGCGGCGGTCGGTGGAGCGCCACGCATCTGCGTCCATGGTCGTGATCACGTGGTCGTCAGTGACGATGCAACCATCGATCTTCATTGCCACGGTGCCGGTCGCTGCAAAGACGGGTAGGGCCAGTGGACGCGGCTCGATACCGGCGGAATCGGTCGCCGGGATCATCGACCAGACCAGCTGGCCGTCATCGGTCTCCGCTGCGAGCGCGAAGTGTTGTGCGATACCCCACGACGTGGTCCAGGGGGCGAAGCCGTCGAGGCGCCATCCGCCGTCGACGCGTCGGGCCCTGAGTGCAGGAGTGCCAGCCCGTCGCGCATGTGCGAACGCCACCCCGGCAATCTGTTCGCCAGCGCAGAGCGAAGCGAGCAGCGCAGACTGCAGCGGTTCGTTCGTCGAGGAACGCAACGCTCGGACCACACCGTGATGCTGCGCCCACACGAAGAAGGTGGCGCCGCATCCGCCCGCGATCTTGGCCATCGTGAGCCGAGCTGTTCTCGCTGAGACGTCGGCCCCGCCCGCCTCGATGGGTCCGAGCATGCCGAAGAGACCGGCTTCGGAGAGCGCGGCGAAGTGCCCGCCGGGAATCGTGGCGTCGGTGTCGACGTGCTCGGCGGCCGGAGCCAAAACCGAGTCGGCGAGGTGTGCGGCGCGCTCGACGGTGCTCAGGGACGCTTGATCCACTTCGATGTCTCGGAGATGTCCTCGACGGGCAGGTCGGCGTCGACCCATCCAGTGAAGCCGGTCTCGAGGTGGGCGACGTTGGTGAAGCCGATCTCCTGGATGACCTGGGCGGCGAGGGCGGATCGCCAGCCGCTTGCGCAATGGAAGATGTAGCGACCCTCGGGCTGATATCGCTCCTGGTGGTACGGGCTCTCAGGGTCGAACCAGAACTCGAGCATGCCTCGTGGTGCTGACACCGAGCCGGGGATGATTCCCTTCTCGACACGCTCGCGGATGTCACGGATGTCGATCAGCATCGCGGTGCCGGCGTCGAGTTCGGCGCGGGTCTCTTCGACCGACAGCTCTTCGATCTCACCTTTTGCTTCGGCGACCAGGTCGTGCACGGTGCGTCTCGTCATGGGCCAGACACTACGAAACGATTGGTGCCGGCGGGCGGTCAGGGCTCCGTGCGGATCGAGGTCTGTGGTGGGGTGGTGGTGGTGAGGCGGTCGTGGACGATGTCACGCTGGTCTGGTGAGAGCGGCCGGTTCGTCTTGACCGTCACCGTGGTCACGCCGGCAGGGTGGGGTTGCGTGGCGAGCTCTGGGAGGAAGACAACGCCGGTGAGGCCGATGTCGTTGGTGGCATGCGAGAGACGGCGAGCGGCATCGTCTTCGACCTCGCTCCACTGATCGGTCGGAATGATGATCTCGGCGCTGGCCGAGATCTGCGACGAGTTGATGACGCACTCGATGGCTCCGTGGCCCGCGTGCCAGGTCGCCCCGGATTCGGTTCGCAAGCGGACCGACGTGGCGCCCATCAGGTCGACCGCGCCGCGCACTTCGTTGCCGCCGACGGTGAAGACGACCTCGTCGCCGACCGCATAGCGATCTTCGAGCAGCGCCATGGTGCCCGACAGCAGGTTGCGGATGATCTCCTGGCCGGAGATGGCGAGGGCGAACCCGAGGAAACCAGCACTCGAGATGGCGTACACCGGGTCGACACCGACGATCTGCAGTGCGATGAGGATTGCTCCGATGGCGATCAGCATCGAGGAGAAGTGCGCCAGCATCCGGGCCGCAGCGTCGGCGCGTTGGCGCTTGCGGATGTCGATGTCTGCTTCTGCGTCACCGTGGCGACCGAGGCGCCCCCGCCAGGTTCCGGGTCGGATGCCCGCCATCCGGACTGCTCGGCGGGTGCTCAGCCGAATGCAGCGGCGAGCGGCCCATGCGAGGACGAGTGCAGCGGGAATGAGCAGCAGCAACTCGGCGTAGATGAGTATTGGTTTCATATAATATGAATATACTTCATCGACAATGCAACACTTCGTCGCGAACCGGACGGCGTCATGAGTGACTCGCCGGACCCTGTTGCCGACTCCTCAACCCGTCCGGCGGCGGGTCGAGCGAGCCCGCAGGCGTGTGCCGACAGTTCGGCATGGCACACTGCCTGCATGGAAGTTGCCCAGCCGCTCGCGAGCGCCGCCGTTGGCTGGCGCGAGTGGGTCGCCATGCCGGACTGGGGTGTCGATTCCATCAAGGCCAAGATCGACACGGGCGCTCGGACATCGGCATTGCACGCATTCGACCTCGAGTTCTTCGACCGTGATGACGCCGAATGGGTGCGCTTCGGGGTGCATCCGTGGCAGAAGTCCGACGGTGATTCGATCATCGTCGAAGCGCTCCGGCTTGATCAGCGCACGATCACGAGTTCGTCGGGCACACGTTCGGAGCGACCGGTCGTGGCGACATCGATGCTGCTCGGCGGCCGCACGATCGAGGCCGAGATCACGCTGACCCGGCGCGACGAGATGGGGTTCCGCATGCTCGTCGGTCGCGAAGCACTCGCCAAGGGTTTCGTCGTGGATCCAGCGGCGTCTTATCTTGGTGGGAAGCCGCGCAAGTCGGTGCGTCGCAAGAACCGGGGCAAGTGATGAACGAGCAGACACCGACCAAACCAGCCTCGAAGTCCTCGCGACGCGCACCGCGCCGTGATTCGTTCCGGATCGGGGACCTCGATGTCGCTGCCGGGAAGTCGGTGGTGGGCGAGCTGCCCGTTGCCCGCCTGGTGACCGGGACCCACATCTCGCTGCCGTTGCGCGTTTTCCACGGGACCCACGACGGGCCGACGGTCTGGCTCAGCGCAGCGGTCCACGGCGACGAGGTCGCCGGCGTCGAGATCATTCGCCGAGCGCTCGAAAAGATCGACGCCAGGAATCTACGCGGCACGATTGTGGCCGTGCCGATCGTCAACGTGCACGGCTTCCTCAGCGGCGATCGGTACCTGCCGGACCGGCGCGATCTGAATCGCTCGTTCCCCGGCTCGGCAACGGGTTCGCTGGCCGGCCGACTCGCCAACCTCTTCATGACTCAGGTCGTCGAGCGCTGCGACGTCGGTATCGACCTGCACACCGGCTCGGACCATCGCACCAACCTCCCTCAGATCCGGGCAGATCTCGACGACCCCGCCACACGAGTGCTCGCCGAGGCGTTCGGCGCGCCGTTCATGCTGCACGCAAAGCTGCGCGACGGATCGATGCGCGCCGCAGCGACAGCGGCAGGCGCCACGATGCTCCTGTTCGAAGGCGGGGAGGCATGGCGCCTCGACGAGGCCGCAGTCGCGATCGGCGTGCGCGGCATTGGCCGGGCGCTCCGTCAGCTCGACATGATCGATGACGAGTTGCTCGAACTGCCCGTTGCGATCGAGAGCCGGAGCAGCGGCTGGATCCGTGCCCGACGGAGTGGCATCGCCTCGATGCACGTCGGCCTCGGCGACCGAGTCGAGCAGGGCGCTACTCTTGCCGAGATCCACGACTCCGTTGGCGTGCGGGTCAGTTCGATGAAAGCCACGCGCAGCGGGCTCGTCATCGGACATTCACGCCAACCGCTCGTCAACCAGGGCGACGCGATCGTCCACATCGCAGACATCGGGGTCGATCAGCTCCCGAGCAATCACCGTTCACGACGCACCAGTCAGGACTTCTCATGAAGCTCGCCATCCTCTCGCGGTCACCCAACGCTTACAGCACGGCTCGCCTCAAGGCTGCTGCGGTCGAGCGCGGTCACGACTGCAAGGTGCTGAACACCTTGCGTTTCGCGATCGATCTGTCGGGCGAAGAGCCGGATCTCCAGTTCCGAGGAAAGCAACTCTCCGACTACGATGCGATCCTTCCGCGAATCGGTGCGTCGATTACCTACTTCGGTACGGCGGTCGTTCGTCAGTTCGAACAGATGGACGTCTACACACCGAACACGTCGAACGGCATCGCGAATTCGCGGGACAAGTTGCGCGCCACGCAGATCCTGAGCCGCCATTCCATCGGTATGCCGGGCACGTCGTTCGTGCGCGACAAAGCCGACGTGCTTCCGGCCATCGACCTTGTCGGCGGTGCACCGGTCGTGATCAAGCTGCTCGAAGGCACCCAGGGCATCGGCGTGATCCTCGCTCCGGACACCAACGTGGCCGAGGGCATCATCGAGACGCTGCAGAGCACCAAGCAGAACGTGCTGATCCAACAGTTCATCGCCGAGAGCAAGGGTCGAGACATCCGCGCGCTCGTCGTCGGCGACCGTGTCGTCGGTGCGATGAGGCGCACAGCGCAGGGCGACGAGTTCCGCTCGAACGTCCACCGGGGTGGCTCGGTCGAAGCGGTCGAACTGTCCGAGGAGTACGAGCAGACAGCAGTGCGCGCTGCGCAGATCATGGGCCTCCGCGTGGCCGGTGTCGACATGCTCGAAGGCAACGACGGCCCGCTCGTGATGGAGGTCAACTCGTCGCCCGGCTTGGAGGGAATCGAGCGAGCAACTGACCTCGACATCGCCGGCGCGATCATCGACCACATCGCGAACCAGGTCGACTTCCCTGAGCTCGACGTTCGCCAGCGCCTCACGGTGAGTACCGGTTACGGCGTTGCCGAGATCCATGTTCCCGAGGGCTCCGAGTTCGTCGGCCAGACCATCACCGAGTCGGGCCTGCGTGAGCGCGACATCACGGTGCTGACCCTGCACCGCAACAACGTGGTCATCCCGAACCCGAAGGTCAGTCGCGAACTGGAAGCCGAGGACCGGTTGCTCTGCTTCGGCAAGCTCGAGGAGATGCGCGGCATGATCCCGACGCGTCGGAAGCGTCGTGCGAAGGTCCGCAAGCTCCCGGACGAGCCGATCCCCGACGCCGAGTGAGACTGCAGTAAACACAGGTCGGCCGTCGGGGTGCGGTCGTGCATACT
>ENA-ORXT01000728-ORXT01000728.1-marine-metagenome-genome-assembly--contig:-NODE-728-length-49609-cov-9.149964_pt1 | contig 49609 bp, 39 predicted proteins | sample MGYA00237868_ERZ511482 | MGnify/ENA metagenome assembly ERZ511482
ATTGAACCTTTAACGGAAAATTTCATGGCCGTCCAAAAGAGCCGCAAGACTCCATCACGCCGCGGCATGCGTCGTTCGCACGATTCACTGAAGAACCCTACGCTGTCAACTGATCCCACAACGGGTGAGCTGCATCGGCGTCATCACGTTACTGCTGATGGTTTCTATCGCGGTAATCAAGTTGTAGAAACTCCAGAAGAACAAGACGACGACGAGTAAGTCGCGATCATGCGAGCAAGCAACTTTTTGCCTATCTCAATGAGTGAGCGATTGCTGCTTGCACGTCCCGCATGCTGAGGGTCGCCATCGATGCGATGAGCGGAGACGGCGGTACGTCCGTCATCATTGAAGCCGTTCGTTCGGTGTTGGCATCACGCGATGATGTCAATCTGATACTGGTTGGTGATCCTGAGCATATTGCCTCTTGCGTTGGCGACAAGCCATTGCCGGAGGGCAGGCACTCGATAGTGCCTGCAGCAGAGGTAGTTACGATGGACGACAGCGCAGCTATTGCGCTGAGGTCCAAGAAAAAATCTTCCATGCGCCTGGCGATAAATCTGGTGAAGGAGGGCGCGGCCGATGCCTGCGTGAGTTCCGGTAACACCGGCGCTCTGATGGCCATCAGTAAATTTGTACTCAAAACGGTCAAGGGGATCGATCGGCCCGCAATCGCTGCCATCATCCCTGCCATCAACGGACACACCCATATGCTGGATCTTGGGGCAAACGTTGACAGCTCTGCCACCAACCTTTATCAGTTTGCCATGATGGGATCTATCCTGGCAGAGGCGGTGGACGGTATTGAGCAGCCAAGGGTTGGACTGCTTAACATCGGTTCAGAAGACATCAAAGGTAACGAGCAAGTCAAGCTGGCGGCACCGCTGTTGGCTAACAGTTCGCTTAACTACATAGGCTTTGTCGAAGGTAACGATATCTATACCGATAAGGTTGACGTCGTGGTCTGCGATGGTTTCGTGGGTAATGTGTCGCTGAAAACCAGTGAAGGCGTGGCACGCATGGTGTCGCATTATCTGAAGGAAGAATTTAAACGCTCGCGCGTCAACATGCTGATTGGCTTGCTGGCAAAGCCGGTGCTCAAAGCCTTTGGCAACAGAATCGATCCGCGTCGCTACAACGGCGCCAGCCTGCTCGGATTACAGGGTGTTGTCGTCAAAAGCCATGGTGGTGCTGATTCACTGGCTTTCGCCAATGCTATCAATATCGCCTTGCTGGAAATCGGCACCAACGTTCCGTCAATGATTGCAGAGCGCCTGGGTGAGTCTTTGAACGCCGCCTGACGACACTCGCGCCATTATGAATAACTACTCCCGCATCATTGGTACCGGCAGCTACCTGCCTGAGAGGGTAGTCACCAACAGCGAGCTGGAAAAAACGGTTGAAACATCCGATGCGTGGATACGTGAGCGCACCGGTATAGAACAGCGGCATATCGCGGCTGACGATGAGTTCACTCTCGACCTCGCCGAGCAGGCATCTCGACGTGCTCTGGAGGCGGCTGGCATCCCGTTCAGTGATATCGATATGATTATCGTTGCTACCACGACGCCTGACCGTGTGTTTCCCAGTACGGCCTGTCTGCTGCAAAGCCGACTGGGCATTCACGGGTGTCCGGCTTTCGATATTCAGGCTGTTTGTACCGGTTTTGTCTATGCGTTGTCGGTGGCTGACCAGTTCATGCGTACGGGTGCTGCTAAAAATGTATTGGTGGTGGGTGCGGAAACGTTTTCTCGCATCATCGACTGGACTGACAGGAACACGTGTGTGCTGTTTGGCGACGGTTCCGGAGCTGTCGTGCTCAGACGCGATACGGCACCGGGGATTCTGTCTACGCATTTGCACGCAGATGGTGATTACGCCTCTTTACTGCACGTGCCAAAGGGTGTTTCCACCAACCTTACTGCCGTTCAAGACGGGACAGCTTACGTCGAAATGGCTGGCAGCGAGGTGTTTCGCATGGCTGTGAAGACGCTGGGCCGGATTGTTGATGAGACTCTGGAGGCGAATCAGATGCGCAAATCAGACGTGGACTGGCTCGTTCCGCATCAGGCAAATCAAAGAATCATTGTTGCTACGGCAAAAAAGCTGGGCATGCCGATGGACAAGGTGGTACAAACCGTTGCACAACATGGTAATACTTCGGCGGCTTCTATTCCGCTAGCGTTAGATACTGCTGTACGTGATGGACGGATTCGAACGGGTGACACGATCCTGATGGAGGGCTTTGGTGGAGGATTTACCTGGGGTTCTGCGCTGGTAAACTGGTAGCAATGTAAAATGAGTGCACCCTCCAGACTTAACGTGCTTGTCGTTGATGACCATGAACTGGTGCGTGCCGGCATGCGTCTTCTACTCGAAGAAAATCCTCATATAGAAGCTATCCACGAAGCCAGTTCCGGCGAAGATGCGTTGACGATGGCAGCCACTCAGACCTTTGATCTGGTACTGATGGATATCAATCTGCCAGGGATCAGCGGTTTGGAAGCCTCAGAGAAAATGCTCACCCTGGCACCGGAGAGCCGCATTATCATGGTCACGGGCAGGCTGGAGGGTGGTCATATCAGAAAGCTGCTCAATGCTGGCGTTCGCGGCTATATCACCAAGGGAAGCAGCGCCGACGAGATGGACAAAGCCATGCGCCGCGTTATGGCAGGTGAGCAGTATCTGTCACCCGATGTGGCCCAGCAAGTGGCCATGGATGTTATTAACGGCGACGATACCAACCCGTTCGACAAGCTCACCACGCGTGAATCCGAGATAATTTCATTGCTGTTAAAAGGGCATCGTAACCGCCTGATATCCACCAATCTGCATATCAGTGAAAAGACCGTGAGCACGCATAGAACGCGGGCTTTTGAAAAACTGCACGTGAAGACAACGGCGGAGCTGGTACGACTGGCAATCCGCTTTGATCTCTGGAACGAAGACTGATCAGTTCTTATCTTGGGGGTCGCGAAATGGATAGATCATTATTTCACGATCCCTTGAGCGCTCGTCAGGCCACTATTAAAACTGGCCTGTTCCGGTACCCAGTGAACCCGATAGGTTAGCCGTTTGACCTCAGATACAGACAAGCCGGAAGAGCCATTATCTGACAATGGTATCGATGCATCAAATGCCACTAGCGAAGCGGCGTTGGCATTCGACGTAGAGGCATTCATGCGCACGGTAACCAATCGGCCCGGTGTGTATCGCATGTTTAATGCGCACGAAGAAATTATTTACGTGGGCAAGGCGAGCAACCTGAAAAACCGCCTTGCCAGTTATTTTCAACGCACACTGGACAATCGCAAGACGCAAGCTCTGGTGTCACATATCGCCAGTGTTCAGACCACGGTAACAACCAGTGCTGCAGAAGCCTTGTTACTGGAACAGAATCTGATCAAGGAACATCGGCCACGCTACAACGTGGTGCTGCGTGATGATAAAAGTTATCCGTATATCTATATCTCCACGGCAGCCGATTACCCCAGAGTCAGTTATCAGCGTGGGGCACGCAAGGCAAAGGGTAAATACATTGGTCCTTACCCCAGTGCCAGTTCGGTCAAGCGATCATTGCGGCTGGTACAGAAGCTGTTCCACGTACGCCAGTGTGAAGATAGCTACTTCAGGAATCGTTCACGACCCTGTCTGCAATACCAGATTAAACGTTGCACGGCACCCTGTGTGGATCGCATCAGCCCGGAGGACTACAAACGTGATGTAGACATGACCATTCGCGTGCTGGAAGGCAAGTCGCAGGAAGTGGTTCAGGATCTGGCCTCACGCATGGAGGTGGCTAGCGAGGCGCTGGAGTTTGAAACTGCTGCGCGATTGCGTGACCAGATTGGTAGCCTCAAGGCGGTCAGTGATCTGTCTACTGACATGCGCAACGATGGCAACGCCGATTATGTAGCCGCCGCTACCAGTGGCGGGCAGAGTTGTGTGCAGGTGTTCTTTGTGCGTAACGGAATCAATCTGGGTAACAAGGCGTTCTATCCGGCTACACCTATGGGTAGTACCAGCGCTGAGATACTCAATGCGTTTGTCGCGCAGTTTTACCTGCAACACGATCTACCGCGCGAAATCATCACCACAGAACCTGTGGAAGATGCCGAGTTGCTGCAGGAAGTATTCAGCGCCAGGCTGGGCGTCAATGTGAGTCTGGTTCACAAAGTGCGCAGTGAGCGCGCCAAGTTGCAGACCCTGGCCATGACTAACGCAGAAATCGGCCTCGCCACCCGATTAGCTTCACGCTCGGGCATGGCCGCACGACTGGAGGCTGTGCGTGAACTGGTCGAGCTGGACGAGGCGCCGAGTCGAATGGAATGTTTTGATATCTCACACACGATGGGTGAGGCTACTGTTGCCTCCTGCGTGGTGTTCAATGCAGAAGGCGCGCTGAAGAGCGATTACCGCCGCTTTAACATCGAAGACATCACACCCGGAGATGACTATGCGGCCATGCGGCAAGCGTTGACCCGTCGTTACACACGACTCATTAAAGAGCAGCGTGATATGCCCGATATCCTGTTTATCGATGGGGGAAAAGGGCAGATTGGCGTGGCTCTGGAAGTACTGTCGGAGCTGCAGGTGGATACTGTGCAAGTGATCGGTGTTTCGAAGGGGCCAGATCGTCGACCTGGCGATGAAACGTTGATCCTGTGCCGTGATGAGCTCGCAGGAGGACGGCTGGAGAAGCAGCTGACCACAGATTCTCCTGCGTTGTTGTTGATACAGCAAATTCGTGACGAGGCGCATCGTTTTGCCATTACCGGGCACCGTGGGAAACGGGCGAAGAAACGGCAAACGTCGGTGCTGGAAGAGATCAAGGGGCTGGGTCCCAAGCGACGGAAACAGTTGTTAACCCATTTTGGTGGCCTGAGACGGTTGCAGAAAGCCGGAGTAGAGGATATATCTTCAGTGCCGGGCATCAGTTCTGATCTGGCGGCGAGGGTGTATGACGAACTGCATCCCAATCGAGTGCTTAAGAGTTAAGTTTTAATGAGACAAAACCTGCCAACCTGGATAACACTGCTAAGGATCGGCTTGCTGCCTGTTGTCGTGTTTGTGTTTTATCTGGACTACCACTGGGCGCGGCCGTTGAGCTGCTTCATTTTTATCATTGCGGGCATAACAGACTGGCTGGATGGGTATCTGGCGCGTCTGTGGGGCGTAGAGAGCCGCTTCGGTGCCTTTCTGGACCCGGTGGCCGATAAGCTGATGGTAGCCACCGTGCTCATCCTCATCGTGGAATTTGATAGCAGCCCGTGGTTGACCATTCCGGCTATTGTCATCATCGGCCGAGAGATCACCATCAGCGCTCTGCGCGAATGGATGGCGGAGATGGGTCAGCGCGGCAAGGTGGCCGTGGGCTGGATTGGCAAGGTCAAGACAACCGCTCAGATAACCGCGCTGTCCATGTTGCTGTACCTTCACGATCTGTTTGGTCTGCCTATCTACAAACTGGGTATGGCCGCGTTGTATGTAGCGACGGTATTAACGATCTGGTCGATGGTCACTTATATGCGGGCAGCCTTCAAGGACTCAGACGAATTGCCGATATAAGGGGTCATTGGCGGCGGAAATGTGGCGAAAAGTGCCTCTACGAGGTGTTACTGCAAAATTGTTCAAAATCAGTTGCCTGGCAGGCTTGACAGTAGGGGCTTAGCGACTCAAAATACGCGGCTTGGATTGACGCGGGAATAGCTCAGTTGGTAGAGCGCGACCTTGCCAAGGTCGAGGTCGCCAGTTCGAACCTGGTTTCCCGCTCCAATTTTTAAAGCGTTTTTCAAACGTTGATAGTACCGATTTAGACACGTCTTATGGCAAGATGTGTAATGCAACATGGCCGCGGGAATAGCTCAGCTGGTAGAGCGCGACCTTGCCAAGGTCGAGGTCGCCAGTTCGAACCTGGTTTCCCGCTCCAATTCAACGCCTAGTTGCAAGTTGCCATAATTTCTACATCACACCGTTAACGTTCTCCTAAATCGTAATCGCTTAATAACCTCCTTCAGCATAATTCGTCAAATACATGGCGAAATGTTCACAGTCTCCAACCGATCGAGATTTTGCTGTCCACACATGGACTTCATGCACACGGTTTTCCATTTCACACAGGCCCCTAATCACCAATTAGTTGAAATCCATCAATTGGACGCCAATTCTGTGGCCTGTACCTAGTTTTCTGAGTGCCCAAATGGCTTGCAAGTTGCTTTCTGACAAGGTCTGTAGAACCCTTAGAAGACTGACAACGAGTGTCACAAGCCAAACAATTAGAGAATACCGAGACGCACCAAAGCGCCGACTCGACAATTGATCCATCAAGATCGACTGAGCGGGAAGAGCAGCGCCGTGCCGTCGCTAGCGCTTGGTTGAGTTGGCAATGCAAGATGGTTGCGGGTGTGCTGCGAGGTGCCGTGTTCTCAGTTCGTGAGAGACGCTTAGAGAAGGTGTTGGGTCACTGGCCTGATAATGACACACAAGTGTCTGCGTTGAGCATCCTTGCGAGCAAGTCCCTAGAATCCAATGAGGTGTTAATACATCCTGCACAAAAATCGGGTGTAAAAAGTGATCAACTCCAAGATCATCTCGCTATTCCAATGAGCAACGAAGACGGTGACTACGTAGTGGTCATGCATCTGGTGACTCGAAGTCAAACCCAACAAGACGCCGTTGTGCAATTGGTGCAATGGGGTGGTATGTGGCTAGGTTCTTTGGAAAAAGTGATCAGTGATATATCTGGCACAGCCTCAACCGTATCGATTCAATTAGCCGAACAGGCACTACAACACAAAGATTTATATGCAGCTTGTTTAGAAGCTACAAACCGTTTGGCCGTGGACTTACAATGTGAACGCGTCAGCGTCGGATTAAAACACGGTGCATCGATTCGTCTGCAAGCCATATCGCAAGTAGCTAACTTTGACGAACGACGAGCTTTGGTCTTAGCTATAGAAGCTGCGATGGAAGAAGCTGTTGAGCAGGAAACAATGATAAATACATCCGATAAAAAATCGGATTTTGTGCTCACTCGAGCGCATGACGAGTTGCAAAACGCACACACGTCCATGGCCAGTTGCACCATCCCACTGTATTGCAACAATAAGGCGGTGGGTGCAGTGTTACTTGAAAAAACCTTAGAAGAAGGCTTTGATCTAGATACGGTTAGTCATGCAATGAAAGTGCTTGCGCCAATGGGGCCAGTGCTGCAACTCATACGACAAGAACAACGCTCGTATACCGCCCGCCTGCGTGAGTCAGTTCAATCGAAACTTAATCCTGACAATTTGCCGAGCACTAACAAGGGTCGCATCTTAGCTTGTGTTGGTGTCTTGGGTGTTTTAGGTTTACTGTTTTTCCCCGTACCGTACAACGTATCAGCGCAAGCGAGCATTGAAGGCTCTGATAAACAAGTGTTAGTAGCGCCACAAGCCGGTTATATCAAGTCCGCCAGTGCCAGTGCTGGCGACAAAGTTATTGCCGGTCAGTTAATCGCCTCACTTGAAGATCGTGAGCTAGTGATCGAGAAAGAAAAATGGTTAGGTGAGTTGGGTAAGTTAGATACCTCATTGGCCAGAGCATTGAGCTCGCGTGATCGTTCTGAGCTAGGCATGTTGCAAGCTAAAAAAGCGCAGGTAGATGCAGAGATTGCACTGATTGATCAAAAAATGAAACGTGCGCGACTGGTTGCGCCTTTCGATGGCGTATTGGTCAGCGGTGATCTGAGTCAGTCATTGGGTGCCCCGGTTGACGTTGGCCAAGTCTTATTCGAAGTGGCATCAATGGATTCGTATCGATTGATTTTGGAAATTGATGAGCATGATGTGGCTGGTGTTGAAGCTGAACAAAGTGGTGTGTTACGTTTTTCAGCACTGCCCGGTAGCCGACATACACTCACCACTAAAAGTATTGTTCCAGTGGCGCTAACCCGCGAACGAAAAAGTATCTTCTCTGTGGAAGCTGAACTGGACGAACAACATGACATATTACGTCCCGGTATGCGCGGCGTTGCAAAGATTCGCGTTGGTGAGAGGCCACTGATTTGGATTTGGACGCACGGCTTGGTTGCTAAAGTGCGGTTATGGCTCTGGAAGTCAGGTCTGTAATGAGCGACACTTTTGTCACCACCGAAGAGATTTGGGAACGCCTGCGCGATCTTAGCCCGCAGTTGCGTAGTCACATTCGCACACATGTTCAAGTGTATCGTGGCGAGCGTTGGTTTCTGTTACTGGACGAACTTTCTGGAGAGCACCTTCGACTCAACGGCCGAGCCTATGGTTTAGTTGGTCGGCTTGATGGTAAGTGCACACTGGGTACCGTCTTTAATCATTTAAGTGAAAATGAAACCCCTGATTTAGCCGTAACTGAAGTGGTTGATATTGTTGGCCGCTTACAGCGTATGGGTGCTATCTCCAATGTGTTGGATAAAACCACGTTAGATTTGGTGAAGCAGTATCGCGATCGGCGCCGCAATGTACGTTTGCGAAAAATAATCAGCCCTCTGATGATTCGCATACCGATTATAAACCCAGATAAAATTCTTGAGAAAATAACGCCCTTTGTAAAGCCACTCATTGGTGTCAGTGGGGCATTGTTATGGTTGCTTATCGTATTGCCGGCTTTTGTTCTAGCGCTACAAAATTGGGATTTGTTGGCCAATGCGTATAGCACGGATATTTTAAAGCCGAGCAATTTGATTTTGCTGTGGTTTATTTATCCAGTGATGAAATTGGTGCACGAATTTGCGCATGCGTTGTGTGTTAAGCGCTGGGGCGGGGATGTACATGAAATGGGCATCACACTGCTTGTGCTGACCCCCATTCCATATGTCGATGCATCTGCGGCCAGTTCGTTTAAGTCTAAGTACAAACGCATGGTTGTTAGTGCGGCAGGCATTATGGCTGAGCTGTTCATCGCATCGATAGCCCTTTATTTTTGGCTTGGTTCCAGTGACGGATTGCTTCGTGATACCGCGTTTGGCGTTTTCACCATAGGTGCTGTCTCAACGGTACTGTTCAACGCAAACCCACTACTCAAATTTGATGGCTATTTCATCCTGCAAGATCTAATAGAAATACCCAACTTATTTTCTCGCTCAGCACAGTACTACCGGTACTTATTTAAACGCTACATTTTAAGGCTTGATAACCAAGTATCGCCAGTAACGGCGCTCGGCGAACGTCGCTGGTTCTTGACTTACGGGCTAGCATCAAGCGTCTACCGTCTGTTTATCTTATTTTTTATCGTGGTGTTTTTATCCAGTCGTTATCTGGTACTAGGTGTGGCGTTAGGTCTTTGGGCGGTTATACAGCAGTTCGTCTTACCGCTAATTAAGAGCGTAAAGTTTGTATTGTATTCACCTGAAACCGAACACCGCAGACAAAGATCGACTCGTTTGCTCATAGCTGCGGCCGTTATTGGTGTGATCACTATTGGTGTCATACCAATGCCTTCATCCACTCGGGCGCAAGGTGTGGTTTGGGTGCCCCAGCAAGGTGAAATATTTGCGCAATCTGCAGGCTTTGTTAATGAGGTGTTAGTAGCCCCTGGTGAGCAGGTAACAAAAGGCCAGCCGTTGTTAGTTTTGCAAGCGCCAGAATTAGATAGAACGATTATCGTGATGCAGAACGAACTGGTGTCGCTGGATATTAGAAGTGAGTTATTGCGTGTCGTCGATCAAGCAGAATATGCATTGCTGCAAGCGGATATAGAGGCATTAAAACGTAACTTAGTAGAAAAACACAGTCAGCGTGCAAACTTGCAGGTTGTGGCCAACGCTGACGGGACGTTCACACCCAGTCAGCAATTCAAGCTCCAGGGACGTTACTTTGCGCAAGGTGATCTTATCGCGCATGTTATCGACCCAAGCAACTTAGTGGTGCGCGTCGCCGTACCGGATGTCGATAGTGGCCGGCTGCGTGGTGGGGTTAATTCAGCATCGGTAAAGTTAGCCGAAGCACTTGGCAACAAGATACAGGCAAGCGTCGTAAATGAGGTGCCTGCCGCAGATCACCAATTGCCAAGTGCCGCATTGGGTGCAGGTGGAGGTGGCGGCATAGCTATTGCGTCAACTGACAAGCAGGGATTAACAACGGTCGATAGCATTTTTCATTTGCAGTTAGGTCTTCCGGCGAACACGAAAATATTTGGGGTAGGTGAGCGTGCATACGTAACATTGCGTCACGATGCTGAGCCCTTGGGAAAACGATGGTTGAGATCATTGCGCCAGGTGTTTTTGAAAACCTTGCCAGCGTGAATAAACCACGTTTCAGATTAATTGGCTTCTCTTGTGATAGATCATGCGTATAAATGAAATTTTCAGTCCAGTCGCTTTAATACCACCCTTGGTGTTTATTGTTGCGGCCGTCGTACTCCCTTGGGGGGAGTCAGCGGATGCGAGTCGTGAAGTGTTATCCGATATCGATTGCGTTGTACAGCCTGGGCAAATTGCGTCTCTAGGTAGCGCGGTTCCCGGTGTTCTATCAGCAGTTAACGTTAACCGCTCAGACTACGTATCGCAAGGTGTAGTGCTTGCGACGCTTGAATCTGATGTTGAGAACGCATCTTTGCAATTGGCTAATCGTATCGCCTCATTAAATACCGCCACCCGTTTACGCCAGCTTAATGCAGACTTTGGCTCGCGCACTTTACAACGCAATCAATCTCTATTTCAAAAAGCTTCTATTTCCAAACAAACACTCGATCAAGTAAAGACCGAAGCACTGATTGCAGATATGCAGGTTCAGCAAGAACGAGAGAATCTTGAAGTGGCGAGCATTGAAGTGATTCGGGCCAAAGCGGTACTTAATCGTCGAAACATACGAGCGCCGTTTGATGGCGCAATCATGGAGCGATACAAAACAGTGGGTGAGTACGTTGCCGATGAACCGATTCTACAAATTGCCAGCCTTGATCCTCTGCATGTAGAAGTTATTGTGCCGATGACACAACTCGGTGTGGTTGAGAGCGGCATGTTAGGTCGTGTCACGATGGACATTCGAGGCTTTGAAGACCAAGTATTCGACGCTAAAGTTCGTCGAATCGACCCGGTCGGTGATGCTGCCAGTGCAACCTACGGCGTATTGCTTGAACTACCGAACCCCGACCTCACCATTCCCAGTGGTGTGCGCTGCCAGCTCGATTTTGTGGCGGACTGATCATTTAGTATTTTGTAGCCGCAGATTATACTGCGGTGCTAAATGTAAACTAATCTAACTCACTGATTGTTAAGCGTTATCTCCGATTGCGAACTCTATAGGTTTGCGCCTTTCTGCCGCTAGATAGGTTATCTGGACAAGTGCGTCCACTTACTTATCTAACAAAGTCGTTTGGAGTGCAGTTGGCAATGCCATCCCACAATTCAAACCTGATACCGACTGTTTGCCAGTCTTATCAAGTGATTAGCTTAATACTGCAGGCAAAATTTGCGTGAGCAAGATCATTAAATCAATCGTGCGCTTTTTCAAGTCACCGCTAGCCCGAATCAGTTTTGGTTTGGTGATGCTCACGGTGTCTTTGTTATTGCTTTCAGATTTTCTTGGCCTAATGCCAGACTCGCGCGGAACAGAAGTCGCGTATCGTCAACACATTGCAGAATCGTCCGCTGTGCAAGTCTCTATGGAGATCGGTGAGCGCGACCCCGCGAAGTTACAACAAATTCTAAGTTCAACCGTTGAACGCAACGATCGCGTATTGAGCGCGGCCGTTAAGCAAATTGACGGTACCGTGTTGCATGCTGAAGGTGCGCACGCAGATCATTGGACGCTTAATCCACTGGAAGAATCAACTATCGAGCAAGTGCGCGTATCGCTGTTTACTCCAAAAGGTGAATGGGGAACGTTTGAATTGGCGTTTAAAGAAATGCCGGTCAGTACGTCCATGTTCCGCGGTGGTAGTTCAGTTATAAAAATCGTTTTATACGTCGCCTTTGCAGGCTTTATTGGTTATTTCTTCTTCTTGAAGAAAGTCATGCGCGAGCTAGACCCCGACCAGGTTCTGCCAGATCGCGTACGAAGTGCCTTAGATTCACTTGCTGATGGATTGCTTATTATTAATCACGAAGGTGTGATTATGTTTTGCAACCAAGCTCTGGCAAAACGAACTGGTATCAATGCACGCAAGCTTACCGGCAAAGACAGTAGTTTTCTCGATTGGGTGACACCGAATGAAGGTGCAGACCTACCTTGGCAGCCGGTGCTTAACAGTAAGCTGGCGGTGAACGAAGCATCGCTGCATTTACGCGTTGGCCATCACCAAAGTTATCAGTTTGTTGTTAATGCATCACCTATAAAAGGTGAGGGTACCGAAGTACGCGGTGCACTGATTACGTTTAATGATGTCACAGAGCTTGAGAAAAAGCACGCTGAATTAGAGCAATCTCTGGCTAACTTGGAAGAGTCACAAGCTGAGATAGAAGAGAAGAACCGCGAGTTATTTACCCTTGCAACCCGTGACCCGTTGACCAACTTATTCAACCGTCGTGCATTTTTTGATGCTTTTGATACGTTGTTTGAGAATGCTCAACAGAACAACTCACGCCTTGCTTGTATCATGCTTGATATCGATCACTTTAAATCGGTTAATGACACCCACGGTCATGGTGTTGGTGATGAAGTCATTAAGTACCTTGCGGATGCATTAACTGAATTTCTAGGTGATGTTGATGTTGTTGCTCGATTTGGCGGTGAAGAATTTTGTATGCTACTACCCGATGCGTCGGTAGAGGCTGCAGTACAACGCGCAGAAAAAATTCGTATGCACATTGCAGACGGTGTTAATGCGAATATATCAGTTGATCTATCCATCACCAGCAGTTTTGGTGTGTCGGTGCTGCCATCCGCTGCAAAGACGCCTGGAGAATTAATCGAATTCGCCGATTTAGCGTTATATGAAGCCAAAACGGCAGGACGTAACCGGGTTGTTAGTTGGCAAGGAGATGCTGGAGGCAAGCAGGAGACAATAGCGTCCACGGGTGCGGTAACTCAGCAGCCAGCTGAAAGAGTTGAACAACAGAACATTGCTCCACAGGACCAACCGGCTGTCTCGGTTAGACCAAGTGAGCGACGTCGTGAAGATGATATGGGTGCAGCGGGTGCATTGGTATTGGTGGAGCCAGGACGCTCGTTAACACAACGTCAGTTGTTGGCAACAAATATCGACACAGCGATTAAACGAGCGAAACGCGATGGGCATTTAATGGCTGTGGTGGTATTGGACGGAAATTCACTGCAGTACATTGCTGATAATGTCGACTACAACATTGGTAATAAACTGTGTTCGGTTCTAGTTGACCGTATTAAAAACATGTTACGTGTGGCTGACGTTGTATCTCAGGGCGAGATAGAAGAAGTTGTTGGTACCGTTACCCAAACTGAGTTCAATGAAATAGCCATACTGCTCAGCGACATCGATAAGAAAGAAAGCGTTCCTATGATTGTTGAACGCTTGTTGGCAGTGTTTGACCAACGCATTGTTATTAGTGGAATGGAATACGTTGTAGACACCCACGCTGGTGTGAGTATTTATGGCCCAGATGGTACGACTGCAGATACGTTGTTACAGAATGCTTGTGTTGCCTGCAGTAATGCGAAAATGTCTGAAGTACGTAACTCCTACAGTTTTTATTCTCCGCAAATGGATGAAGCGGCAAAACGATTCATCCGCTTACAGACTGATCTGTTCCAGGCGGTTGAGAAAAACGAATTTGAAGTGTACTACCAGCCAAAGATGGATTTGATCTCAGGCGAGATACTTGGCTTTGAAGCCTTGCTGCGTTGGCATCATGACCAGCTAGGCACCGTACCGCCGCTTGAATTTATTCCCATTGCTGAGAAGACGGGCGCTATCTTTAAAATTAATGGGTGGGTGATCACCGAAGTTGTTGATCAGATCAAGCGTTGGAACCAGGCGGGTCATGGCAATGTAGCGGTGGCAGTGAATGTATCCGCATTGGAACTCAAGGACCCGGAATTTGCGAAGAGAATGCTCGACATTGTTAATGTGGCTGGAGTGCCAGCAACGGCGCTGGAAGTAGAAATTACCGAGTCGATTGGTATTGAGGAACTTGATGTTGCTCGTGCAAATCTTGAGAAGCTGCATTCCTCTGGCGTGGCGATTTCGATCGACGACTTTGGTACCGGCTACGCATCGCTTGGTTACCTACAACAATTTCCGATTACTCGTCTAAAAATTGACCGTATGTTCGTCAACGGTTGCACAGTGGACGAGAAAAACGCACGCGTGGTGCGCTCGATTATTACCATGGGCACCAGTCTGGGCATGCGAGTGCTGGCCGAGGGTGTTGAAACTCGCGAACAGCTGCTGTTCCTGCGTGACCATCATTGCGATGAAATGCAGGGCTACCTGGTGAGTAAGCCTGTGACCGCGACGGAGACCACAATGTATCTGGAGAAGCCATCACTACTGAGTCAGATCATACTGGCCAGCACGATTGGTCGAGAGACTCAGGGCGCAAACGGCATATCCTTGCCTCTGAGCGGGTTGGATGCGGTCATTTCGCGTTTTCCAGATGCTGCGAACGATGAATTAAAACCCGTTGCTCGGGCTGGAGAGAGTAGAGGGTAGGGCAGAATCTGGCCGGAGTCGAACGGCCAGAGGAATTATTCGTATTGATGGCAACGAAGTTGCTGGTTCTTCATGCGAAATATCTCGAAATCGACTATCCTATCTATACCGATGCAAAGACAGGCATAGCCGCCAGCATCGGGAAAGATAGAGATGTTCGTACAAAGGCTGAATGGCAGAGTGGCTATGCACCGGATTGCAAATCCGTTTACCTCGGTTCGACTCCGGGTTCAGCCTCCACTTAAATGGTTTACGAATTCTTCCGATCATCTTCCTTGCGCGCGTTACCGGTGTGCATGTGGCTGATTGGATGTGTTGTTTAAAATTCGTACAATCAAGCAGTACCAGTCTCCTCAATGAGACGATTTGAGAAAAGAATCGCTTAAGCTTTGGCGAATCTGGGATGCCACGACTCTACACGCGTAGACTCTAAATCCTCTCAAAAGCCCCCCAAAGCCCGGGTGGCGAAATTGGTAGACGCAAGGGACTTAAAATCCCTCGGTAGCAATACCGTGCCGGTTCAAGTCCGGCCCCGGGCACCAATGATTTTCACTCGTACACCGACACTTCGTGAGGGTTCTGGAATTACGTGGTTTTGTTTAAGCTATCTCTTGGCACATTAGCTAAGCGATAAAAATGCATCCACCAACATCTTAATACCCAACACAGCAAGCAAGACCAATATAGTTCGATCAAAAAATGCGGTACTGAGTGTCCGGCCAACACGCTCACCGATGGGTAGCCCTACAAAAATCGGTATAAGTGCCAACAAGCTAAGCAGCACCATATCCCATGTTATCAAACCTAGTGCCGACTGAAGTGGCAGTTGAATAAGGCACATGCCTGCAAAAAACAAAGATGCTATGTAAATGAACGTGAGCCGGGGCAGGCGACATGCGTGTAAAAAGGTAATGGTTATAGGTGACGATAGGCCTACTGCTCCTTGCAGAACGCCTGCGCTAGCGCCGGCGATTAGCTCCCATTTTTGCATCACGCTAGTGCTCAGATGAAACTCTGGTCGTAACAACCTAAGCGCTATGTAGGTAAAAACGACAACGGCGATAATAATATTTAGCAATACTAGCGGCAGATAGGCTAGTAGAAGCGTACCAATGCCTGCGCCAGCAATTCCAGCCAAAGCAAAATTACGAGCAAAAGTATTTTTCAGATTATGCTCGTGGTATTTGCGAATTTGCCAAACGTTGGTAACAAAATTAGGTATTACAAGCAGTACAACGGCAACACGTACATCGTAGACAGCCGCAATAGTTGGAATGGCTATTACAGGCAACCCGGCACCCGTCGCCCCTTTCAGTACAGCGCCTAAAAACAGACCAATAAACATGATGGCTAAACTGCTTGGGACTGAAAGTGAAATGGAGGTCACTAGGTGTTGCTGGCCTAAATGTTTGAGTAGTGAATTAACTACCTATGAATTATTAATCTAGAGTACGGAACGCATCTTCCAGAAAATCAAGAAACACGCTCAGTAGGTTCGATCTGACGTCATCTTCATTGGTGATCATTGCAACTGACCGTGTTGGTGTCGATAGCTTAATATTAAGTGAGGTTACTGTGTACCGGCTTACTATTTTATTTAAAACGTATTCAGGCAATACCGCTAAGCAATCTGATTGCTCCAATATTTGTGCAACGCTTGACAATGAACCACCTGAAAAAGCCGTTCGCACTTCTCTGTCACTTATTCTATTTATCACGTTGCGCATATCAGCTGCAAGGGGACTGTCAGCAGGGGGTGATATCCAACGATAGTCAAGTAAGTCTTGTTTACGTGGTTTTTGTAGTTTTGTTAGCGGGTGTTGCTTACGGCAGGTCACTATGTTTTTAGCGGCATGTAATCGGCGGCTGTGCAAACCTTGAGTGATATCCATGGTGTCGACAGGCGCTACAACTAAATCAATTTCCCGTCGCCTTAACCTACGTAATAGCTGTGCTGTATATGCATGGGATTGATCAATGCGGACATCGGGCATGTTCGTTTGGAAGGCTGCAATCAGTGGCGGCAGTACAGATTCGCTTAAATAGGGTGTGCCGCCGAGTTTGATTAAACCCTCAGTGCCACCTTTGAATTGTTCAATTGCATGACCAGCGCGTGAAAGGGCGACACGAACGGCGCTGCCTTGAGAGGCCAGTGATTCTCCCAATGTTGTCATTCGCCAGGGGCGGGTGCTGCGATCAAACAACGGTGCACCTAGTCTAATTTCCATATCTGAAACCAGTCGCGATAGTGCTGGTTGAGATGTACCAAGTAGGGCTGCAGCCGCAGTCAAGCCGCCGCGTTCGTGGATCACATGCAAAGTAACGAGATGTTTGGGATCGAGTTCCATATCAGATTGATATGATAACGTGTGAAATCAGTATTTCATATACATAGTGAGGTGTTGTAATGTTTGCGGCAGTAATCAACCCCTATGCGCAAGTACCACTCCGCGCACGCAAGCTGAATCAACGGTTTGCACCTCGATAGGTCCTGGGAGGACGCAATGTTCAAAACTGCTAAACAACTCACGTTAGGTATTTTTGGTGCCGCCTGTATTTTGGGTAGCACTGTCGCCACCATGTCCACGGCAACTGCTGCAAATATAGACGGCCCAGAAGTCTTCTGGAAGATATCCATGTGGGGCAACCCGCGAGCGTTATCGGTGGGTATGGAGGCTTTGGCTAAAAAAGCGGCAGAAGAGACCGATGGCAATTTTAAGATCAAGATTTTTTATGGTGCTCAGCTTTCAAGCAATCGCGAAAATCTTGATGGCATAAAACTGAATGCCTTTGAAGGCGCTGCAATCTGTAATTTTTATCACCCGGGTAAGAATCCGGCTTGGATGGTTTTTTCCCTACCGTTTTTACCATTGGGTGACCCAGCGGTGGATAAGTATGTGCGTTCGAAGTTGATGGAACATCCAGCAATCGTTGCTGACATGGAACGCTGGAATGCAATGCCTTATGTATCAGGGTTGTTACCGCAGTATGAAATCCTCGGAAAGGGGGATGCGCCTTTAAAGCTTGAGCAATGGAAAGGGCTTCGGGTTCGAGCTGGCGGCGGTTTGGGTACGGCAATGGAAAAGTTAGGTGCTGTAAAACAAACATTGCCTGCAGGTGAGAGCTCAACCGCGTTCCAACGCGGTGCGTTAGATGCGGCAGCGTTTCCTTTCACCTATGCGCATGTGTCTTTTAAGATATCGGATGAAGCGGAGTGGTACACCAGCAACCTAGCGCCGGGCACATCAGAGTGTGGCTGGGTGTTTAACAAAACATCTTACGAGAAATTACCACCTCAGTATCAAGCGTTTCTTATGGAGAATCGTGACATGGTGATGGACTTGGAGCAGGCGGCCTACGCAGAACAAGATGCTATTAACCTGCCGGCGTTTGAAAAATCCATGACAAAGATCGTCTATTCAGACGAAGAGCTTGTGAAATTTAAAGAGATCGCAGGCAAGCCAGTTTGGGATGAGTGGATTGAAGCGAACAAAGATAAATTTGACTCACAAGGGCTGTTTGATGCTGTTTGGCAGTACGCTGAGGAAGCAAAATAGTTGAGTGCCAGTGATGACTGGGCTAATAGCCCAATCGGCAAGCTTGATCGTCTCGCAAAACCGATAGAAGACTTTGCAAACTTCGTTGCCGCCCTGGCCATCTTTGGTTTGATGGTTTTGGGCACGTCGCAAATAGTCTTGCGAAGTGTTTTTAATGCCCCTATTTCTGGATACATCGACCTTGTCGAGCTATCAATGGCGGGTATGGCATTTTTAGGCGCAGCTTACTGCCAGCGGCTAGGGTCGCATATCCGAATGGAGATATTAGTCGGGCGTTTACGTGGACGCTGGCTGTGGGGCTTCGAAGTGTTCGGCACGCTAGTAGCGCTTGCGATTATTGGTGTGCTTATCTGGTATGGCTTTGGGCACTTCATGCGTTCCTTTGAGTTCGGTGACACCACTATCGATGCAGAGTTTCCGGTCTGGCCATCAAAGCTGCTGGTGCCGATTGCATTCACGTTGTGGTTTATTCGCTTGTCTATCCAGCTGACGGGGTCAATACGGTTGTTCCTTGATCCAACTCTTGCACCTCAAGGTGTTGTGCTAGTTCAGGATGCTGCCAGTGTAGCTGCGGACGAGATACACGAAACGTTTGGCGAGAGTGGACACACACCGCCATGATCTTAGGCATCGGTTTTGACAATCCTTTTCTGGTCGGCATTATCGGCCTGTGCTTAATGCTGGTTTTAGTGGTAGCGGGTGTACGTGTGGTTTTTGCAGCCTCCGTGGTCGGCTTGCTTGGCCTGGTTGAATTGCTCGGATGGGGCCCTGCTGCAGGCATTGCCGGTACCGTTCCACACTCCAAATCATCTGTGTACGCTTTAAGCGTGCTACCCATGTTCATCTTCATTGGTTTTCTTGCCTTTCATGCAGGCATGACTCAACAACTGTTTGATGCTGCACGCAAGTGGGTTGGTTGGTTACCAGGAGGCTTGGCTGTTGCCACGGTTTTTGCCACAGCAGGCTTTGCTGCAGTGTCTGGTGCGTCCACCGCGACAGCTGCAGTGTTCTCACGCGTTGCCATTCCGGAGATGCTTAAGTACGGCTACGATAAAAAACTCAGTGCTGGTGTCGTTGCGGCCGGAGGCACACTGGCATCGCTTATACCGCCCTCTGCGATCTTGGTGATATACGCCATTATTGTGGAGGAGTCGGTTGGTGAGCTTTTACTGGCAGGCTTTATTCCGGGCTTAGTGTCGGCATTAATCTATGCGGCCATCATAGTCGGATGGGCGCTATATCGACCCGGTGATGCACCTGCAGTTAAGGGCTACACGTGGCCAGATCGTTTGAAAGCGTTGCCCGGTATCTCACCAATATTCTTAGTGGTCTTTATCATCATGTCAGCCATCTATAACGGTTGGGCGACGCCCACTGAGGCCGGCGCGTTGGGTGCCATGGTGGTGTTCATTCTTGCTCTGCTTCGTGGTACTAAATTGAGCATCATCCGAGACTCTTTAATGGAGTCAGCAAAACTAACGGTGATGATATTTTCGTTAATTTGGGGAGTGCTGATATTCGTACGGTTCTTAGGGTTTTCTGGTTTACCCGAGGCGTTCACTAGTTGGATAGTGGGCTTGGATGCATCGCCGATGGTCATCATGATTTGTATTCTGTTGGCTTATGCGGTACTCGGTATGTTTATGGACGCGATCGGTATGTTGTTGTTGACCTTACCTGTTGTGTATCCAGCTGTTATCGCACTTGGGTTCGACTCGATCTGGTTCGGCATCATCGTGGTCAAAATGGCTGAGGTGTGTTTGATTACACCTCCCATTGGGCTTAACTGTTTTGTCGTAAATGGTGTCAGGCCAGACATTTCGTTATCACAGGTATTTCGTGGCATCCTGCTGTTCTTTGTGGCCGACGTTGTCACGATAGGTTTGTTGTTGGCATTTCCGGAGATAGTCACCTGGTTGCCCGACCTTATGAAAAACTAATTTGGACAAGTACAAATGAAACTTGCTGTAACACTGAGCCTTGAAAAGGCCGATCAGATAATTGAAAGTACCTTAGTCATCGCGCAACGAGAAAAGCTACTGCCGCTGACGGTTGTGGTACTAGACAGTGGTGGCAAACTCATCGCAATGAAAAGCCAGGACGGGTCTGGTTTACTGCGCTTTGATGTTGCATTCGGCAAGGCATGGGGTTCATTGGGCATGGGTATTTCGAGCCGGTTGATTCGCGACAGGTTAGCCGCGCGACCTCAATTTCAAAATGCTTTGATGGCAGCGTCGGATGGACAAGTGGTGCCTGTACCGGGCGGTGTACTAATCGAAGATACCAATGAAATAGTGATTGGTGCTGTCGGTATCAGTGGTGATACGTCCGAGAAGGATGAGTATTGCGCGATTACTGCAATCCAAGAGGCGGGTTACGGCTCTGAACCTGCACAAGTCGATGTGGATTGGAAAGCGTCTTGTTTGTCGGATACGGGTAGCGATAGTTAGTGCGTATTCCCAATCACAATTCGTTTTTCAAAATGACGAATGTTGGTTTGCAGCTTTGGTCTGTCTGCGTCACTTATACTGTGCAAAGTAAATGTAGGGCGATCTTCATATTCCAGTGGAAGCAGCATCATTCGTACAAATCGGCTGGGTATCGTGTTAATCGCAGTGGCCTCAACAGCGCTGTTAGCATCTTCAAACCATGCATCACCAGCGTTAACAATATGCTCTTCGTGATCGCTAACGAGTGTCAAGCCACCTTCGACCAGATACCTAATGCCTGGCCCTGGATGAGTATGCTTGTAGGCAATCGCGGTTGGTGGAAAATCAACTTGATCCAGTCTCATTATCATTGTCGCAGACGCTACGTTGATCGCCTGCGTGAAAAGAGTCTCGCTAATGACCTTAGCGTTAGCACTAACTTCCAAAACATCGATGGGTTTTATCGAAACAATAAAGCGCAGTATCACAGCCGACTCGGCAGACGTGTTTACGATGGTATCCGTAGCCGTAAAGTTCATGCCGTGCCCAGTTGTGATGGGGGTGTCGTTAATCTCGGTTGCGCCAGTTTGCAACCACAGTGCGCAGTGTGAACCATTTGAACAGTGACTTAGTGGTTGCGTTGCAGAATTATAAGAGTGAGGGAGAGTATCCCTGATCAAAGATAGGAAAAATTGAGGATGGCTGTCTGGCTTAGGTGTATTCATGCAGGCATGAGTAGGTGTTAATTTCAATTAGGAACCATAAGGAAAGAGGATGATTAAATCAAGTATTAAAAAGGCTCGTATGGTAGTAGTGGTTGCAGGGTTGCTTGCAGCATTTGGAGCATCGGTGGTTAGCGCGGCAGAATTGCGCATTGGTACGGCCAGCCAAGGTGGTGCGTTTTACCCAGTTGGGCAGGCAATATCGACGCTAGTGAATAACTATGCAGATGAATTAACGATGGTGCCGGTGGTAACTCAAGGCTCTGTTGAGAATCCACGATTAGTCAACAGTAAAGAAGTAGATGTTGCGATAACCAATAACAACTTATCAGTACTAGCGAACAAAGGTGTTGGGCCGTATAAAAAAGCGGGAGCGATGGAACTCAGAGCACTAGGGTCTTTGCATTTTAGTATCTTGCATATGATTACCTTAGCGGATTCTGACATCGCTTCCATTAGCGATTTAAAGGGTAAGCGTGTGGCGGTAGGGCCTGCAGGTGGCGGTACAATTCCGTTTCTGAATCAAGTGCTTGGCCTGGCGGGTTTAACAGCAGACGACATCACACCTAGTTTTCTCTCTTATGCAGATGGGTTTAGTCAACTCTCTGATGGCAACGTAGACGCGGCGTTTGCGCTTAGTGGTTACCCGGCGGGTGCGGTCATGCAAGCGCAAGCAAACAAGACACTAAAATTTATTCCGCTAACGGATGAAGAGCTTGAGACGGCATTGGGCAAGTATCCAAACTACAACAAAGTGGTAGTGCCAGCTGATGTGTATAAAACTGCTTCAGACGGTATTGTGCTTGGGGTTAACAATATGCTGATTGTTGATGCCTCGATGGATGAAGAAACTGCTTTCCAAATAACCCAAGCGATCTATACCCACATGGATGAATTTCGGGCTGAAAATGCCTCTGCTCGGCAGATTGAACCTGAACGCTCGCTACAGCTGAAGATTCCACTGCATCCAGGTGCAGCTCGTTATCACAATCAGTAATTTTAAAGGCTATTGACTGCTGCTAGCTAATCGCAATCATGCGGTTGGCTAGCACGCGGCTGATCATGGTCCCATGAAAACTGCATTAGATTCGTTATTCAAGTACGCCGTGGCCATTGTCGCGTTCACTATCGGTGCGTTTCATCTATTGAACGTCAGCGGCATCGTTGTGCTATCTACTCGAGATATTCGCATATTTCATCTACTGATGATGCTGGTGTTATTGTTTTTAACTAAGCCTACGTTTAAGAAATTCGCCGACACTACAACGGAGCGCGTTGTATCCTTGATATTGGTTGCACTAAGCATCGCAACCAGTGTATTTATACTCAGTCGATGGAAAGACATCGCAATGAGTGGTGGTGACACCGACAGCATTGACGCATGGGTTGGGCTAGTGCTTATTCTACTTGTGCTGGAGGCCGCTCGACGTGGTGTCGGCACTGCGCTTGCGATAATTTGCTTGATATTTTTTACCTATCCATTTTATTCACAATGGTTACCCGGTGTGCTAAATAGCCGTGGTTATAGCGTTGAACGAATAGCAGAACTGCTAACAACGACATCACAAGGCATATACGGTATTCCGCTGGGCGTATCGTCTACCTACATCGTTCTGTTCTCCATATACGGTGCTTTTCTCAGCACGTTTGGTGCAGGAGATTTCTTTTTCAAAATTGCCAACAGACTTACTCGTGGGATGCGAGCCGCCGGTGCAAAAACGGCGGTTATATTCAGTACGCTGTTGGGGATGATTTCCGGTTCTGCTGCTGGCAATGTGGCCGTGACCGGTACATTGACCATTCCAATGATGAAGAAAGAAGGTTACGAGCCTCATCAAGCTGGTGCGGTGGAAGCGGTCGTATCAACCGGTGGGCAGATGATGCCGCCAGTGATGGGTGCTGCCGCGTTTATCATGGCAGAGATAGTAGGGGTGTCGTACACAAAAGTAATGCAAGTGGGTTTGATTCCGGCATTGCTGTTTTTTGCATCATTGTTTTTTGTTGTGCATTTGCAAGCGTTAAAGAGTGGTATTGAAGGTAGTTCGCTTGAGATTGATGACAAAGAGCCGCTTTGGAAAATACTGCTTCACGGAGGCCAATTCATCATTCCATTTGTGACACTGATAGGGATGATGCTCAATGGTTACTCGCCGTTTAAAGCGTCGTTTTACTCAATTGTGATACTGCTCGTCGCTCATATCCTTTGGACTAGGAAGTTTTCAATGGATATCCTCATCAAATCGGCAACAGCGATTACCACTGGAGCCAAAAGTGTCATTCCAATTGCTATTGCTTGTGCGGCAGCGGGCATCATTGCTGGTGTATTAGGCATCACTGGATTTGGATCGAAAATATCGGGTTTAATATTCGCAGCATCGGGTGGCATTACGTTTATCGCGCTTATATTTACCATGCTAACCGCGATCATTCTAGGGATGGGGCTTCCTACCACAGCGGCGTATCTTATTCTGGCAACGGTTGTGGCTCCTGCATTGTCCAAGTTGGGAGTACCATTGTTAACGGCACATATGTTTGTGTTCTTTTACGGTTGCGTATCCACTATTACACCACCGGTTGCGTTAGCGTCATATGTGGCAGCTGGCATTGCTGGTGCGGACATGAATAAAGTTGGCTGGACAGCATTTTTCTATGGACTGACCTGTTATCTACTGCCATTTATGTTTTTCTACGGCCCACCATTACTTATGGAGGGTTCCGTTGCGGTTGTTTTGTTGGCAGCATTTTCGGGGTTTATCGGCGTGTTTTGCATTGCATCGTTCGTTATTGGCTACTTACATTCCCCCCTAAATCTTTTGGAAAGAGCTGCCATAGGTATTGCGGGTGTATCTCTGCTGTTGCCGGGCTTAATTTCTGATGTAGCCGGTCTTGTTGTATTGGCTGTGGTGTACCAGTTGCAAAAAGGTAGTGTTGCTAAATTAGGTAATTAAAATTTGAATTAGAGGTTTATGAGATGGCAAGAAAAATTAGAAGAGTTGTTACCGGGCATGATGAGAATGGTGTAGCTACGTTGTTATCTGACACCGAAGCCAGCTGCATATTACAACGTCCGAATCGCCCAGGTGTCACACTAACCAACTTGTGGATGAACGAGAAAACACCTGCTCAGATGGAACGTGAGGATGACCCAGTTACGGGTCCACTCATTCTGCAACCACCTAAAAATGGTTCGGTGTTTCGTATCGTACAGTTTGACCCCGAGAACCCGGAAGAATTAGCAAAACTTGATGGAAAATCTGCTTTTGCAGAAATGGGTGCGGGAGACTTAGTGGTGGAAAATGCAAGACATCCGTTCATGCACAGAACCGATTCACTGGATTATAGCGTAGTGTTAAGCGGTGAAATATATATGATGATGGATGATAAGGACTTTCTGCTTAAGGCTGGTGATACGGTTGTTCAACAGGGGACTAATCACGCTTGGTCAAATCGTGGAACTGAGCCATGCTTAATTGCTTTTATCTTAATTGATGCGGTGAAATAGTAATTCCGTAGCGAACAGCATCAACGGCATAGGCAAAAAGTGGCACATCAGAAAATTAGCGGAATACAATTCGAGCAATGCGTTAGATTCTGCTGGACTCTCGACGGAGCATTAATAAAGGAATTAGAAGAATGATCATGAAGCTCACGATGAGTGTTTTAACAACTATCTTAACTATTGCAACTGCTGCCGCTCAATCATCAGCCCCTACCGTGACACTCAATGGTGAAGTCATTTCAAATGACAAGTTCTCTCAAGGTCAATTGCTCTTGCTTGAACCACATGAGCGATGCTCACCGCAAAGCGATGCACTACTTCGTGAACGATCAGTTGAAACCATACTGTTAGAAAGTTGGTTGTTCGACCACTTCACTGCAAACAACGCCAAATCTGATCTTGAAGCAATTGCGTTAAACAAAAATACTTTAGCTGATTTAACCAAGTATTTAGAAGAAGAAAATCCACAAGATGAGGAGCGCGACAGCATACTTTTTCAATTAGCACTCTATAACTTTTCTACCGATTTCTACGACATTAAAGATGAGATCAAACTATCTTCTGCTGAGTACGAAGTGGAAAACCAACGATTAATAGACAATGCTCACCCATTGGTTAATACCACTGTGGGCTTTAAAGTGAGAGGTATCGATCTATTTTCACTAGAACATTCGAAAAAAGTAGCTGAGATGTTTGGGGCTGGTGCAGATATCGAAGAAGTTCGTGAACAATACATGCCAAGCGCAAACCCAATTAGAGATGGCAAACGCTGGATTCCAGCAATGCCGATAGACGTTGACCCGGTTCCTGACTACAACGGTAAATACTGGCGTGATCACTACACAGAATGGAATGCTGACATGCAAATTGGGCAGGTTGTTGGTCCGCGTATTCGGTGGACCGACTCGAAAATGACGGGCAATGGTAAGCTGACTTACACATACTTTGTTGTTGTCGATCGGCTCGAAACTGAAAACCACACGAATGTAGAGGCCGATAGCCGTATCGACGAGAAAACTGGAAAAATTAAGACGTTTAACATAAACGAATTACTAAACAAGAAACCTGAAGGCGACCATAACAAGCCCGGTGATGGGCTCTCCACCATATCAGAACAAAGAAGTTTTAAAAACATGTGGAAGATGAGGCTGTTTGAAAAAAACAAATTCGACGCATTAAAAAACAAACTACGTGAAAGCGCAGAGGTAAAGGTTGATGGTGTAACAGTATCCAGCGATGTTGAGTTCGCAGGTTGTGAAGGCACCACCCCAGCAAGTGAAGCTTACTTAGAAGCATCCAAACCACACTAAATTCTGCCTAGCGTACCAAATTATATGAAAGTTACCTATCGTACAGGCCTGTAGTGCCGCAGCTTACGTTGATTCAGATGAACTACAAGTTGCAGGGATGGTAACAGGTGTATTTGTCCTTGCAGATGCGTTAGCGCAGTGAGTGAGCAATAACCAACGATGGTATAAACGTTCCACAATGCGACACGATTAGCTACACTTTCATAGTGGGTACTTATCTCTTAAAACGTTTTCTAAACTACGCAATTCTCTTGGTTGTCGCGACCAATCTGAGTTGGCTTTTGGCTGTGACTCAGCTTAATCCCCGATCATTGTATGAGATATCCAATCCTCCCATCGATCCAGTCTCCATTGAGAATAATCTGCGATCACGAAACTTAAGCGATAAGGTGCCTCTTAGTGAGCGTTGGGTCACTTGGTCCAGCTCAATCTTGTTGGAGTGGGACTGGGGGCAATCTCCACGAGGTGGCAATGTTGGGGAAGAGATTGGGCGACGAATTTGGGTTAGCGTCCGGTTAATAACCTTAGGCTCTTTGCTGGGGGTTGGCTTAGGCGTATTGATTGGCACTTGGAGTGCTCGACGGCAATACGGGCTGTCAGATCGAACCTTTACGTTTCTTGCGTTGTTAGGCTTATCGATTCCGTCGTTTGTTATTGCAAACCTGTTGCAAGTCTTAGCCACTTATATTAATGATCTTACCGGCACGCGATTTTTCGAATTTGTGGGGGAAACAGGCATGCACGGTGAATGGTTTGGTGCGCAGTTGTTAGACCGTGTGCAACATTTGTTATTACCCACCATTGCACTCACTATTCTTGGCGCTGCTTTTTTTAGCAGAATACAGCGAAGCGTTATGCTTGATTCTATGAATTCTGGGTTTGTTCGAACCGCAAGGGCAAAAGGCCTGACACGATCGCAGGCGATAAACAGGCACGCTCTACGAGTGTCACTGATTCCGACCAGCACTTATTTTGCGTTTAGCATTGCCACACTATTTGTTGGCTCAGCCTTTATGGAAATTATATTTTCTTTTCATGGCATGGGTGAATACGCAGTGCAAACCATTCAGGGGCACGATGTTCATGGTGCGGTTGCCACAGCGGCATTCGGTGGTGTCTGTGTTTTGTCTGGCGCGTTGTTAGCCGATTTTATGGTGGCGTGGCTCGACCCTCGTGTTCGATCGGCAGGTGCGAGTCACAGTGGTTGACGTAAGTTTGAAACATGAGCGTTTAAAACCTGAGCGTTTGTTACTGACGCGTTTTTTACGCAACAAGACAGCCGTAGTGGGTTTGGTTATTATTCTTGCGCTTATCGTGCTGGCGTTAATAGGCCCTTGGATTTCGCCGTTTGCCTATGACGATGTTGACAGGCAAGCCTACCTGAAGCCACCGAGCTGGCAACACCCGATGGGCACCACGCAGTCCGGTCGCGACATGTGGGCACTGACTCTGCACGGGCTGCGAAAATCGTTGGTTATCGGCCTGGTTGTGGCCTTGCTCTCAACGTCTATTGCGGCCATTGTCGGTGCGTTTGCAGCTTACTATGGTGGTTGGTTAGAGCGGTTTTCGCTGTGGATTATCGACTTGCTGTTGGTGATTCCGTCGTTCCTGCTGATTGCGTTAATTGCAGGTAATGCCAGTGGTGGTGCGTCTTCGTGGTTGCTGTTGGTGTTGTTACTGACGTTGTTTGGATGGATGTTGTCGGCTCGTGTTGTAAGAAGCCTTACGCAATCGGTAAGGCAAAACGAATACATAGCCGCTGCTCGCTACATGGGCTTATCAGGACCAAACATAATCTTCCGCCATATACTGCCTAACATCGCATCCTTGCTGATTATAGATGCGACCTTAAACGTCAGTGGTGCCATACTCGCTGAAACAAGTTTGGCTTATTTCGGGTTTGGTGTGCAGCCGCCCGATACGTCTCTAGGTACGCTGTTAGGTGACGGTGCCAGACAACTGAGTAGTTTTCCCTGGTTGTTCGCAGGCCCTGCAACCATCATCGTATTGCTGATTCTATCGGTGAATGCGGTTGGCGACGGATTGCGTGATGCATTTGATCCTGGTTCCCAGGCATCCGGCAAAGGTTAAGCTAAGCATCATGGCAGCCACCATTCTCGATGTGCAGAATCTTCATGCTCGTTATGCCAACGAAGCAGCCAGCTTGCACGCTGTTCGAGGTGTCAGCTTTTCATTGCATGCAGGCGAAACGTTGGCCTTGGTTGGTGAATCTGGCTCGGGCAAATCGGCAACGGCGATGGCCATCATGGGTTTGCAGCCTGACAGCGCCTCTGTTGTGGGGTCTATACGTCTGCACGGGGAGGAGCTGGTGGGAGCCACCGATGATGCTCTTTCATTGCTGCGCGGTAAGCGCATCGCCATGGTGTTTCAAGATCCGCTATCGGCGATGACACCAGTCTATACGGTTGGCGAACAGTTGGTTGAGTCTATTCAAGTGCATGGGACTGGCCCACGACACGATGCCCGAGCCCGTGCTTTAGAGCTGCTCGACATGGTCGGTATACCTGAACCACATCAGCGTATTAATGCATACCCGCATGAGTTTTCCGGAGGCATGCGTCAGCGTGTATTAATTGCGATGGTGATAGCCAATAACCCGGATGTCATTATTGCAGACGAACCGACCACCGCATTGGATGTAACGATTCAGGCGCAGGTGCTCGACGTACTGCAAAATGTGTGTAAAAAAACCAATGCAGCCTTGCTACTGATAACCCATGATCTTGGCGTCGTGGCACGCGTGGCCGATAAAGCGATGGTCATGTATGCCGGTAAAATTGTCGAACAAGGTGATGTCAATACATTGTTTTATGATTCGCAAATGCCTTATACGATGGGTTTGCTCGGTTCGCTGCCGCGCATCGGTGCCGACAAATCAGTTGCACTAAGTGCAATTGAAGGTAATCCGCCGTCTGTACTCTCGCCACCAACAGGCTGCGCTTTTTCCGCTCGTTGTCCGATGGTGGACGCAACGTGTTTGGAGCGAGAGCCATCATTAATACAGCTGACTGAACCGGGTCACTGGTCTGCCTGCGTTCATCATCAGATCATTAAACGCGATTCAATCACGCATGCCGATCTCTTTCAGCCGAAGTTGGCAACACGCGTGACAACAGCAAAAGCATCGACTGTTAATCCGTCGGAAGTTAAGCGCACTAAAGTATTGGAGATGTCCGGTGTTAAAAAACACTATCCATTGTTTAAAGGTGGTGTGTTCAGACGACGGATGGGTACGGTCTTTGCGGTTGACGGTATCGATATAACGCTTTACCGAGGGGAGACGCTTGGATTGGTAGGGGAGTCCGGTTGTGGCAAGAGCACCACGACGCGCTCGATACTCGATCTTAAACCACCAACACACGGCACAATTAAATTATTTGGCGACGATGTGCGTCAATTGGATTCGAAACAAAAGCGATTAGCATTACGCCGTCAGTTACAGATTGTTTTTCAGGACCCCATGTCCTCATTAGATCCTCGCATGTCCGTGTTTGATCTTATCGCTGAACCATTGGGCGTGTTTAACGATGACCCCGAAAGAATCGCCATCAGAGTGAGTGAGTTATTACAGCTGGTCGGGTTGGATGCCAGTTATCTTGCAAGGTTTGCACAACAACTATCCGGTGGTCAATCCCAGCGTGTTTGCATTGCACGGGCTTTAGCGGTGGAGCCGCGGTTATTGATACTCGACGAACCCGTTTCGGCGCTCGATGTGTCTATACGCGCAGGTATTGTCAATTTGCTGCAGGAGCTAAAGGGGTCACTGGGACTATCTTATCTTTTTGTGGCTCATGATTTGGCCTTGGTAAGATACATCGCTGATCGAGTTGCCGTGATGTATCTGGGCAAAATAGTAGAGACGGGTACGGTTGAAGAGGTGTATGAAAATCCGGTCCATCCCTATACACAGTGTCTGTTGTCAGCCATGCCCATTGCAGACCCTAAGCTTGAGCGACGCAGAGTTCGACAAATCCCTATCGGTGAATTGCCCAGCCCGGCGAGTCCGCCCAAAGGTTGTCATTTTCATACCCGGTGTCCTAAGAAAGCCAGACTCTCGTCAGATCAGCAACGATTGTGTGTTGAGGTGTCACCAGACTTAAAGCCTGTTCCTGATGCACATATGATATCGCTACCATTAATGCCGGAGCCTGTAATATCAGAGCAAGAGATGTCTGTGTATGATAAGCATTCAGCGCCTGATGCCAAGAGCGAAACCGCTACAGACACCACGCGCGTTCATACAGCAGCCTGCCATTATAATGATGTGGTTTAGCGCTTTTAAACTATCGATGACTTATTGGAGGTCAACTTGAAACAATCTGTCGTAAAGCTTTTCATTGTTGTTACCATTTTGGCTCTCGCATCGTGCGGGAAAGCAAAAGATGGGTCTGAGCCTTCGGCTGATGCGATAACCTCCACCGATTCAGCTGCCGGTACAGCAAAAGAGCCATCATCATCACAACCTTCAAACACAGTCTCGGTGACGGCACAGGATATTAATCTGCAAGAGCGCGACTCGCTTAAAGGTGGAAGCCTGACACTTCGTGTAACTAATTTTGCCGAGAACTGGAACCCGCTGCATGTTGATGGTAATAACCGTGATTACGCTGATGTCAGGGGATCGATGTTGCCTGCTTTTTTCCATTTTGACGAAGCAGGTGTGCCAACGCCCAACGCGGATTACGTGGTGTCGGTGGAAGTGGTAAGCGATGAACCGACAGCCGTTCGATACAAGCTAAACCCGAAGGCGATCTGGGGGGATGGTAGTCCGGTGGATGGTGATGATATGGTTGCGAAATGGCAGGCCTGCAACGGCGAGAACAAAGAATTTAATTGCGCTAGTACCGGCAGTATGGAGCCCATTGAATCAATCACTTTCGGTGAGGATAAAACGGATGTGACCGTGACTTACAAAAGTGCTTATCCTGACTGGAGTCAGGGGTTCAGTAGTCCGGGTGTTGTTAAAGCCGAAGGTGTCGAAAATGCCGACATATTTAATAATGGATGGACTGAACTGAACAATGATTGGTTATCAGGCCCTTTTAAAGTTGGGAGTTACGATGCAACGCAGAAAGTCATGACGCTCGTACCTAATGATCAGTGGTGGGGAGCACGTCCGTTGCTCGAGAGTATCGTTTGGCGTGCCATTGCACTTGACGCAACCGCACAAGCTTTTGCGAATAAGGAAATAGACGCCTTCGATATAGGTTCTGATCCAGACGCGTTTCAAAGAGCGATGCGAGTTGAAAACGCCGAAGTGCGTAAGGCCGGTGGCCCGAACTTCAGGCACTTCACGTTTAATTCAAAAGCGGGTTTGCTGCAGGATAAAACGATTCGTCAGGCAATCGTTTATGCGCTCGATCGACAAGCCATCGCAGCCAGTGATCTTGCCGGTATTGATTGGCCTGTAGCACCATTGAACAATCATGTGTTTTTACAAAGTCAGGCAGGCTTTGTCGATACAGCCAAAGCGACCGGCTTGGACTTTAATCCGGAAAAAGCAAAAGCTGTATTGGATGAAGCGGGTTGGACTGTTGGCGAAGACGGCATCCGTGAGAAGGATAATCAGAAACTGATTGTTAGCTTCTCTCAGTTGGCAACGGTTAAAGCGTCAGAGAATGAAGCATTGCAAGCGCAAAGCATGCTGAAAGAGGTTGGCATTCAACTGGATATTGTTACCGTGCCGGTGGCGCGCTTTGGTCCAACCCTGACGGGAAAAGAGTTTGAAATAATCGCTTTTTCATGGATAGGCACGCCTTATCCCTATAGCGGCTTAAAACAAATTTACGGCACCGGTTCGGAAAGCAATTTTGCGCAACTCTCCTTACCCGAGGTTGATGAATTGGCAGAGCAAATTAGCGCCGAAATTAATCCTGAAAAACGCATTGAGCTTGCTAACAAGGCGGACCGAATTATCTGGGAGAACGTACATACCTTACCGTTGTATCAACGCCCAGAGCTAATTGCCACCCGTCGTGATCTTGCCAACTATGGCGCGTTTGGTATGAGTAGCACTCATTGGGAAAACGTTGGGTTTATTAAATGATGTGCCAAAAGGCTAGATGCTACGCGCGACCTTAGACGCACAAAGCGCTAGTACCTTCCATAGTCGGATATTGGCACAGAATTCAAGGTATTCGAATCAGTATGAAAAGCCCTATTTTTATTTCGATAGCATTTCTAATTGGCCTGGGCGGTGGTTGGTTCGGTAAAACCTGGTTCGAATCAAATCTGTCAACAATAGATGCCATTGTTACTACCATTACAGGTGGTCATGTGCGTATTGTCAATAATGCCGATGCTAATGCTACACAGCTGGGTCTAGACGCACAGATTGAAGTAAACCAGTTAGGCAATAAGAACACGCTCATACAAAGCACGTCGCTCGACGACACTAACCCTGATTCGATAGCATTAGCACAGGAAACCGGAGGTGTATCGGTTATTGATACTTTCAAATTGCTTCTCAAAGAGCGGCAATATTTCAATGCGATGACTCTGTATCAGGAGCAAAAGCAGTCTAGAGAATCTATCGCGTCCGAGTTAAGAGTTGTGCTGTTAGAAGAGCTTGAGTCCCTGATAGAGTCTCGCAACAATAATGATTTTTCGGAGTTAGTAGAAAGCTATTTGTCTATCTATTACGACGATATTGATGTTTTACTACTTCTGGCAAATTTTAATCAGGTTAACAGCCATTACCTTGAGGTAGTGAACGTTTTCCTGCTCGCTAAAACATACGCCTACTCCGATTATGATCGGGACAAGGTAGCAAGTCGATTAAACGGTTTTGTTTTTGATGTAGATAGCTCGTACACAGGTCAGGAAAACTGGTTATCACTTATGAATTTTTATACACATATCGATTCCTCTGGCTTGATGACATCCTCCTATCAATATCGTCAGGCAATTGCTCATTTGCGAAGTGGCGATGAGGCCTTCGCTATTGAGCAGTTCAGACTACTGCAGAATGATAGTGTGGTAGGGGAGTCTGCCAGTAAAGCATTAGCTAGCTTGTTGAACGAAACTGAAGTCCCAACCATCGTGTATGACTCATTATTTGAAGGTGCGGATAAAATCGCATTGCAAACGTTTGGAAATCAATATGCCGTGAACTTAAACAACTCACGTCAAGACAGCGTGACGTTACTCATTGACACTGGTGCATCTATGACGGCAATGTCTGAGAGTGCGTTTAATAAGCTCAACTACAGCGGTGAGGCGGTAGAACAGGATAGACGCATTTTTCGCACGGCAGGTGGTGTCGTTCAAGGTACTGTATTCTCTATACCAGAGTTAATGTTGGGCACTCACAGACTAGAGAATACGCAAATTGCTGTGATTGATTTTGGCAGGGAACGAGGCATCGAGGGTTTGTTGGGTATGAATATTCTGGGTCAGTTCCGTTTCCAGATAGACCAAGAACGCTCACAGCTGCTGCTTAGTGATAAATGATGCCAACCAGATGTGCGTAGTTATACCTATGGCACTGCAAACATCCATAAAATTCCAGGGTTTTAACAGTCGGCTTTCCTGTTTAACTAATCAATTGATTACGACATACACACTGCCCCAAATGACCGTTATTCGGTGTGTGCCAAGGCTTACCGAGCTTGTAGGTTACATGCAAGAAGTGTCATTGCAGGGTCATTTGGGCCACTATGTTAAAAATGATAGGGTATAACTCTATGAATAGTGCTTAGTTAGGCTATAGAATTAGCTCTAGCATTCAAAAACACACGATTGCCAAAGAAACTAGGCCTAGACTCAAGCAGCCAATGAAATCATTAATGTCGATTATGCGCCGGTTGAGTAACCGCTCATCACAAACTAATACCAGTCACTTTCCTGGTCACCATTCAAGTGCAATTCAAGTCGGTCTATATCAGCATTTTAAAGGCAACCGCTATTGTGTTTTTGGTACTGCAAGAGATTCTGAAAATGAACAGATTATGGTCGTCTACGCACCGGAACACAAACGCGACGACCTTTGGGTGAGGCCGTTGCACATGTTCGAAGAACACGTTAAAACGGAAAAGGGTGAAGTGCAGCGCTTTGCCTATATTGTCCGGCCTGAGTCGTGAGTCAAACGATCAACGAGCTTTAAAAATACAGATACAACACAGAATGTACTCAACGCTTCATATTCGGCTTATGCAAGTCAAGTTATTTACTCAATGAAAGAACTCTTTGACCATGAGGACGTGCACGCTAAATTTTATAAACAAACCATAGCGCGGGTAGATGACGTTTGCAATACGGGTGACGATCTCTGTTTCGTTTATGTACAGCATGCTTTTTCACCGTTGATCACGCATATTTCGTGTCTGCAGAATCGTTTAGCTGCACTGATACCCAAAGCAAGTTCCTCCAGCAGTAACAGGCACGTTGTGAAACAACTGGAGAATGAGTTTCCAAGGCGCATCTATTCTGACATTAACCGAGGCCATCTGCGCAATGCAGACTTTACGCTCAACCTATTAAAGCACGTCACTCAAGGAAGACCGTTTGCAATACTTGAATATGGCGGCTATTTCGCCCCAAGTGCACAGGCAATAGCTAACGATCCAGAACTAGGACCAAAACTCGTTGGCTTTGTTGAAGGCACAGAGAACGGAATCAAAGGCGCTGACGATGGCTTAACTATTGGGTATCAAGAGGTGGCGCATAACGTTAACAAACCCATAATTTCTAAATCAAAATCACGCATTAAAAAAATTATGGACCGAGATATCGGCCCGGCGATTATTGAATCCTGTAACAACATACTGCATCACTCGGTAGGATATGGCATTGAAGCGGCACAATCGAGTATCGGGATCATAGGATTAGGGTCGATCGGTAAAGGTTTACTGAGGCATTTGAATAACGACAACATACAGCCCTTTGTTTTTGACCTTGATCTTGCCGTCATGGCAGAACTTGCGCATAGTCAACATTTGGCGGTGCCACAGGAAACACTGCTAGCGAAAAGTGATTTAGTGTTCTTGAATACCGGTAGCTGCTTTTTAGCGCAACAGCCAGACTTACTTAAACACATAAAAGAAAATGCAATACTGGTACTTTGCACATCGGGAGATGTTGAGGCTGGTATCCCACAACTAATAGCTGCAAAACATATTGAGCTTGTTAACGGTGACGCCAACGACCCAATTGCCACTTACAAAACGCGTTATAACAAAGCCATTCGTATCATGCTTGGCGGCGACAGTGTTGGACAGGCGCCCAATTTGGTGGTTGAAAGCGGCTCGGGCTCCCTGGCCAATTTGATGTCTGACATGGAGTTTTATGCGTTGGGTTGCTACCTTGCTAGTGACGCCACCGAGTTACCTGTTGGCTGCATTAGTGACTCACCCGTAGAAATTCAAGATGTCATTATTGAACAATGGCTGCAGGTGTTTCATCCCGAATGCAGCAATACACACAGCGAATCGATAAGCGCCAGCACCGCCAAGAAGACCCAACCAACCGGGGTTTCCAGTTAAGCAGTTGTAATAGTTCACTGTTTTTTAGACAGCACCATCATTTTTTCTGTACTGTCGTTTTTTATAGTCGAAGTAGAAATTGCGAGCCAGTTCAATTCTGGCCCCAGACAAATATTAAGTAACGCAACAAATTAACACTTACATTCAGCGTCTTCTGCAGTCTGCCGTTAAGTTCTATACCGTTGTAATGCTGGTATAGAACTATGTCTCAAATCCCTACTTTATATGTCACTCAAGGTTCAGGAAACAGCTTCAAACCGATGCAGGTCGCAGCTCAACTAGGCTTGCACTGCAATGTAAATTACTTGAACGTGCTCGCTGGTGAGTCCAGAACACCTGAATTTTTATCCATTAATCCTTTGGGGCAACTGCCCTATATGGTGCTAGACGGAGGAGTCGGGCTCGGAGAATCGAATGCCTTAGCCTGGTATCTGGCTGAAGGTTCAGATTTGATGCCGGCTACATCGCTCACACGTGCTCAGAGCATCTCTTGGATGAACTATGAGCAAACGATGCTCGAAGCTAATATTTCACCGGTTCGTTTTTTCACGTTCATTGTTCCAGAGCTGCAGAAAGATCACGAAGCCATGATTCCTGTTTGGAGAGAGCGTGGAAATCAGGGACTAGCAGTGCTGAACAACTACCTGGAAAAAAATGATTTCGTTACTGACCATGGTTATTCTGTGGCAGACATAGCTGTGTATGGATACACACACCTTGCAGACGAAGGTGGTTTTGAATTATCAAAATTCAAACACGTATCAGCCTGGATAGCGCGCGTTCAAGAACAACCTGGATATTTGCCAATACAGCAGTTGCTGACAGGGCACAACCAGAGTTTGGCCGCTTAAAGAACTATGACGGTCGTTGGAACCTTTTGCCACAAGCTTAAATATTTATGAAACTTGAAAGTTCTTTAGCAGAAGAGGCCGCAGTGCTCGCGCAAAGGATGTGCGAGTTGGAGCGGTTACAGCATCCGGTCTGGGTGTTTGATCTAGAGAATGCGCGTATTCTTTGGAGCAACGAAAGCTCATTACAAATTTGGCAGTCTGAATCAAAAGAAGAGTTGCTAAGTCGTAAAATGGAATCTGACATGTCGGTGTCGGTGTCCAAACGTCTCGATCAATACAAAACTGACTTTGATAGAGACGATACTGTGCAGTTCAATGAAATTTGGACCATGTATCCCAATGATGAACCAGTGACGCTCAATGTAGTTTTCAGTGCATTTAGATTAAGCTCCGGCCGTTTGTGTATGTTCTGTGAAGGTGTTATCGAGAAATCGGCAGGTGCCGAGACTTTGCGAAGTTCCGAAGCTGTGTTGCATACATCGGTGCATATTTCATTATATTCGACTGCAGGTGCTCCACTGTACAGAAATCCGGCCTCTCGTAGTATTGTGTCAAACGCAAATAATAAACTTCAGAATCATTTCGTAAATCCCGAATTATTGCGTCAACTTGAAGACCCAGCTGAGGACGAGATACAAGCCATTACCAATGTCAACACAGTCAATGGTGTTGCATGGCACGATATCACTGCGCGCCGTTGTCTTGATGCTGTCTCTGGTGAGGCGGCTTGGTTAATCAGTGAGGTGGATGTATCCAAGCTTAAAGCAACGGAAGAACATGCACAATTTTTAGCTGAGCATGACACCCTGACTAAACTTCCTAACCGTAATTACGTGTCAATATATTTTCAACAGCAAATCGATAAAGTGCTGATGGAGGGTAAGTCTGGCGGCTTGATATTTATCGATCTGGATAATTTTAAGAATGTAAATGACTCTCTGGGACATGATGCTGGTGATCAACTCTTGATAGAGGTGGCCGACCGACTGAGAAGTCTTGAACAGTCACAGTATTCAATTGCTCGTCTCGGTGGGGATGAGTTCTTACTGTTGATTAATCCAATTGAAAGCGAACAGCATTTCGAGTCTATCATGCAGCAAATAATTAACGTTGTTTCTGTACCCATTACCTTACAAGGTCGCGAAGTTCAGGTGACACCTTCCATCGGTGTCGCGTTGTATCCAAATAATGGTACGCAAATTCTCGAACTGATGCGACACGCCGACTTAGCGATGTATCACGCAAAGGAGACAGGTAAAAACGACTTTGCCTATTTTTCCACAGAGCTTAGTGATGCTGTGGAGTCGAAAATGACCCTCGTCTCGGAATTGCGCTCAGCATTGAAAAATGATCAGTTCGAAACGTATTTTCAGCCAAGAGTTGAAGTCAAAAGCAATTCAATTGTTGGGGCTGAGGCGTTGGTTAGATGGAATCATCCCACGAAAGGGCTGGTGCCACCTGGGGACTTTATTACTGCGTGCGAAGAGTCGGGGTTAATCTCAGAGCTAGGAAAAGTGGTTTTTAGAGACGCTATTGTCGCGCAGCGCACCTGGGCAGAACAGGGGCACGATATTCGAATTTCGGTGAATTTATCACCACTGCAGTTTAACGAAGAACATCTGGTTGACGAGTTACTCGAGATTGTCGCGGAACACCGAGGCAATCCGAAAAAAATTGAACTTGAAATTACAGAGTCAGTGTTGTTGGGCCACGACAGATTTACTATCGATAAGTTACATCGGCTTGTGGCGTGTGGATTCGAGATCGCAATTGATGACTTCGGCACTGGGTACTCGAACCTTGCTTACCTGCATCGATACCCCATCAGTTGTCTCAAGATTGACAGATCATTTATCAACTCAATGGATAGCGCCACACCCATCATTGAGCTTATTGTCGCTATGGCAAAGTTATTTGGACTGTATGTTGTCGCAGAGGGTGTTGAAACACCTGAGCAATTGGAGATGTTGCATAATTTTTATTGTCAGGAGTATCAAGGATACCTGTTCCATAGACCAACTGACTTCAATAGTTTTACTGCGTTATTGAGCCAGCATGACAAGCTAGCTGCTTGAGATGTGGTTGGTAACCAGACTTTACCAAGACGCCTGATTGGATGTTTTGCGTATGATGAATTACCGAAAAAATGTTGAATATTCGGCGTTTAAAATGAAAAATGTGGTTTCACTCTGCTTAGTCGGCCTTTTGTGCGCCTGTGGGGGGTGCTGAGGGCGCTGGTACTCTTAACGCTGAAAATAACACAGCCTATCAAGCCCAAGCCCAAGCCCAAGCCCAGCAGTGTCCGCACGTGATGCGTGAATGTACGAGGCTATTTAATCATAAGCCTGACAGATCAAACCAAGGTTCGCGTGCAGCAGGCTCAAGACCGTGTGCAAGGTTATCGGTGCAATGCGACACTATCCTGATCATGAATGGGGCATCAACATCACCTGTTGCAGAGTTAACAATGGCCACTGGGTGAGCAGAAGGGGTCTCAGCGTTGTATCGCTTCCGTTACCTGCACCGGTTGCAGACAATAGATCAGGAAGAGCGGTGGAGGGGGCGAGTGGTGTTGAGCCTCTTCCAGTTAACGGGTTGCCACCAAAAGAGACGCCGTCATCGGTTGTGCCTTTTAAGCGAAGCCAGGTTGTGTACATCGTGTTTGGTTTGGCATTGCTTATGGTGATGGTCACGGCGGTTTTTCTAGCTTGCTCAAACAGATCAATGGTGGCTGTCGCATCGCTGAAATCACCACCGCAGTTGGCGGCAACGCTATTACCATTCGGGTCACTGCTATCTACCGATCTTCGAAAGATCTGTATGAGTGCCAATAGTGAAATGAGTAAGAACAAGGGGCTCTTATCTTTTGTTCCCGTTATTGAGCAGCCTGAGCCACTGGAGCTGGTCAGCAAGTCGCTACCAGGGTTGCTCGGTTCGATATTAATACCTGATTCGATGTCCATGCCGGTTGAGAGGTTGATCACTCTCTGCCAAGATTTTTCACCGATAAGCTCACCCATGCGTCGACCAACGATGTCATCGGCAGGAGGGTGTATCCCACCCCAAATGCGCGATAGGCTGGTTTGATCTGCAGCATCGCGATACGTTGCCCACTGCAAGCGCACATCAACACTGGGCCCTTTTTCGAATACAAGAAAAGAATCTTTTTTAGCTACAAACTCTGCGTATCCGCCAGGGAAAAACGCATCGCCTGTTAGTCGAGTTAAGACTTCAGCTGCCGCGCTGGAAAAAGTGGAATGTCCCGACACGTAACCTGCGAATGGCGGAGTTACAAACGTGGGTCGTTGATACGGCCACCAGTTTTCAAGATAAATCCAATCTACACCGGCAACATCGTTTGATGGATCATTTATAGAGTCTGGGCCGCGCCAAGCTCTGGCTTTTATTTTACCAACCATCTCGTTATTTTCACCTGCCAGTGGGTCGCCAAGATTGATGGTTTCGATTTGGTCAGTTACCAATGGAATACCGTGTACGTGATAATTACCGGCGGTTGTATCCGTGCTTTGACCAAGAGCGGCCATGTAGCGAATGGCGCTGATGGGACGAACGTAATCATAGGCTCGCTTTACGCTCCATACCGAGATAGCGCTGTCGTGCATGGCGCCTCCTAGCGCTAAATAGGCAAGGATGTCGTATTCCAATGGGTCTATGGGATCTCCAGTGCCTTCTAGTTGAGTGTTGTGCAACGGATGTGCAGACACCGCTGTGTTGTAGACAGAGAACCAATGCCCAGGTGGTGTTTCGCTGTCTGGACCATCGGCCCAAAATTCGGCGAGTACACGTGTGTAGTCGCCTAATGGCACTGGGTTTTCTTCGTAAGGTTGGCCAGTAGTGGGATTCGTATCATGCCCCGTTGCTTTTCCCAAGCCACCGTTGATACCGTCGTATTCAGAAAGAATGCCAGGTTGATCAATTGCAAGATCACTCAATGGCCCAAGGTTGCCAATAGCCCCTGGTGAAATATCGATTATTTTTGCATCGTTGGGATCCAACTGCGCAGACCACAGAACAACCAGTGCATTGCCCATTTGGTATGTGGTGTTTGTGTTTGGATCATCCGTTAAAGTGGGTGGTGCTCCGGGGTCGAGCCAAACTGGAACCGTAACATCATCTATGGTGATCTCGCTATAGTCGCTACCCGTTAAAGCAAAGGGTTCTAATTGTCCCCAGTCAGCACCCAGAAACGTAGGTATGTCCGTTACGTTTCCTGATTGATCGATAAACGTTTCTAATTGCAGTGGTTGCCATCGATTTGGATTCACTATGCCTGGGTTGCCAGGGGCTGTCGGGTTGAGCGCAGGATTTATGGAAATATATTCTGTGTTGGCGTAGTTGTTTATTTCATTTGAAGAATCGCTATTTCCAACGGCAATAATACAGTTTGCTATGCGCAAGCCGATGTTTGCAGGGTTGTCTGCGTCTGCCAATAACTCATCTTGTTTGTCTAAGCCTTGAGCGTTTGCAACTTGCTCGAAGTGTGTTAACAATTGCGTGTTCTTTCGGGCTTTTTCGAAACGATGATTTAGAAGATTCCAAGCTGCATGGCCAATCGCTTTTTGCTGAGACAATTCTCTATGGTTAGTGTTGTCGGCTACACCATCCAACAATTCATTTTTATCATCACTCGAGAGCGCACATTCTTCTCGAGGAGAAGTACCCATGAATAACGTGGTGGCAGTATCATCATAAAGAGCCCACGCGTCGTACATGGCCGCTGATAGATGAAAAAGATTTCTTGCATGCACCGTTGGTCGAGCTAAGTCTCGCCTTATGGCGAAGAGCAGTCCTTCAGTCCATTGATTGGCGATGGTTGTTTGCCTCGTGTTGTCTACTTCATCTTGGGCAATCGCAACAGACGGTGCGAACTGTATCAACAGTGAAGCTGACAGAACTAACCAACAAAACGGCACAGAAATGCGTAAGTGAGGAGTTTTCATCTTTTTAGTCAATCTTGTTAATACTCATCCCTTTAGTCCTAACGACGTTATCGCACTTGCTTTGCACTTAATGGGAGTGGTTGATCAATTAGTTCGGTACCTATACTAAAGATAGCCTAATGCCTATAAAAAAGACTAGCTTGATGGTGTGAGTTGTTTTTTGCATCGGATAAGCAGAGCGTGACGATGCAGGTTCGTATTACTTTTAGCTTTGCTTGTAATGCCGTAACTAGCTGGCCGGTAGGGAAATAATAACCAAAAGAGTTTGCTTTAAAGGCAGTAGTTCTTGTCTTCCGGTAGTGCCTTTATCGTCAATCTATGCCTATTAGCACTGAAATTAGATCGAAATGGAATATGTGCGTGCGAACTTCCCCCTTGTGAATCCAAGTCTCAGCCCGTAATTCCTCACCTATGTAAACGTTGCTTACAGGCTGGCTTAGTCGCTTTTTAACCATGCCGATAGAGCAAAGAGTATCGAAGGTCTTTGTGATAATTTTTTAATTTCTGCAGTGGATGTAAGTAGTGTGACCGAATTAATCTTGAAATTCTGGATGGCATGCTTGAACCGGAAGGTTTTCAGATCATGGCAGTAGAAGGGGCACCTGAGGCTTTAGCATTACTTGCAAAAGCAGCTGAGTATCACCATGCCATTGCGTCAATCTCGTCTATTTGATGCGATTAACGAGACGTTGGGTCGTCCGGTTAGCCAAGCATCTCCCGTATTGGCAACGCCAGTCACTGACTTAGCGGCTGAGAGTATTGCGGCTGCGCGAAGCTACACGCCTGCGCTAATGGCGAAAGCGGCAACAGGTGAATCAAAATCCATGGGCGCTTATGCAAAACCGGTAGTCACCACGACAGGCAGGCGCCTTAATATTCTTATTGTTCAGGATAATCCAGTAAACCAAATGGTGATCGATGAGTTGTTGCATGAACTTGGACACGCCACTGTGTTGGCTGAGAATGGCGAGCAACGCTTGCAAGGCTTAAAGAAGAAAGTATTGACCTTGTTTTGATGGATTGTCAGATGCCAATAATGGATGGTTTCGAAGCAACGCGTCGTTTGCGCAAGCTGGGGAAAGATGAGAAGTCTTCGCGTATGCCCATCATTGCAGTTACCTCCAATGCGTTTAAAGGCGATCGTGAGCGATGTCTTGAATCTTGCATGGACGACTATGTCAGCATGCCAATTAATACGGCTAAGCTTGCGGTGTCTATTAGTCATTACGCTGGTGCAAAATAGCTGTAAGCAAATGGCGGTCTGGGGTGCAAGGTTCAACATGCAGCCTTGAAGTATAAAAATATACTGAAACCGATAATTAATCGGCGTGTTACTGGGTTTGCTTTTGTGGTTGGATTGCATGCAGAATAGAACTTGACGTAGCTCACAGGAGTTTATTCAAATGATGTTCACTAGATGGCAAATTCTGTATAAAAGTAGAACGACCTTTCTACTATCAAGCCTGCTTGCTTTTATTCCAATGGCGACGAGTGCAGCCGATGCCATTAATGTAGGCGATAGACCAGCGAAACTGATTGCGGGTTTGCCAGATGGTGAGCTGCGATCAACACTAACTGCTTGTGCAAGCAACGAAGCTACACGCAGTGATTTTTCGATCAGCCATCGCGGCGCGCCTTTCCAATACCCTGAACATACGCGTGAAGGTTATATTGCAGCGGTCAATAGTGGTGCGGGTATCGTCGAATGCGATGTTACGTTTACGAGTGATCAAGCTTTGGTGTGTAGGCATTCTCAGTGTGATTTGCATTCCAGCACTAATATCCTAAGCACACCACTTGCCCAGAAGTGTAGCGTGCCACCCAACATAGACAGCAGTACACCCTTCAGTGAGGTTAAGTGTTGTACCAGCGATTTAACCGTGGCTGAGTTTAAATCGTTATACGGTCGGTTTGATAAGGCCAACAAAAAAGCGAAAACACTGGATGAATATTTATCTTTAAAGAATACGCCTCATGCCGAAGCTTCCGTAACCAGTGGGACATTAATGACGCATGGGGAAAGTATTGATCTGTTCCATTCGCTTGGTGTAAAGATGATTCCTGAACTTAAAGCGGCTGATGTAACTATGCCTTTTCAATTGAGCGGTGGTGGGGAATGGACGCAAGAACAATATGCGCAAGCCATGGTAGATGAATACAAGGAACGTTCGATCGACTCGGCTGATGTGTTTTTACAGAGCTTTAATCTTGATGATGTGAAGTACTGGGTTAAGCAAGCACCAGAGTTTGGGAAACAGGCTGCTTGGCTCGACGGCCGTTATCGTGATGGTAGCTTTAACATCGAGAACGAACAATCTTGGATGCCGACGATGACCGAACTGGTCGATGCCGGCGTATCAACACTTGCGCCGCCCATGTGGATGTTGCTAGCCCTAGACGACGATAAGAATATGGTTGCATCAAGCTATGCAAGATCAGCTAAGGCTGCTGGGTTAAATCTAATTGGTTGGACATTAGAGCGTTCGGGTCCTTTGGCGAAGGGGGGCGGTTGGTATTATCAGACAATTAAGCCCGTTGTAAAAAACGATAGTGCGATTTATCAAGCGATCCATGTTTTAGCGCAAGATGTTGGTGTGCAAGGCATGTTCAGTGACTGGCCGGCAACGACGACCTATTATGCTAACTGCTTTGGCTTGGATTAACTCAAAAATTGGGACAATTTGTCCTTTATCCATTGATAAAGTTTAATTTCGTGCGCAGAAAGTAATAGACATTCTATTTGTTGCTAATTGCACCGATCCAATCGTTGTTTGGATTGTGTCGAGGATGAATTTAATGGTTTAATAATAAGGTAGCAATAAATAAAGTTCTATCAGGGGCGACGTGCGTGTGCACGTGCGACCCTATGTCAAACGTAACTTGGAGAAAAGTGAATGAGATTAAAATCTTTACTAGCCGCACTTGCATTGAGCAGTGGCATAGTAGCAAGCACACAGGCGCAAGCTGCTACGGAAATTCAATGGTGGCATGCGCATTCTGGAAATCTTGGTGAAGTGGTCAATAAGATTGCAGAGAACTACAACGCCAGTCAGGCCGATGTGGTCGTGGTACCCACTTATAAAGGTGGCTACGAAGACACGATGACTGCTGGAATCGCCGCGTTCCGTGCGAAAGAGCAGCCACATATTATTCAGATTTTTGATGCCGGTGCTGCCACCATAATCAACGCAAAAGGTGCAACTGTACCTGTTGCTGATCTAATGACCGATTTCAACATCGAAGATTACATCCCAGGTGTGCGTTATTTCTATGCAGACTCAGATGATAAAATGATCGGGCTACCGTTTAACTCTTCAACCCCATTGTTGTATTACAACAAAGATGCATTTAAAGAGGCTGGGATTGATGCGCCACCAAAGACATGGGAAGAGTTTGAGGCAATGGCCCCTAAGCTTAAGGAAGCAGGCTATATCGCACTAGCGCAAAGCCACAGCCCTTGGATTTTCTCAGAAAATTTTCACAGTCGCCACAACTTACAAATGGCAACTGGCAATAACGGCTACGACAGCACTGACGTTAAATTGCTTTACAACAACGATCATATGAAAATGCATTGGGGTAAAGTTAAATCATGGCTCGACGCTGGTTACTACGGTTTCTACGGTCGTGCATGGGGTGACAATCAGGATGCTTTCGTACAAAAGAAAGTGGCTATGTGGCTTGGTTCTTCAGGTTCATTTGGTGGCTTAACAAAATCAGCTGAATTTGAATTTGGAACCACTTTCCTGCCGTACTGGGAAAGCATCACTAAAGAGCCAACGGGTACGTTTATCGGTGGCGCAGCCTTGTTCGCGATGTCTGGTCATGAAGATGACGAGTACAAAGCCATTGCTGATTTCTTCGGTTACGTGACATCTTCTGAGAATCAGGTTTTCTGGCACAAGGAAACGGGTTATGTTCCCATTACTCAGGCTGCCTATGATTCAGCTAAGAAAGAAGGCTATTATGAGACAACGCCTGATGCTGAAATCGGCATTTTACAGCTAAGCTTGCCAGGTGGCGAATGGACCAAAGGGTATCGCTTAGGATATTACGTCCAAATTCGTGAAGTCATGTACAAGCATTTTGATGATATTTTCTCTGGAAGCGCAAGCGTTGATGAAGCGTTCGCCGATATGGAGAAAGAGTCGAATGCATTGCTAGTACGTTTTAACGATACCTACAAGTAAATCCAGATTATCTGGAAAGTGTTGTTCGAAAAGAGTGGCGGCGTTAAGCCGTCACTTTTTGTTTTAACGTCTTAAGTACGGAGTAACGCAGTGAAGAGAGTCCAATTCGAGCACAGCGCGATTCCCTATCTTTTTGTTGCGCCACAAATAATCATCATCTTTATCTTCTTTCTCTGGCCCGCGGCTCAAGCGATATACCAATCTTTTTTATTAGAAGATGCGTTTGGGTTATCCAGCCAGTTTGTGTGGTTCAGAAATTATAAAGACACCATAATAAGTGACTCATGGCTCCAGGCAGCTGGGTTCACAATGATATTTTCAGTTCTAGTCACCTTTTTGTCATTAGCACTCGCATTGTTATTAGCGGTTAAAGCCAACGAAGTTATTCGAGGTGCCAGCACGTACAAAACAACGTTGATGTGGGCTTATGCCATCGCACCTCCAGTGGCAGGCTTAATGGGTAATCTCATGTTTAACCCTCTTATTGGCGACTTGTACGGATTCTTAAACGCGATTGGTTGGGATTTTGACCATAAGCTTGATTCGTTTGATGCAGGATTCGTTGTTGTACTAATAGCGGTGTGGAAACAAGTCAGCGTTAATTTTATATTCTTTCTTTCCGGGTTACAGGGCATACCCAAGTCTGTCAATGAAGCATCGTTGATGGATTGCAAAAGCTCGTTTAGGCGATTTTGGACAATAACCTTTCCGTTATTAGCCCCAACTACATTTTTCTTGATGGTGATCAACATCACCTACGCGTTTTTTGAAACATTCGGCATCATCGACACGACTACGCGTGGTGCGCCAGGCGGTGCAACAACGACATTGGTGTATAAAGTATTTCAAGATGGCTTCAGAGGTGCAGACCTTGGTGGGTCCTCGGCACAATCAGTGGTGCTCATGCTCATGGTGTTAGCGCTTACCGTTGTGCAGTTCCGTTTCATCGAACGCAAAGTTCACTACTGAGGTTGATGAAATGAAAAATCTAAATTGGCGGACAATCACAACCCACACAATATTAATTATTGGCGTGATATTCATGACGTTGCCTGTCTGGGTGGCGTTTGCCACTTCGACACACACCGCAGAAACCATCATAAGAAATGGATTACAATTCTGGCCAGGTGGTGAATTATTTAAAACCTACAATGAGGTTCTTTTTGTAGAAGGTGGTGTCATGAAGTCAGTGTTGGGCACCACTATGATGAAAAACAGTTTAATACTGGGCATCGGTTTTGCCATAGGTAAAGTCGTTATCTCAATGATGGCAGCCTATGCGATTGTGTATTTTCGTTTTAAGCTTGCAGTGCCATTATTTTGGATTATTTTTATGACGCTCCTCCTGCCATTGGAGGTGAGGATCATTCCTTCTTACGAGGTTATGGCCGGCCTGGGATTGTTAGATACACATTTTGGATTGATAGTGCCGCTCATTGCATCGGCGACCGGAACGTTTTTCTTCAGACAGTTCTTTCGGTCTGTACCGGATGAGTTGTTAGAGGCTGCACGGCTCGACGGCGCAACCGCTTGGGGTTTCTTTATTGATATTCTTGTGCCTTTATCAAAAACTATGATCGCAGCCATCCTCATCATCATGTTTGTTGTTGGCTGGAATCAGTATTTGTGGCCATTAATAATGACAACCAAAGAAGAGAACTACACGTTGGTCATCGGTATTAAACAGATTTACCAAGTATTAGCTGAAGGGGGTGAGTTGCCGCAATATCAAAAGGCATTTGCGTTGACCATCCTTGCTACCTTACCGCCGGTGTTAGTCGTGCTGGTATTTCAGAACTGGTTTGTAAAAGGCCTAGTGGAGAGTGAAAAGTAATGTCCAAGGTACAGCTAGCCAACGTAAGAAAAACCTACCCTAATGGCGCAGAAGCCGTTTGTGGTGTGGATATGGAAATTCAAAGCGGTGAATTTATCGTGTTTGTAGGGCCTTCTGGTTGTGGTAAGTCCACTCTACTAAGAATGGTTGCAGGTCTCGAGAAAATTACCGATGGTGAAATTCATATTGATGATCGACTGATCAATGATGTGTCTCCAGCCGACAGAGATGTCGCCATGGTGTTTCAGAATTATGCCTTGTACCCGCACATGACAGTGCGCGGCAACATGTCTTATGGTTTGAAGAATAGAGGTATGCCCAAAGCTGAAATTGATCAGAAGGTAACTGATGCGGCGAAGATGCTGCGTATTGCAGACTTTCTAGATCGACAGCCAAATCAACTCTCTGGTGGCCAACGTCAGCGTGTGGCCATGGGGCGAGCCATTGTGCGTGAGCCGAAAGTCTTTTTATTCGATGAGCCTTTATCTAATTTAGACGCAAAGCTGCGGGTTCAAATGCGCATTGAAATTAAACGATTGCAACGTCGAATGAATGTAACCAGCATTTACGTAACGCACGATCAAACAGAAGCCATGACGCTAGCAGATCGATTGGCCGTCATTAACGATGGCAAGATCGAGCAAATGGGTTCACCGATTGAGCTGTACAACAATCCAGCTACTTTGTTTGTGGCTTCCTTTATTGGCGCTCCACAAGTGAATTTAATGCCAGTCTCCTTTGATGGGAATAGTTTGGTCAGTGGCGATGTAAACATTTTAGGATTTACGGATTTACCAACCGACACCGATTTGGTATTGGGCATTCGTCCGGATGATATGCACCTTGATGATAACGGACAGTTTCCCTTACGAGTCGACATTGTTGAGCAGCACGGAGCTGACAACTTAATTTATGGTGGCGTGTTGGGTGCAGCCATGCGAGGCGAGGATGAAACGGAATTTTGTTTTAAAGCAGGACAAAACATGCTGCCCGATTTAGAAACAACGCTCAAGCTTGGATTTAACGCAGAGCGCGCTATGGTATTCAATAAGGCGACAGGCGAACGCTTGCGTTAACTTAATTGGAGCAAGCCCTACAGTCGCCATCGCTCGCAATAGCTGACAAAGTATGGTGGTTGGCTCATGGCGTGTAATCTTGGCGAGATATAACCAGTGGTAACGCAGTCGAATAAAGACAATCGTCTTGAGTTGGTAGGGCAGAGCGCTGCGAGGGTGTTTTTTGGCCACACGGTACTGTGTTTGGGGCTAATTTTCATGCTTAGCCCCATTGTCGTTATTATTGCCTCGTCTACTCACCTGACATCAACCTTGCAGCAGCAAGGCTTGCAGTGGCTACCTGGGAATCAAGCACTCGAAAACTATGGGCGCATATTCAAGTTCGAGGCTGGCTTTACCGATCAAATAACGCCGTTGGCAATGCTGGTAAATTCGTTAGTCGTGGCCACAAGTGTTGCCGTTCTAACAACGTTGTTTTCGTTATTGACCGCTTACGCCATTGTGTTCTTTCGTATGCCCGGCAAGCACATTATATTCTGGACTGTGTTAGTGACGTTACTGTTCCCGCTAGAGTCACGGTTTGTTAATACCTTCAGTGTGACTGTATCGCTTGGGTTGATTAATACCTATGCCGGCATTGTGCTGCCCGTACTGGCCGCAGCGCTGGGTACATTTTTTTTTCGGCAATTCTTTCTCAGTTTACCTAAAGAGCTAATTGAAGCGGCATCATTGGATGGCGCCGGCCCATTCCGATTTCTAAAAGATATTGTCGTGCCGTTGTCATACTCCCGAGCGGGTGCAATATTTGTTATTGCCTTTATGATTGGTTGGAATCAATATCTTTGGCCGCTGATGATTACCTCTGACGATAGCCTATACACATTGGTGCGTGGCATTCGGTTTATCGGACAGGAGTCTGGTCCAGGAATGGCGCTAGTGGTCATCACAATATTGCCACCGTTTTTTTTGTTGTTAGGATTTCAACGATGGTTCTTTAATTCTCTGTCGTCTCAATAGCGTCAGTTTCAGCTAACATCCTTGTTTAGCTGGACAACGAACCGTCGACTCTAACGACGCCTTACTTACTTACTTACTTACTTACTTACTTACTTACTTACTTACTTACTTACTTACTTACTTACTTACTTACTTAC